>Ga0334884_1005426_pt1 | contig 12196 bp, 9 predicted proteins | sample GraSluR1_MG_7_FD_207215 | JGI IMG/M metagenome (GOLD analysis project Ga0334884, IMG submission 207215) | Sludge microbial communities from methane-producing bioreactor in Wageningen University, Netherlands - Granular Sludge_12_05 R1 | ecosystem: Engineered > Bioreactor > Anaerobic > Unclassified...
GCTATTTTTGAACTTAAAACAATAATACAAGGTGCATGGTAAAAAATGTGTGCGCTTTTGTCTACATCAATCCCGAGTCTATTCATACCCTCAATTGCTAATTGATTAATCTCATCAATTCTTTCTTTGTTAGTAATTACAGTTAGGTGCCAATCCTGCTTGTTCTTAGAACTTGGGGCATATAAACCACACTCAATAATCTTTTGCATATCATTTTCAGGAATTGCTATATCTAGATATGCTCTTACACTTCTTCTGCTCAAAATTGTTTCAATTGTACTGTTCATGATATCCTCCTTATATTGATTCTTATATCTAATTAAAAGATTCCATAATTTTTACAGCTTGCTTTTTCCCAAACTCAATCGCTTGATGAAAATCTGTTTCAAAATACTTTGCTATCACACCAGCAAAGAATGAATCGCCTGCACCATTGACTGATTTAACAACATTAGCTCTTAAAACTTCAGTCTTAAAAATATCTCGTTCAATACTATAAGTTATATCCTCTTTACCATTTGTCACAATTACTTGTTTAACCCCTAAATCCAACAAGGTTTTTACGTTACTAATTATATCACAAAACTCAACTTGTAAAAGTGCTTTTAATTCATCTAAGTTGATTTTTAAAACATCGATATATCTTAATCCATTATATATTTTTCTTACTTTACTCGGTGAAACACCATCGACAAACAAAAACTTGTCTTGATACTTTTTGCATAACCACTCAAACATCTCAACACTTAAATTAGCATCGATAATCAAAGCGTCAAAACCTCTAATATACTCATCTAAATCTAGAAAATCTTTTGGAACAAGTTTCTCAAACTCTAAGATGTCATTTATTCCAGTAAAATACTCACCATAACCATCAAATAAACCAAGATAGAAATTTGATTTACCTCTAGTAAATGACCTATCAAATCTCAGCTTGCTTTTAATTAGATCTCTTTTCACATAATCTGCTAACCAATCAGTTCCAAACTGAGTTAAAAACTCTACTTCAACCCCTAGATTATGGAGATTCATTGCAATATTCTTTCCTACACCACCAAGTGATATTTCAATCTTCCCTAGATTTGAGTCTCCTAGAATCAATGAGTTCGCTCTACCTAATATATCAATATTGGTAGCTCCAATCACTAGATATTTCATCATTCCAATATGCTAGTTAAGATAAAATCAACGTCATACTTAATCATTCTCTCAGCTTGCTCTTTATCATTAACTTCTCCCACTAAGACTTTCAATCCCACCAAATGCAATTCTTTAATGTCCTCTTTTTTGATTCTTTGATAATTACAAGACAGATTTACACCTTGTTTCTTACAAAAATCTAAACTCTCTTCGCTAACCTTATCGGTATGAAAAAAGATGCTTTGGTTATTGAATTGCTTTTTTAATGTTTGAAGTTGCTTCTTGTCTTCTAAGATGAAGTAGTAATTTTCTTTGATGGAATTATCACTTAGAAAACCTTCAAGATTGATTAACATTTCAGCTTTTATATTGGTTTTTATCCTAATAAAAGCAGCCTTTTGATAAGCTTTACATATGGAAAGAAAATCTTCTAATCTTGGAATATAAAAGAATTCATTTAGATTTCCAGTTTTTCTATCAAGCAAAGAAAACTTCTTCAACTCATTATAGGTAAAACTTGGAATATTCAAGTTTAACAGTCCATACTTAAGCAAAGTATCTGATTCAGTCAGGATATACTTATTATCCTTAGATAAGGCTAAAAAACAACTTATTCCATGATAAGATCGATTTGCAGCTGCTAAATATGAAAAGACGGTATTTTCAGTTTCAATCCCACTTAATCCTTTATTCGCAATCATTCCCTTAAAATATTTATCTATTTTTATAGTATTCATCAACTTCACGCCTTTTAAAAAATATCTAAACTAATTGTAACATCTTTTTTAAAAATTATGTATAATATATTTGTATTTAATGAAATTTTTAAGGAGGCTCTCATGCAGCTTAATGAACTGGGTTTTGATTACTCCACCCTTGAATTTGCTTCGATTTCGAAAAAGAATCACCTACTCCTATTAATAATGCTTATTTTTTCCTCAAGTTTTTTCATCATTTTAATTACTTTCATCATTCTTTATCTACTTAAAGTACCAATGGATATAAACGGGGTACAAAGAGAGTTTTCAGAACCAGAGTATTCTAGTTTTTTTACTATGTTCCTGACAATATTGACAGCTCTATCTCTTCTTGGAATAATCATTGCAATTATACAGATATTTATTAAGCCAAAACCATATATCAACTTAAACAAAGATATCGACTTAAACAAATACTATCAAATAATAATTAATAACTCAAAAGAATTTTACTTGTTTGACCAAATAGGATTTTACTACTTTCCTAAAACCCAAGAAGTTACAAAAATTAAAAACTACAGCGAAATTATTAATCTCAAAGAGAAATACATTTTTTGGGAACGCTTCAATAAAGTAGAAAACCCCAAAATCAAAATATTACCAAAAAAAATAGTCCTCAGTTTTAAACAAAAAAACCAAAGAACTATTCTACAATATCGCTACAGTTTTAAAAACATCAACGGAATCTACCCAGAAATTGTTTCTGAAGCAATTCAAAACGGTTCCGGCACAAGAAATTCATTGAACCAAATGGCTACATACTATTTTGACTCAATCAATCGCCAACCTAACACCAGACTTCCAGATAAAATCATCACCATACTCCAAGAAAACTACTAATTTATTTCAACCAAAACACTTCTTATCTGGGTATTGCCAACATAAACTTCAACTACCTCATGATCAATAATCCTTAGAAGCGTAGGTGTTCCTTCTAAATCAATATCGGGATGAATATCTTGATAACCCGTGACTACTACGATATAAAACATTGCCTCTGCATCATAAAACGCATTTAGTATCTCTGGTTTTAGTATAATACAAGCTTGACAATAAGGACCATAGAAGTAAAGATAATAATCATCTTCAGGCATACTCAATTGCATGCTTGAGTCAAAGATTATTCTCCCTTCAAAGTCACTATAATCCAAATCAAGATATGTTGTAGTTGTTGAATCTGTTGTGGTTTCACAACCAATCAACAACAAGAAAAGTATTGAAATTATAAGTATTCTAATTACACTCCTCAAATCCTTCACAATCCTTTGCCTTCAAAAGAATAGAAATTCTTTTGTATATTACTAATACAATAATACTACTGCTGAAGCCTTTTAGCAAGTTAAAAGGTACGGTTGCAATAATTAAAAAACTAAAAAGATTATCAAAACCATAAAAAGCTAGTAAATCATCTAATGAATATCCAAAATACAATCTAGCATAAAGTGGCAACAACACAAAAGCGTTCATTATGACTGCTACTACTACCATGAAAAAAATCCCTACAGCAAGCCCGATAACGGCTTGTTTTTTGGTTTTGTTCCTGAAATAGATAAAACTTGACGGAACTATAAAAGCTAGACCAATTAAAAAATTAGCTGCTTCTCCAACATAAGCCGTATCTGATGGCCCACCAAGAATTATATCCAAAAGAATCTTAATTCCCTCAATTGCAATCCCTACTAGTGGTCCATAAGTAAATGCACCTATTAAAACGGCGATTTCAGAAAAATCTAGTTTATATGGTCCAACAATAGTAAAACTCAACAGCATTAATACAAATGCTATAGCTCCTAAAATACCTGTTACTGTCAACTTCTTAATGTTACTTCTTTTTTTCATTATTATTCTCCTCCGAAAAAAAATATCCGTAAAAACGGATATATTTCAGGCACAGATAACTCTTCTTCCATCCAGACTATACTGTCGGTTTGGGAATTTCACCCAATCATGCTTTAAAAAAGCTCGCGGACTATAACCGCCGGTAGGGAATTTCACCCTGCCCTGAAGTGTTTTTACAATATAATTATATTGCATATCTTTAATTTGTCAATAATAATTATAAATTTCTTGCAATCGCTCTAGTCATCGATGCTTCTAGTCCTTCAATTTTTAAAGGTAAAGCAATGAAAAAAACATGCTCTTTTAGTTCATCAACTCTTACTAAATTCTCTACAACATAAATATCATTACTTAGTAAATCTTTATGCATCTGCAAGGATTTCTCAGCTTGATAATCAAAACTTGGTATGTCTGCACCTAAAACATTGATACTGTAGTCTTTCAAAACTGAAATAATATCCTTTGAGAAACGTGGATAGGAATAATAGTCTTCCTTATTTAAGTTTCTAGCATGAGATAAATCCAGAATCAAAATTTTTTCTAGATACTTCATCTTTTCAAGTTTTGAAGTCAAATCTAAAGTATCAACAACACCATTGTGTATAAAAGGCTTGATGACATTTGCTTTACCAATAAAACGAGTAAAATCAGTTACTCTCGCTTTATAATCGAAAACATGACTTTTAAAATCAATATGTGTTCCTAAATGCATGTTTAAACTTAACTGATTCATGTTATAACCATCATCTCTAATATCCTTTGTTTTCCAGATTTTTAAACCTTCATCACCTGGATAAGGCAAGTAACTATCATCGAGTTTTACTGTTAAATCAATCCACTCACTCATAAATTTTCCTCCTAAAAACAAAAGGCTAAATCAGTCTATAAGACTGACTTAACCTTCCAAATTTTCTCTGCATAGTCACCAATCGAACGATCTGATGAAAAAACGCCGCTTTTAGCGATATTTATTAAAGCCATCTTGGCCCATTTACTCTTGTCTCTATATGCTTCATTTGCTAACTCATGCGCCTTCGCATACTCATGATAATCCTTTAAAACGAAGTATTGATCCCGATAAACTAGATTATCAAAAATCTCCTTGAACTCATAACGATCAACATCCTCAAAGAAACCATTCACTAATCGATCTAACAATGCTCTAATCTCATAATCAAAATCATAGATATCTTTGGGATTATAACCACCATGCTTATAATAATCATTAACTTCATCACTATTCATTCCAAAAACAAAAATGTTATCTTCACCAACTAGTTCATTGATTTCTACATTTGCACCATCAAGAGTTCCTAGGGTAATTGCTCCATTCATCATAAATTTCATATTACCTGTTCCACTAGCCTCTTTTGAAGCCGTTGAAATCTGTTCGGAAATATCAGCTGCAGGCATAATAATCTCTGCATATGATACATTATAGTTTTCAACAAAAACGACCTTTAAATATTGATTTGTTTCTTGGTCATTGTTAACCTTTGAAGCAATGGTATTGATAAGTTTGATAACTTTTTTTGCAAAATGATAAGTTCCGGCTGCTTTAGCTCCAAAGATAAATGTATGTGGCACATATGATTCTTTATAAACAACATCTGTTTTCAATCGATTATAAACACTCATTATGTGCAATGCATTCATCAATTGACGTTTGTATTCATGCAATCTTTTTACTTGAATATCAAAGATAGAATCTGGATTTATCTCTATCTTTTGGTTTTCATAAATCTGTTCAGCTAAAGCCTTCTTCTTCAATCTCTTTACATCAAGAAACTCTTTTTGCAAAGTAATATCATCGACATGGTCTATTAGTTTTTCAAGTTCTCCTGGATTTTTTCTAAAACCTTCGCCAATTCTTGATTTAATCAAACTGCTCAACTCTTGGTTTGAATGTAATAACCAACGGCGATGAGTAATTCCATTTGTAACATTTTTGAACTTCTCTGGAAACAAATCATAGAACTTCTTCATCTCGATATTTTTTAATATGTCAGTGTGAAGTTTCGCAACACCATTAACAGAAAAACTAGCAACAATACAAAGATGAGCCATTCTAATAGTACCATCACCAATAATCGCTAGCTCTCTAATCAAATCATCTTTACCATATCCATATTTCTCAAGTAAATCTAAACAATAACGACGATTAATCTCTTCAATCAATTGATAAATTCTCGGTAAAAGCGGTTGGATGATATTGATTGGCCATTTTTCTAAAGCTTCTGCTAAAATAGTATGGTTTGTATAAGCTATACAACTTCTAACTATCTGCCAAGCTTCATCCCATTCCATGTTTTCTTCATCAAGAAGAATTCTCATCAGTTCAGGTATAATCAAAGTTGGATGCGTATCATTGATATGAAACACCACGAAATCACTCAGGTTTTTCAATGTTTTATGTTTAGCTTTATGCTCATTTACAATACTTTTCACGCCTGCTGCAGATAAGAAGTATTGTTGCTTCAATCTAAGTCTTTTTCCATCATCAGTTGTATCATCAGGATACAAGAAACCTGAAATTTGTTGCAATTCACTTTCATACTCAAACGGTGATTTGTTTTTGGGATACCTTTTAGAAGCTTCAGCATTCCAAAGTCTTAAGTAATTCACAAATTCATTATCATCACCGACAATTGGTACATCATAAGGTATAGCTTTAATATACTCACTTGGATGATAAACCATTTTTCCATTTTCCCAAGCAACATAACCAAAAAAAGGAACATCAACAGCTTCTTCTTGTCTTCTTATTTCCCAAACATACCCATCATTCAACCAATTGTCAGGTCTTTCTTCTTGATAACCATTATTAATCTTTTGACGAAATAATCCATAACGATATCTTATACATTGCCCATGACCTTGAATTCCCATTGAAGCCATCGAATCAAGATAACAAGCAGCCAGTCTTCCTAGTCCGCCATTACCCAATCCTGGATCTGATTCAAACTCTTCAGCCTCATTCAAATCAAAACCCATGTCTTTAAATCCAGCTTCACAGACATCTCTAATTCCCATATTCATTAAATTATTAGTTATCAGCCTACCCATCAAAAATTCCATTGAAAAATAGAAAACTTTCTTTTCTTTAGTGTTTTCAACAATTTTTTCTGTGTTTGCCCAATCCTTTGCAAGTTCTTCTCTAATTAGAATACCTAATATGTTATATCGCTCTCTTACACTTGAATCGGCTAAATCCTTATAAAAAGTTCTTTTCATTCGCTCTTTGAATGCTTTAGTAAAACTATCTTTAGTTTTAAAAACACCTAATCTCACAATATCACCTCTTCGAAACTATTATAACATTTTCTCTTTATGCTTTAACTCTTTCTCTTATGTCACCGTTTTCTTTTTACAACATTTGATATAGTTCGAGATATTTCTTAGCAGAATCGCCAAGAAGGAATCTTGAGTTCATCGCATTAATAATCATCTGTCGCCAGTCATCCTTGTGATATGAAAAAACATTGAAAGCATTGTTCAGTTGAAAAATAAAATCTCTAGCATCATAATTATAGAATTTAAAGCCATTTCCACGTTTGCTAGAAGAATCATAATTCTCAACCGTATCATTTAAGCCTCCGGTTTGTCTAACTATTGGAATCGTTCCATACTTTAAAGCTATCATTTGTCCGATTCCACAAGGTTCATACCTTGATGGCATCAAGAACACATCTGCCCCTGAATAGATAAAAGATGGTTTAGTTGCATCGTAACTTAAATTCAAAGCTACTTGATTGGAAAACCTATTCTTCAACTCCAATAGTTGCTGATGATATGCTTCATCGCCAGTACCTAGAATAATAAACTGAATATTCTTGTTTTCAAGAATTTGATGAAGTGCTGGAATAATTATATCAAAACCCTTTTGCTCTACTATTCTTGTAACCATTCCCATAACAAAATACTCTTCACCATGAAAGAGATTCATTTTTTTCTGAAGATTAATTTTATTGATTTTTTTGGCTGAAAAAACATTAACCAAATTGTATTTCATAGCTATTTCTAAATCGTTTTCCGGGTTAATCATCTCAGATATTCCATTCAAAACACCATAAAAATCTCGGAAACGTCGATTTATAATATCTACTAAATTCTTGGAATAATACTCATACTTTAACTCTTCCTTATAGGTGTCAGATACCGTTGATATTTTTGTAGCATATGTCAACCCTGTCTCAAGAAAATTCAATCGATTCAATCTTGTATAGTTCAAAGGATTCTCTATACCTAATCTATCTAAAATAAGGATATCATACACCCCTTGATACTCAATATTATGAATCGTCAGTAATGTCTTAATATCTATACTATGTTTTTTTAGCAGTAACGGAAGCAATCCTAAATGCCAATCATGTATATGAATCACATCTGGATACTCATCAATTGCTTCAAGAAAATTGATGATAGTGGCACTAAAGAAAGCAAATCTATCTCCATCATCTTCATATCCATAAATCTTTTCTCTATCGAAAAAATCATATGATTCAACAAAGTAATAAATTGTATTTACATTAGCAATTCGATAAAGATTTACTTTATAATTCTTATTGTTATACTCTAAAGAACTTGAAGCTCTTAATTCCAAAAGCAGATTATACTTCTCTTTGATTTGAGGATATAAAGGCAATATTACTTGAGATTTTCTTCCCTGTTTCGAAAACTCTTCAGCCAAAGCTCCAACAACATCTGCCAATCCTCCTGTTTTCACATAAGGAAAACATTCCGAACTAATTTGTAAAATATTCAAACTACGATGGGTTGTCACTATCTGCTTTTTCTCAGAAACAAAAATATCATAAGCATCCCCAGTCACTATTGCCTTAGATTTCACTATCGTTTCTTTATCGAGAATACTAAACTCAACCACTGCATCACTTTCTATAACACATTGATTCATAATAACACTATTAGTTACTTTAGCACCGTATTGAACTTTAACTTTTCTACCAATAATCGAATTGGATACTTCACCTTCAATAACAGCTCCAGAAGCAATGATAGAATTTTTAACTTTAGCAAAATCACCATACCTTGTTGGAGCAGACATCGTTTCCTTTGAAAAAATCGGTCTTGAATCTATGAATAGTTGTTCCCGGATTTCAGTTTGTAGTAACTGCATGTTAGCATCATATAACTCTTTAGCAGAGTTAACGCTATAGGAAAAAGAATTGATATGGATGGTATTTTTCTTGATTGATGGAGCATAATCAAATACATCAGATATATTTCTAAAAGCTATTTGATCATAGTTTTCTATGTACTTGAGTAAGATATCTTTAGCAACTATATAAGTTTTCAAACTGTCTTTTAAATCAGATAAAACCTCTGATATATCTGCTTCACTGTCAATATGATCTTGCAATAAATCTTGATAATTAATATTCCAAATGATATTCGCTGGAGTGATCAAAGCATAAAATTGATTACTTCTATAAAAATACTCAGTATGTTCAAACATCCTTTGAAAACTTATTTCATTTTCAAATGTCAGGTTCAAAGTCTTAGGTGGAAGGATAAAAATCCCGTCCCTTCTCCTGTTTAAGTCCCATCTATCCCCACTTCCGATATGATCGGATAAAGAACGATAATTACCATAGGGAAAAATCGCTACATTATTAATATTTGAATTCTTGCAATTGGAAAGAGTAAAATCTATCAATCTGTACTTCCCACCAAAAGGTAAAGCTCCAGGCACTCTATGTCTTGTCATTTTTGAGAAATTACCTTTAGAAGTCGCATCGACAATCACAAAAAGATTATCCAAAAATATCACCGACTTCCAAAAGATTCTCTTGAGTTATTAAAATCACATTGCTTCTAATACAACGATAATTGTTAGGAATCCTTACTCCTCTATTTACAATTACATTCTTGATATAAGCATTCTCACCTATATATACATCCTCTAGCAAAACTGAGTCCTCAACATGAGCACCTTTACTTATATAACTCCTATATGCAACAGAGGAATGGTCAATGTATCCTCCAATTACACAACCATCTGCAATTACCGACCCATTGACTTTACCACTTGGTAAAATTGTATGCGGTCTAAGGTTTAATGATTTAGAATAGACAGGTAAGTGCTTTGAAGAGTTTAATCCTAGAAAATTTGCATCCTCTAGTAAATCCATATTAGCTTCATAAAGCGAATCAATAGTTCCAACATCACGCCAATAATCTTGAAAGTCATAAACTGAAATATCCTTTCCGTTACCTAGACAAAAAGGAATTATATTCTTGCCAAAATCAGTTAATTTATCATTGTTTTTGCTGTTGTATAATTCAGCTAAAACCTCATAAGAGAAAATATATATTCCCATCGAAGCCAAATTAGTAGGTGGATTAGCTGGTTTCTCGTAGAAATTTATCAATCTACTTACATCATTTATCTCTAATATCCCAAAACGATTAGCTTCATCAATATCAACCTTGGTTGCTGCAATCGTTATCTCTGCTTTAGATGAAATATGATGATTCAAAATCAGGTTATAATCCATTTTATAAATATGATCTCCAGAAAGAATCAATACATATTCAGGTTGATAATCCTGAATAAAATGAAAGTATTGCATAATCGCATGAGCTGTACCTTTTTGCCATAGCACATCATCATGCCTTGCATAAGGAGTTAAAAATCTGATTCCTCCATGCACAAAATCTAAATCCCAAGAAGCTCCTGAACCTATGTAGTTCATCAGTTCAAAAGGTTCATATTGTGTGACAATTCCACAAACATCGATGTTGCTGTTGGATAGATTGCTAAGAGTAAAATCAATAAGGCGATATTTTGCACCAAAAGATACAGCTGGTTTAGCTGTATTCTTGGTAATATCGCCTAACCTAGTTCCTCTACCACCAACTAAAATCATTGAGATTATTTTTTTCATAAACTCCCCTATTGAATATACTTAAGTATCGATATTGATAAAGGTGAGACATTTAGATGCAATGATTGTTTATAACCGTGGTTATAAGCATCAATAGTATTCAATCTAGCTCCATTATAGATATTTGACCCGCCATAAATCTCTTTGTCCGAATTAATAATCTCTTCATATACTCCTGCATTAGGAACCCCTAGAAGAAAGTTATCATAAGCATTTGGAGTCATATTCAAAACCACAACAACAAAGTTATTACGATCTTTTCCATAACGAATAAACGAGAAAACAGATTGTTCATAATTACTTTGATCAATCCAACTAAATCCTTCTGGATAATGATCTAATTCAAATAAACAAGTATGATGATTATAAACGGCTATCATATCTCTAACAAATCGATTTGCTGATTGATGCATCGGATATTCTAAAAGATGCCAATCTAATTCCTCTTTATCCTTCCACTCATGAAATTGAGCAAACTCTCCGCCCATAAACAATAATTTCTTACCAGGATGGGTAAACTGAAGCCCGATTAAAACCCTGTAATTAGCAAATTTTTGCCAATAATCTCCAGGCATCTTATCAATTAAGGATTTCTTACCATGGACTACCTCATCATGAGATAAGGGTAAAACAAACCTTTCTGAAAATGCATAAACCATTCCAAAAGTAATTAAGTCATGATGATACTTTCGATAAATTGGATCTTTAGTAAAATATCTTAAAGTATCGTTCATCCAGCCCATATTCCACTTATAATCAAAGCCCACACCTCCATCCAAAACTCCAGTTGTAAGTTTTGGATAAGTTGTTGAGTCTTCAGCAAACAACATTACCGAACTATCCTTCTCCTTGATTGCATAAGACAAATTCTTTAAAAACTCTATCGCTCCAAAATTAGTTCCAACATGCATATTACCTAAATAATATATAATGTTCGATACTGCATCTATTCTAAAACCGTCAACATGAAAATACTCCATCCAAAAGAAAGCATTTGATATCAAAAAACTCTTGACAATTCCCTTTCCAAGATCGAGATTTATCGTACCCCAGACTTCATTTTCACGTATGTGATAATCCTCATACTCATACAATGGTTCTCCATCAAACATATACAATCCATGAGCATCTTTACAGATATGTCCAGGTACCCAATCAAGGATAACCCCTATGTTCTCTTTGTGACAAGAATCTATCAAATACATCAAGTCTTTTGGAACACCATATCTTGAAGTCGCACTGTAATATCCTGTTCCTTGATATCCCCAACTCTCATCTAAAGGATGTTCGACTATAGGCATCAACTCTATATGACTAAACCCATGTTCTTTTACATAAGGTAATAGATGATCAACCAACTCATTAAACTTGTGAAATGATCCGTCAGGCTTAGTCATCCAACTTCCCAGATGAACCTCATAAATTGCTAATCTCTCTTCAAAATGATTAGTCTTTTGTCTTTTCTTTATGTAATCTCTATCATTCCAGATATATCCATCAATATCATAAACCTTACTTGATGTTTCTGGTCTATTATCAGCAAAATATCCA
>Ga0334884_1005427_pt1 | contig 12193 bp, 14 predicted proteins | sample GraSluR1_MG_7_FD_207215 | JGI IMG/M metagenome (GOLD analysis project Ga0334884, IMG submission 207215) | Sludge microbial communities from methane-producing bioreactor in Wageningen University, Netherlands - Granular Sludge_12_05 R1 | ecosystem: Engineered > Bioreactor > Anaerobic >...
AAGCAGATTATTCCGATATTTAGAGTGGAGCAGGCAGTTTTATCTTTAGAGTCCGGTTGAAAAGGCGGAGGTTCAATGATAGTATTAGGAATTGATCCCGGTACTGCCACTACCGGTTATGGGGTAGTGGCTTATCGGGCTGGCCGGGAAAAGCTGATAAAATACGGGACTATAACTACGCCAGCCGATATGGAAATGTCGGAAAGGTTGCTGCTCATCAACCAGCAGCTGAGCCAATTGATCCAGGTGGTAAAACCAGATGCGGCGGCTATTGAACAGCTTTTCTTTCATAAAAACTCCAAGACAGTAATTACTGTAGCCCAAGCCCGGGGTGTGGCTCTGCTGACTGTGGCCCGGGGGGGAATAGAAGTTAACGAGTATACCCCGCTGCAGATAAAACAGTCAGTAGTGGGGTACGGGAAAGCAGACAAAAAGCAGGTGCAGGTTATGGTGCAGAAAATACTGGCTATGCCGGAAATACCAAGGCCGGATGATGCGGCCGATGCCCTGGCGGTAGCAATTTGTCACATACATTCCTGTCGGTTAAGGACGGTATATAAATCCTGACTTATCCAGGGAAGGGTTGAATGCAGTCCGGATATGACCTATATTTTCCCTGAAAGGTGGGGTATTCCAGTGATATCATGTTTAAGAGGGGTATTGTATGAAATCGGTGCGGATTCAGTAATAATCGACGTACACGGAGCAGGCCTGGAAATATCGCTGCATCAGCGGGCACTGGCAGCTTTGCCCCGGGTAGGGCAAAGCCTCCTGCTGCATACTCATCTGCAGGTGCTGGAGAATGAGTTCAGACTGTATGGATTTCTGGATAAAGAGGAGGTCAAGCTGTTCAAAACCCTGCTGGGAATTTCCGGTATGGGTGCCAAAGGGGCAATGAATGTACTGGCGGCCATGGAACCTCTTAGCTTCTACCAGGCTATTGCCAGCGGCGACGAAAAGGTTCTGACCGGAATACCGGGTATAGGGAAAAAGAGCGCCGGACGACTGATTTTTGAACTGAAGAATAAAGTGGCGGAAATGAGTTTGACTCCGGCGGATGATACCGGGGGATCAGCAGTGGAAGAAGTTCTGCAGGCCATGGAAAGTCTGGGTTATGGACGCAGTGAGGTTTACTCCCTGGTAATGGAACTGAAGCAAGGGGGCGAACTTTCCGAGCGTCTGGAGGATAATATAAAAACACTCTTGAAGCATAAAGTGCGGCAGATGAAATGAGGATGGAGGGGTACGGGTGCAGGATGAACGATTAATATCAGCCCAGGCGCTGGCTGGCGACGATGCGGAAATATCGGTCAGACCTCAGCGCCTGGAAGATTATATAGGCCAGCAGAAGGTGAAGGAAAACCTGGGCATATTCATCTCAGCGGCCCGGGAAAGGGGCAGCAGTCTGGACCATGTGTTGCTTAGCGGACCGCCAGGATTGGGGAAAACCACTCTAGCCGCCATAATTGCCAACGAAATAGGCAAAAATATTAGGAAGACTTCCGGCCCGGCTATCGAGAGGCCCGGAGATTTAGCCGCTATCTTAACCAATCTGGAGGCAGGGGAAGTGCTGTTTATCGATGAAATACACCGGCTGAACCGAAGTGTGGAAGAAATAATGTATCCGGCCATGGAAGACTTCAGTATAGACATAGTGATAGGAAAGGGACCGGCAGCCAGAACCCTGTGCCTGGATCTTACGCCCTTTACTCTAATAGGCGCTACTACCCGGCCCGGATTGCTCAGTTCGCCTCTGAGGGACCGTTTTGGCATCAGTCACAGATTGGACTTTTATGAAGAAGAAGATTTGATCTTAATAATTGCCAGAGCCGCAGGTATACTAGGGGTGCAGGTTGAAACTGCCGGCGCCCGGGAGATTGCGCGCAGATCTCGGGGAACCCCCCGGGTAGCCAATCGATTGTTAAGAAGAGTAAGTGATTATGCCCTGGTCAAAGGTGACGGGAGCATAAGCTGCGATATAGCCCGTCTGGCTCTGGAGAAACTGGAAATAGACCAATATGGATTGGATAATGTGGACAGGATGATACTGCATGCCATAATCGCCAAATTCGGCGGTGGACCGGTAGGACTTGAAACCTTGGCGGCAGCGGTATCAGAAGAAAGTGATACTATCACCGATGTCTATGAGCCATATCTTTTAAAACTGGGTCTGATACAAAAAACTCCTCGGGGAAGAATAGCCACCGAACATGCCTATCGACACTTGGGCTATAAGGTTTCCGGCAGCAGAGTGAAGTTTTCGGGACTCTTTGAAGAAGAGGAAATCTAGGCTTGGGGATATCGACAGTGAAGCCATAGATCTTGGCACCGGTTCAGCCGTTAGGCTGCCGGATTGAGGGCGGGAAATGGAAGCCTGCAGAGTCGGGCGGCGATACCGGCGGTCAGGTTCCGGATATTGGCTCAAACCAAGGCTGATTACTCCCAGGGCGGGAGTATCAGGACAAACTGGAAGGAGATTCGATATGAACCGGGTTTTATTGCATATATGCTGCGGACCCTGTGCCACATATCCGCTGCCTCAGCTCCGGGAAGAAGGTTTTGAGGTAATGGGATATTATTTCAATCCCAATATACATCCCTATACGGAATATATTAAAAGAAGGGAAGGACTGGAACAATACGCCCAAAAAACGGGTTTAAATGTCATTTACGATGAAAAATACAATCCTTTGCATTACTTTCAAAATATTGCCTTCCGGGAAAACCGGCGCTGCTTCCTGTGCTACCAGATTCGGCTGGAGCAGGCCGCCCATATAGCCAGGAGAGGGAAGTTCCATTGTTTTACTACCACTCTGCTGGTGAGCAAATACCAGAAGCATAATTGGATCAGAGAAGTGGGCGAGGCCATGGGGCAAAAGTATGGAATACCCTTTCTTTACCGGGATTTTCGGGAAGGTTTCCCCAAGACTGGGGAGCTGTCCCGGGAAATGGGCCTTTATCGCCAGCAATATTGCGGTTGTCTTTACAGTGAACTGGAGCGTTATGCTCCCCGGGAGCTGGTAAAAGAGGTTTTTAACCCTGGAGGGGACGAGGGGCGATAGCTGGGCAGAAGTTGGATAGAGGGGATGGAGGTTGAGCCATGAATAACCTGGAAGCCATGGCCCGGTTGCTTATCTGGGGTGGTCTGATTATTGTGGCCGGAGGCATAATGTTGTATTTTTTTGCCAAAATGGGCGGAAGCGGCTTAAAACTGCCGGGAGATATATACATTAAGAAGGATAATTTCACTTTTTATTTCCCAATTGTGACCTGTCTAGTTTTAAGTGTAATTATTTCAGTTATTCTAAATTTTTTCAGGAGATAAGATATGCATAATACCGAAGCTGTCCATGTCCATAAACTAGAGAGTTATCAATTCCATCTGCCCCAGGAGTTAATTGCTCAGTACCCGGTCAGCCCCCGGGATTCTTCCCGGCTGTTGGTGGTAGACAGAAAGGATGGGAAGAGGGAAGAACAGATATTTAGCGATATTAAAGAATACCTGGAAGCAGGGGATACCCTAGTGTTAAATGATACCCGGGTTATCCCGGCAAGACTATGGGGACATAAAAACACCGGGGCCAGGGTGGAAATGCTGTTGCTGAAAAAGCAAGGAGATGCCTGGGAAACCCTGGTAAAACCGGCCCGGAAGCTGAAGACCGGGGATTTGATCTTTTTCCCCGGCAGTGAGGTTCAGGCCCTGATCCTTGATGAACTGCCTCTGGCCGGAGGGCGATTGATCCGTTTTAACAACTGCCCGGATGAGAATAACTTCCTGGAGAAAAGCGGACATATACCTCTGCCCCCATATATTAACCGTAAGGATGAAAAATTGGATATGGAACGCTATCAAACGGTATATGCCCGGCATAGCGGATCTGCTGCGGCCCCCACTGCGGGGCTGCATTTTACCCCCGGCCTGCTGGAACAAATACAGGAGCGGGGTGTGAACCTGGCCACGATCCTGCTGCATGTTGGCTTGGGTACTTTTAGGCCGGTAAACTGCAGTGACATTAGAGAGCACAGCATGCACAGCGAGTACTATCGGATAGATGAGCCCACCGCCCTTTTGCTGAACAGCACTCGGGAAAAAGGCCGAAGCATAATAGCCGCAGGTACAACAGTAGTAAGGACTTTGGAAACAGTATATAATGAGCAATGTGGTTTCGAGCCGGGCTGGGGCTATACTGAGAAATTCATCTATCCCGGTTATGCGTTCAAGGCGGTGGATAAAATGATTACTAATTTCCATCTGCCGGGATCTTCTTTGATCATGCTGACCGCTGCTTTTGGGGGCCTGGATCATGTCCTGTCTGCTTATCGCTATGCAGTAGAGGAAAGATATCGCTTCTTCAGTTACGGTGATGCCATGCTGTTAAAATAATCCACGGGGGCGGTGAAGGCAACCGGTCGGTTTCAGGCTACAGCCCCAGGGAAAGAGCTTCAGGTTTTCATAACAGAGAGGAAGGCAGTATATGCTGCATTATGAAATTGTTAAACAGGCTGAAGATAGTTCAGCTCGATTGGGTCAGCTCCAACTTGTTCATCACTTAGTTGACACCCCGGTTTTCATGCCGGTTGGAACTCAAGCCACGGTCAAGGCCTTGAGTTCGGAAGACCTTTATGAGATAGGGGCTGGTATAATATTGTCCAATACCTACCACCTTTACCTGCGGCCCGGAGTGGACCTGATAGAGAAGGCTGGGGGGCTGCACGGTTTTATGAACTGGCAGCGGGGGATATTAACGGACAGCGGAGGCTTTCAGGTGTTTAGTCTCAGCAAGCTGCGCCAGATAAGGGATGATGGGGTGTATTTTAATTCCCATATAGATGGCTCCCGGCACTTTCTGACTCCGGAGACGGTCATGGAAATCCAACAGAAATTAGGGGCAGATATAGCCATGTGTTTTGACGAATGCTCCCCTTATCCCTGTTCCTACCAGGAAGCTGCCCGGGCGGTGGAGCGTACCACCCAGTGGGCAGAACGATGTCGGAATGCTCACAACCGAAGGGACCAGGCCTTGTTCGGTATCATACAGGGCAGTGTATTCCCGGATTTGCGGGAGACCAGTGCCCGGGGGTTAACTGCTCTGGAGTTTCCGGGTTATGCTGTCGGAGGCCTCAGTGTAGGGGAACCCAAAGCAGATATGTATGCCATGCTGGATCTGCTGGATACTATGCTGCCTCGGGATAAACCCAGATATCTGATGGGAGTGGGGGCACCCGAGGATCTGCTGGAAGGGGTGAGGCGGGGGATAGATATGTTTGATTGTGTACTGCCAACTCGCTTGGCCAGACACGGCAGTGCTTACACCCATGAAGGGCGTATTACTGTTCGCAATGCAGGATTTGCCGATGATTTCCGCCCCATTGATGCAGAATGCGGATGTTGGGTCTGCAGGAATTACAGCCGGGCTTACATTCGCCATCTGATCAAAGCGGGAGAAATACTGGCTCACCGGTTATTGACCTACCATAATGTCTATTTTCTGACTAAGCTGATGGAAGAAGTAAGGGCAGCTATTGCCCAAGACGCTTTTATGGTATACTATAACGGATTTATGGCAAAATATAAATTCTAATAAAGGAATTTGTGCAGATTAAGCGAATATATTAAAAGTTAATCATTTTTAAGGAGTTGATGTTTATATATGAGCAGCGAATGGGTTACAATGATTGCTTACTTCGCCGTATTGGTAGGGGTATTCTACTTTCTAATCATTGCTCCCCGCAAGAAGCAGGAGAAGAAGCATAAGGATTTGCTGGAAGTTCTGCAAAGGGGCGACCGGGTGGTTACTATAGGCGGAATTAAGGGAGAAATAGCTCGGGTCAAGGATGATTCAGTATTATTGAAAGTGAGTGACACGGTACAGATAGAGATGCTGAAGAAAGCAATAGCCTTTAAAGTAGGAGAGGAACCGGAGTAAGCATGGTTAACCTTACCGAGATAAAGAAGAATCCTATTGTTAATGCTTTTATTGAAAAAGGAAATGAGCATTTGGGAGCCATGGGGTATACTGACCACGGTTATCTTCATGTATCACTGGTAAGCATGCTGAGCCGGGAAATTCTCATAAAACTGGGTTATAATTACCACCTGGCAGAACTGGCCGGCATAGCAGGGTACATGCATGATATTGGCAATGTGATCAACCGGCAGGGTCATAGCCAGAGCGGAGCTATTATTGCCATGGGCATTCTCAAAAAGCTGGGAATGAATATGGATGAAAACGCCATTATATGCGCTGCAATTGGCAATCACGACGAAGGCAGCGGACATCCGGTAAGTGAAGTTGCTGCGGCCCTGATACTTGCGGATAAATCTCATGTACACAGAAACCGGGTCAGAAATACCGGCCTGGACAAATTTGATATTCATGACCGGGTGAATTATGCGGTAGAATATTCGATCATGAATATTGATGCCGAGAATAAATTGATTACCATGGAACTAAAGATAGACACAGGAATATGCCCGGTAATGGAATATTTTGAAATATTTTTGCATCGCATGATTTTGTGCCGCAGAGCAGCTGACTTTCTTGGCTGCGAATTTGAATTGATAATAAACGAGGCCAAACTATTATAAAAAGCAAGGGAAGTAGATAGTTGGAAGGGGGAAATACTGGTGCGAGCAAAATCCAGTATTATCATAGTGGCTATGTTAGCCGCTCTTGGGTTGCTGGCGAACTTTACTTATCAACCAATCCTGGACACCATCAAGCTGGGGCTGGACCTCAGAGGAGGCTTAAGGGTGGTACTGCAGGCCCAGGAAAGTGAAGGAGAAAAGGTTACTGATGACACTATACAAAAGGCCGTGGGCATAATTCGGGAGAGGGTAGACAGCCTGGGAGTAAAAGAAACAACTCTCTATCCCCAGGGAGATGACCGGGTGGTGATTGAAATTGCCGGAGAAGACGATCCCGAGGCAGCGGTGAACATATTGAAGAATACTGCTCAGCTGGAGTTTTGGGATGAACAGGGCAATGTTTTGCTGACCGGTAAAAATCTCAAGGACGCCCAGGCGCGGGTAAGGTCCAGTGACCAGCAGGGTGAGGTGCTGCTGGACTTTGACAGTGAAGGGGCCAAACTGTTTGCTGCTGCAACTGCTGCCAATGTAGGCAAGCCGCTGTATATAGTTATTGACCAGGAGATTATCAGTGCACCCACGGTGAAAACAGCAATTAATGACGGCAGTGCAGTGATAGAAGGCAGCTTTACCGCCAAGGAGGCCAATGATCTGGCCATACTGTTGAGATCAGGTGCATTGCCGGTAAGCTTTGAGATAATGGAAAAGAGATCTATCGGGCCCACCCTGGGTTCGGAGTCTCTGGACAAGAGTATTAAGGCAGGCATCGTAGGCCTCATAGCGGTGCTGTTGTTTATGATCGGCTTTTATCGCCTGCCGGGTCTGGTAGCTGACCTGTCATTGCTGCTCTATGCGGTGATAGTTCTGGGAACCATGAGTCTGATAGGAGCAGTGCTTACCCTGCCAGGTATAGCTGGATTCGCCCTATCCATTGGTATGGCGGTAGATGCCAATGTAATTATTTATGAACGGCTGAAAGAAGAACTGCGGCTGGGCAAGACCCTGCGAGCCGCTATTGATGCAGGCTTTAGAAGAGCCTTCTGGACTATTTTCGATGCCAATGTTACCACCTTAATAACGGCCATGGTTCTGATGTATTTTGGAACCGGCCCCATAAAAGGCTTTGCAGTAACGCTGTCCATCGGTATAATCGCCAGCCTGGCAGTTGCACTGACATTTACCCGTTACATGCTCTTGTTACTGGCCAATTTGAGTAACAATGAGAAACTATACGGGGTATAAAGGAGGGTGGCAGAAATGCAGATCATACAGAAGAGAAAAATATTTTATATTATATCTTTACTGATAATTGTACCGGGGATAGTTTCCTTATTATTCCAGGGACTCAATCAGGGTATCGATTTTAAAGGCGGCTCAATATTGCATGTAAAAATGGCAGATTCTGTGACTTCGGCTCAGGTCCGGACTGTGCTAACCGAGTTCAACCTGGACCGCAGCGAGGTGCAAAGGAGCGGAAACGAGTTCTACATCCGTACCGAAGTATTGTCTCAGGAGAGTACTAACGAAATAATGCAGGGTTTGCGAGACAAACTGGGTGAGGTAACCTTTTTGAGTTCAGATACGGTTGGAGCTACCATAGGCAGCGAACTTACCCGCAATGCATTTATGGCTCTGGGGATAGCTGCTGTGTTGATGCTTCTTTATATAACCGTTCGCTTTGAATGGACCTTCGGGGTGGCAGCGATACTGGCTATATTGCATAATGTTCTGGTGGTCCTGGGAGTATTCTCCATCATGCAGTGGGAAATCAACAGCGCCTTTATAGCAGCTATCCTTACGGTTATTGGATACAGCATAAACGACAGCATTGTAATATTCGACCGGGTCAGGGAGAATATGAAGAAGACCCGGAGACAGGATTATGAAGAACTGCTTAACAAAAGTATAACCCAAACCCTTAATCGTTCGATAAATACGGTATTGACTTCTGCCTTTACCCTGATGGCCTTGCTGATTCTGGGGGGAAGCACCATTCAGTTCTTTGTAGCCGCGATGCTGGTTGGCTTTGTTGTAGGTGCCTACAGTTCCATATTTATTGCCAGCCCTTTATGGTATGAGATAAAAAAGGCGGTATAAATATTAACCGCTGACATAAGATGAGTTATATGATAAAATCAAAAAATGAAATATTAGATATGGTCAGGCTTCATAGCCGGGCTCTTATGAGCAGCAGGATCAACTGTGGGACTTCATTAGCATGAGGTCCCTTTTTCATTCTGGTATATAAGCATTGATCTTAAGTCGGTTGTGGGCTAAGATACAGGCAAGGTGGGGCAAGACCTCCCCGCAGATAAAGGAGGGCGATCCATGGATGTAAAGGTTAAAGCGGCCTGGGTGTCCGTGGCCAGTAATATAACTCTTACCACCGGCAAACTGGTGGTAGGTTTGATGATAGGATCGGTTAGTGTCATATCAGAAGCCATACACTCGGCCAATGATTTGCTGGCCTCCTTTATTGCTCTCTGGGCAGTAAGAAAATCAGGCAAGCCTCCGGATAAGGAGCATCCTTACGGGCACGGCAAAGTAGAGAACATTGCCGGGACCATTGAGGCCCTGCTGATATTTATCGCGGCTGCTGTCATCATTTCCGAATCCATAGAAAAACTCCGGCATGGCGGTGAGATGCTGGACCCTGTCTGGGGTATAGCGGTAATGGGGCTGTCCGCGGCGATGAACTTTGCAGTATCCAGTTATTTGCTCAAGGTGGGGAGAGAGCAGCACTCGGTGGCATTGGAGGCAGACGGCATACATCTGCGGACTGATGTATATACTTCGCTGGGGGTTCTGGCAGGGCTGCTGCTGATAAAGATTACCGGTCACCAGATAATAGATCCTCTTGCAGCCATATTGGTAGCTCTGCTGATTATTAAAGCGGCCTGGGAACTTATCCGGAAAGCCTTTTTACCGTTGCTGGATACTGCAGCAGATGAAGAAACCCTGGAAGCAGTGAATAGTATCCTGGGTGAATTTGACGAGAAACTTGTGGGTTATCACGATTTAAGAAGCAGGAAAGCCGGGCGGGACGTTCATATTGATATGCACCTGGTGGTGGAAGCCGACATGAGCACCAAGGAAGCCCATGATCTCTGTGACAATATTGAATATCGCATAAAACAAAAAGTCATGTACTCTACAGTGCTTATTCATGTCGAACCCAGCGAGTGAAGCGAAAAAGAGTTTGTCTAATAAAAAAGCAGATCATATAATAAAGAAAGCAAGGAGTTTATAAGAAAGAAGGTTTATTAATGCAGGTTTACCTGTTTATCGCGCTGGTCTGTCTCATAATAATGGGGGTCTTTATTTTCCAAAATCCGACTATGGTGGTAGTCCAGTTTCTGGGTTGGCATTCTCCCGAGGTACAGTTGGGAATAATAGTGCTGATGGCCGTAATAACTGGAGCATTCATAACTTTCATGCTGGATACATTTAGATATTTTAAGATAGCCAAAACTATTAGAGAATTAAGAGCCAGCAACAAAAAACTGGAGAAGATGAATCAGGCTTTGCAGTCAAGTGCCGGGCATACCCAGGCGGCAGAATCAGAGGCCGAAGCCGCGGCGGTCACCGAGCAGCAGGAATGATCTGACTTTCTTCCTTGGGCAGGATCAGGCATAATCCAATAACTTGCGGATAAATATAATCGTAAAAGATGAGGACAGTTATTAACTGTCCTCCAAATTGCTAAAATACATGACCGGATGGGCTTAAACTCTAACTGGGCTTGCCGGCCTTGCTAATGGCCTGTATGATTTCTTCCCGGGATACATCCGGCTGTGAGAAGTAAACGCATTGATCCGAATAGTGCCCTATCCATTCTCTCCATTTAGCTGCATACAACTCCTCCATATCCTTATCAGGTATTTGGCGAGAAGCAGCCTGGATAAAGGCTTTAACTGAGCCCATAATCATCTCCCCCAGGTGCGTGCAGCCCTGGCTGCCCATTATAGTGCTTCTGACAGTTCGGCTTAATCCAGGACCGATACTAGCGCCAATGATATCTTTGATGCGGGCCAGCCCCTGCCGGCAGATATCAAAAGGCACTCCTTCCCCGTTGGATTCCGCTTCCACGATCTTAAAACTTAAGACATCAATCAGTATGCGGGTTTTAAGATCATGAATATCGTCTTGCCACTCCCCCGTGACTTCGTAAAGGTAAGACTCAATCTGGTTTACAGCATATCGCTCATACTTTTGGTACACGCCAACCACCCCTATTAAACAGGTATTTAATAATTATAAAGAATCGACAGGATAAGATGCAATATAAATCTGGACTCTTTCCCCCGGCTGGATCTGAAAGGCGGTATTTCCGATATTAATAACAGTCATACTTCGGCCCGGGTGCCACAGGGAGAATAGGTATGATATAATTCATATATCTTTTAGGAGGAATATATATTTGGATATTATAACATCACATAATGCCTTGGATTTTGATGGTCTGGCTTCCATGGTGGCGGCCGGCATTCTTTATCCTCAGGCGGTAAAAGTATTTTCCGGTACGCTCTCCCGGCATGTTAAGAAGTTCATGGCTTTGTACAAAGACCTGATCAATATCAAGACCCCCAAGGAGATTGATCTGGACCAGGTTCGGCGCATGATAGTAGTGGATACGGCCAGCATTAATCGACTGGGACACCTGAAAAACACTGCGGCCCGGCCGTATATGAAGTTCTGCATCTATGATCATCATCCGGAAGCTGAAGACAATTTGGCCGGCGAAAGGGAAGAAATCCACCAAGTGGGGGCGGCAACTACCATCCTGGTTGAAGAGATAAAGGCGCAACAGATCAGTATAAGCCCTTTCGAGGCTACCATTCTGGCCCTAGGCATTTATGAAGATACTGGCAGTTTGCTTTTCACCTCCACTACGCCCCGGGACATAGAAGCAGCCGCCTTCCTGCTGGAGAAAGGAGCCAATCTCTCGGTAGTGGCTAATTTTATGGAACAGTCATTCTCAGGTGAGCAGCGGGAACTCCTGCAGGATTTAATGCAAAATACCCGGCATTATACCATTAAGAATACCGATATCATCATTTCTCATACCCAAACGGATGAATTTATCCAGGGTTTGGATGCCCTTACCCATCGTCTGCTGGAAGTGGAAAATGGAGAGGTCGCATTTGTAGTGGCCGCCATGAAGGGAAAGACTTATGTGGTAGGAAGAAGCCGGAGCAATAATATAAATATCAACGAGGTGTTGCACCGGCTGTCCGGGCGCGGCCATGCCAAGGCTGCTTCCGCCATTGTAAAAGATCTGGATCTGGAGGGTATAATCAATATCATTCTGGCTGAAGCCGGGGAAAAAGCCAAACCGGGACTGCTGGCCCGGGATATTATGTCTACTCCGGTTAAGACTCTTTCGGGAGATATCAGCATGGAAGAAGCAGGTAAAACCATGCTGCGCTATGGTCATACCGGGATGCCGGTAGTGGAAGGAGATCGGATGATCGGGGTAATATCCCGGCGCGACGTGGGGAAAGCTCGAATCCACGAACTGGCTCATGCGCCGGTCAAAGGTTTCATGGCCAGCGGAGTATTAACTGCAACCCCGGACACACCGGTTAATGAAATTCAAAAAAT
>Ga0334884_1005433_pt1 | contig 12179 bp, 13 predicted proteins | sample GraSluR1_MG_7_FD_207215 | JGI IMG/M metagenome (GOLD analysis project Ga0334884, IMG submission 207215) | Sludge microbial communities from methane-producing bioreactor in Wageningen University, Netherlands - Granular Sludge_12_05 R1 | ecosystem: Engineered > Bioreactor > Anaerobic >...
GATATTTTGTCTTTTTTTCTGGAGAGCGCCCAAAAAGTCGTTTTGGTCATGTCGTGCGTGATTCTTATCCACAAACTGTCCACTTCGGCTTTAGCGAAGCAAGGCTCGTGACTTGTTCACGAAGCCCTAGATATTGCGCTGCTTCTCCAGAATTTCTCCGACAACAGGCTTCTGTCCGGGGCTTTCAAAACACTCTATTACATCGAGCTTGTCCAAGGCGCTTTGCAGAGTGTAGTCTTTGAACAACCCGGAATCCTGTATTCGCTTCTTTATGTACGACAGGTAAATCAGGGCGATGAACTCCACGAACAGCTTGCCTTCAAGGCTTTGTTCCGAAGAAACAAGGGTACGCCTCATGTTGAGCCGTTCCTTGAGGTTACCGAAGGCCTTCTCCACAAGATCCTTGTTGCGGTAGAGCTCGAGAGCCGTGGAGGCGTCCATGGTCTCGTTGGACAGGAGAGCGAAAAAGCCGAACCAGCGCTTCGCCTTGGCGACCGCCTCCGCTTTGACGACGACCTTGACTCCTCGTTTCGAGGTGGTCGCGATCTCGAAGAATCTGCGGTACGATGTCTCGTGTTCCGGGACTCTTTTTCCCGACTCCAGTTCGCTCTTGAGGGCGATCAGTCGGCGGTCGAAGGCCTTCTCCTCCTCCGCCGCCTTGTCGATGTTGTAGTAGTAGTGCACGTAGATGCGTCTGGGCTCCGAAACGGTATCACCTTTGTACGGCCGGTGTTGCTTGTAGTTCCATTCCGTCTGCACCGTATGACAGTACAGTTCGTACTTGTCGTTGAAGTGGTCGTAGGAACGGAACCGCTCGTAAAGGGGCTCCAGGTTCTGTTGGATAAAGGAGAGGGACATCCTGCCCGCGATCAGGAACTTGACATGCTCCTTGAAGAGGGCGTTGATGTTGTCCTCGCTGTAAAACCCCCTGTCCATGACCAGCTTGACTTTGGAGTACCCGAGGACGTCCAGCTCCGCAAGAAGAGTTTTCACGGTCTTGACGTCGGGGATGTTTCCGGCCAGCTTGCGGTAGTAGAAGGGGAGACCGGAGATCTCGCCGAAGACCATGGCAAGATTCAACTGGGGCAGACGGTCGTCCTCCTTGTTGTTGCCGTACTGGACCTGTCCGAGACATTCCGAGTAGCTTGAAACGGATGTGATGTCGTAAGCCCAGAACTCGTTCTCCATGCGCCTCTTCCCCTGAAGCCTGAAGAAGTCGTATTTCGCCTCTTCGGTGATCGACGCGAAGAGTTCGCTGCTCCGCTGGGAGGTGATGTTCTCTCCGCAGGGGTGTTTGTGCAGAACGCTCCACTTCTCGAACCGGTAGAGCGGGTTCTTGTCCTCCAAAATCAGGTAGTAGGCTACGGACAGAATTTGCTTGAAGGTCATCGGGAAGCACTTCTTCAAGTCTTCGGCGATTCCAAGCTTCTCTCCGATGGCGTCGAGGAGCCGGGTCGCTCCGCAGAAAAGCCGTGCTGTTCGTTTGGCCGGAACAGGTCCGGGCTTCGAGGGTAGCTGTTCGTCTCGATTTTTTCGCCCTCTGCCGTCGGTGGGAACGATCTCGCCGGATTCTTCATCGAGTCGGCCGATGAGAGTCCTCTTCGCTCTCGACTGTTTTTTCTCCTTGTCCCAGCGGGACACCGATTCGTACGCATAGGTTATTCCGGAACGTTTGTCCTTTTGAAAGACGATGCTCGCCATTGCCCCATCACCTCGTTATGCCATTATAAAACATAACGATGTTGCGGGGCAAGAGAAAAGTTGTCAAAGATAGGCCATCAGTCGGGTTGTCGTGATTTTCCCGGACTACTCGTTATGTGTGTCCGGGAATCCAGGGCGTACTGCGCGACGGTGCGGGCGGAGGACTCGACGTAGCTCATGTCGGGCTGCTTGTAATGGTCGAGCGGCGTGGGGACGCAGATGGCGACGACGTCGCACTCGGCGATCCGGCCGAAGTCGGCGGTGGCGGAGAGGTGTCCGTTATGGACGAGGCGGACGAGTTCTTCGGGAACGACGTCGCCGATGTAGTTCTCGCCCCGGTTGACGGAGTCGCACTTTTCCTTCTGGATGTCGAAGCCGATGACGGAGAAGCCGACGCGCGCCTTCTCGACGGCGAGCGGAAGGCCGACGTAGCCGAGGCCGACGACGCCGACGCGGGCTGTTTTACTTGTGATTTTTTCGAGCAGTGTCATTATGATACCCTCTATTCTTTGTCGAAGTAGACTTGGTTCTGCAGAAGCTGCTCCTCCGGGACGGGGCGCAGGACGCGGGCGGGAGCGCCGAGGACGATCATGCGCCCCGGGACGTCTTTGACGACGACGCTTCCGGCGGCGACGAGCGCGTCTTCTCCTATCGTAACGCCGGGGAGGAGGGTTGCGTTCGCGCCGATGCGCGCGCCTCGTTCGAGGACGGGGCCGCCGAAGTGTTGTTTGCGCTCCTCGGTGCGGCCGAGGTAGTTGTCGTTGGTGAAGGCGACGCAGGGAGCGACGAAGCAGTAGTCGCCGACCGTGGAGAGGGCTGTGATGTAGGCCTCGGTCTCGATCTTGCACTTGCGGCCTATGGTTGTTTTGTTTTCGACGGTGACGCCGCGTCCGATGATGGTGAGTTAGCCGATCTGTACGTCCTCCCGGATGGAGGCGAGGTCGCCGACGAAGACGCCGTCGTCCAGAACGGCCCCACGGTAGACGACGCAGTTGGCCCCGATGGTGACGCCGCGCCCCAGGACGAGCGGCGGGAGTTCGCGCGGCTCTCCGGTTGTGGCGGAGAGGGAGGCCTTCGCGGGCTGCTTGCCGAGGACCGCGCCGTCGAGGATGAGGCACCCCTCGCCGATGGGCGCGCCGGATCGGATAACGACGTTGTGTCCGATTGTCGCGCGCGGGCCGATTTCGACATCGCATTCGACGATGCAGTTGTGACCGAGGGCGACGTGCTCGCCGATGCGGGCGTCGGGGGCTATGACGCAGTTGCGGCCGAGAGTCGCGGTCGGGTGCACGTTCGGAGTGTTGTTCGGGGTGCTGTTCGGGGTGCTGGAGTCTGGCATGGGCGGCTTCCTTTCGTGTGCGCGTCCGTTTCCGGGGAGACGAGTGCATGGGGCGACGCGGTTTTTTTTTAAATCAATTCTTCGAGTAATTTTATTGCTCGAAGAGTGGGGCGTCAAGTGCGTTCGTCGGGTATAATCCTGAGCGGCTGTTTCTGTGAAAACTATGGCGATCCGGGGCTGTCTTCATCGCGGTGGCACGACTTTGCGGGTGAAGGAGATCGTGGGCGAGCAGGTGGCGCTGCGCGGGCGGGCGGATCTGGAGTTCGACGTGGCCTTCTGTCCTGAGTTCCTGAAAGAGGAGACGGCGGTGGAGGACTTCATGAAGCCGGACCGGATCGTGATCGGAACGGAGAACAACCGGACGGCGGAGGTGCTGAAGGAGCTGTTCTTCCTGTTCACGATGTGGGAGAACCGGATGCTGTCGATGTCCATTCCGTCGGCGGAGCTGACGAAGTGCGCAGCGAACGCGATGCTCGCCACGCGGATCAGCTTCATGAACGAGCTGGCGCGCTTCTGCGAGCTGGTGGGCGGCGACGTGGACCAGGTGTGTCAGGGGCGCGTCTTCGCGTGTACGACCCGGTGGCGGCGGAGAATGTGCGCGGGCATCTGTCGGAGTGGAGCGGTTTGATAGGGTCCTAAGGAAAGACGCTCCACGGGGGAGCGCCTTTGGGATTGGATTTCTTTTCTTCTCAGGGTGGATGCCAGGCAATCAGTGCGCCGTAGGGTGGTCTTCTCTGCGGATTTTTTCGAGCTGTTCGGGGGTGATTTCCGCATACGCAAGAATTTTATCGTCCGGCTCTCCTGCTGTGAGCATTTTTCGGGCCATTGTGATTTGATTGAGTGCAATGCCTTTTTCGATACCTTTTTCCATGCCTTTTCTCTCCATCAAGCTTACGTACATTGCGCCGGCCTCCTTTCTGCTTTCAAGTTCTTCTTTCCATAAGCAGACGACCAAACGGACGATTTTTCCGTTTGTCCGGCGGAAACATGCCGGAGGCTTCGCGCTGTCGATCGCTCGCGTCCTCGCAGCGAAGCGGAGGGGATAGGCGGCATGCATCTGGCCGCAACCGTCCCAAACGTTGTTGTCTTCAATGTGCATCACGCCTTCGATGAACCAGAGGAGGGTTATTTTCTCTTCGTGGCTCCAGCCCCGTTTGTTCAGTTCGGCGGGCAGAATCTTCATGTAATTCAGCTTGCGGACGTCGTTGCTTCGCTGTTTCCATGCCTGCATTCCGGCGTAGTGGGCGAGGGCGAAGGGGTTGTCGCTCTTGGTAGACCCCTCCGTCTGATCGGCGGGTATGGGCTGAACCAGGATGGCAAGCCCGGCGACGGGGCGGAGCATGTTGTAAAAGGAAACGCTCAGAAACTCCTTCCAGAGTTCGTCTTCGGAGCGTCGTTCATTTTCGTTGGCAGGCTGTTCTGTCTGCTTGTCCTCGGTCACGCTGTCGCCTCCTTCGTCGGGTCAATGATAGCATCGGAGAGCGATAAACGAAAGCGCTGTCGTCGGAAAATACGGTGAATGGCAGGGCGGAGAATTTGGAAGGAAAAGGCGCTCCCCAAGGGAGCGCCTTTTATGTCAGCGAGCTTCCTGTCCAAGACGTTCTTTAAGTTCGGCGAGTTCTTCGGGGGAGATTCGAGCGCAAGCAAGTATATTCTCGTCCGAGTTGCCCCATTGGAGCATTTCACGTGCTATTTCAAGTCTGGTTTCAAGTCTCGTTTCCTCTCTGGTAACCTCTTCGATCGATGTGACATACGGCATGTGTATCTCCTCCGGGAAGTATCAGCAGGTTTCCCGTCGAAGGCTTTTCTTGAGTTTGCCGAGTTCTTCGGGAGAGATCTCCGCGTACATAAGAATTTTATCGTCCGACTCTCCAGCTTTCAGCATTTTAAACGCTATTGCTCGCATGGTTTCAATTCTGGTTGCCTCTCTGGTTTCCTCTCTGGTAACCTCTTCGATCGATGTGACGTACGGCATGTGTATCTCCTCCTTTTTTGCCATCGCACGCACTTCTCCGACGAATTCGTTTCTTGCCTTGACGCCGGAGAAGGCGACGACCCAGTCGACGAAGTAGAAGAGCGCCTCAAGCTCCTTGGCCGTATAGCCTTTTGCAATTCCAAGGCGCAGGAGAGCGATTTTGAAGAGCTTCTTCGTCTCGTCGTCGCTCCGCTCGACCTTGAGCGCCCGCTTGGCGGCGAGCATCAGGGTGGCGAACGGATTGAAGTTGTTGGCCAAGTCTTCATCGTTGTAGTCGATAACCTTGGATACGTTGAAGACGTAGGTCAGGGTGGTTCCGAAGAAGGACGTCTCGTAGCGGTCGGGCCGGTATTTTTCGTTGCCGTCGGTGAGTATGGCGAGCGCCGCGATGTCCTTCACCTTCCATTTGTCCCGGACGCGGTAGAAATATTCGAACATGCGCTCCTCGAACTCCAATGTATCTTCTTCGCCGCTGCCGTACCCCTGCACTTCGACGTGGAGCAGAATATACTTCTCCGTGCCGTCGAGAAGGTATACTTGTGCGAGGATGTCGACGAAGCGCTTTCCCTCTTTCTTCGGGTCGAAGAGATTGGCGAGTTCCTCTTCAAGGAAGGCGGGCTCCCGGCTCCAGTCGATCAGGGGGTGCAGTTCCGGAAAGTGGAAATCGACCATTGGCCGGAAGAGCGTGTGTATGGAGCGCTTCCATATTTCGTCGTTGAATTCGGGCACGGAATCGCCTCCCTTTCGTGTGTAATTATAGCGCTTCAGGGGAGAAAACGGAAGATTTTTTGTCGGAAAATACGGTGAACGAGCAGGTGTGCATCGGGCTGTGTTGAGGTTCGAGAAATGCGAGCCCGAAGAGTGGATTTTCCGGGCTCGCTTTAAGTCTCTCGCGTTTAAGCCGTATCAGTGTATGGATGAGCTGTTCTCTTCGCGGATTTTTTCGAGCTGTTCGGGGGTGATTTCCGCATACGCGAGGATTTTGTCGTCCGGCTCTCCCGCCGCGAGCATTTTGCGGGCCATTTGGATTTGATTGAGTGCAATGCCTCTTGCAATACCTTTTTCCATGCCTTTTTCCATGCCTTTTTCCATGCCTTTTTCGATACCTTTTTCGATACCTTTTTCGATACCTTTTCGTTCCATAAGGCTTACGTACATATCGCCGGCCTCCTTTCTTTTTTCCAGTTCCTCTTCCCAACCGTCCCAAACGTTGTTGTCTTCAATATGCATCACGCCTTCGATGAACCAGAGCAGGGCCATTTTCTCCTCGTGGCTCCAGCCTCGTTTGTTCAGTTCGGCGAGCAGAATCTTCATGTAGTCCAGCTTGCGGACGTCGTCGCTCCGCTGTTTCCATGCCTGCATTCCAGCGTAGTGGGCGAGGTCGAAGGGGTTGTCGCTCTTGCGCAGCGCCTCTTCGTCGCCCTCGTAGATTCTGAAGACGGGGTACTCGTAGAGGACCCGCGATCCGTACCCCTCCCAACGGTAGACGCCCTCCGTCTGATCGGCCGGTATGGGCTGGACGAGTATGGCGAGCCCCGCGACGGGGCGGTTGAACCGTCCTTCGAGAAGGCATCTGTAGCGATGCATCCGAAGGGGAAAGTTCTCCTTCCCGCCGCGCCCCTGAATTTCCACATGGAGCAGTATCCAGGCGTTTTCTCCGGAGATCAGGGGAACTTCGGCGAGGATGTCGACGAACTTTCTGGAATCGGGCGGATTCGCGGAGTAGCGCCGGGTGAAGCGGGCGAGTCGCCGAAGCTCGGTCTCCAGGAAACGTACTGGTTTCGTCGTGTCCGCGACGTTCGCCAGATCGGGAAGGACGGAGCGGAGCATGTTGTAAAAGGAAACGCTCAGAAACTCCTTCCAGAGTTCGTCTTCGGAGCGTCGTTCATTCTCGTTGGCGGGCTGTTCCGTCTGTTTGTCGTCGGTCACGCTGTCGCCTCCTTCATCGGATCAATGATAGCATCCGCCGGGGAAAAACGGAAGGTGTATCGTCGGAAAATACGGTGAACGGCGATGACGTCGATGGAGTTCGAGTACGTGCGCATCGGGCGGGGTTGACAGCTGCAGATGCGGGGCGTAGAATGAAGAAAAAATAACCTGGAGGTTATTTTGTGGCAGATCGAGTATACGGATGAGTTTGAAAAATGGTGGAACGAGCTTTCTCAGGAAGCTCAAAAGGACGTTGCTTCCGTGGTGGGGTTGCTGGAGGAGTGGGGGGTGCGTCTCGACTATCCGTATTCTTCGAAGATAAAGGGCGCACGTACGGGAGTCCTTCGAGAATTGCGCATTCAGAGTTCCGGTCGACATTTGAGAGTTATGTATGCTTTCGACCCCAGAAGGACGGCTCTGCTCTTGCTGGGCGGGGATAAAACCGGAGAGAAGAATTGGTACGAAAAATATGTAGTGTTGGCTGATCGCTTATACGAAGAACACCTGGAGATTTTACGGCGGGAAGGAGCGGTGTCCGATGGCGAAGAAGTTTCGTGATTTAGTAGCGGCGCTTCCTCAGGAAGATCAGGATGAGATAAGAGGGAGAACGGAGATTCTGAGCGCATCCATCAAGCTGGAGGAGATTCGGAAAGCGAGAAGGATCTCTCAGAAGTCGCTGGCTTCCGCGATGCGCGTGTCTCAGCCGGCGGTCTCCAAGATGGAGAACGAATCGAACATGACGGTCAGGACGCTCTCTTCATTTGCCGCAGGTCTTGGTGGTCAGGTGCGGATCGAGATCGAATTCCCGGACGGGGTAAGCTATAAAGTGCTTTAAGAATCGGATCTATAAGCAAGTCCCGGCAACTCTAACGGGGGCGTGTCGCTCTTTCGCAAAGCGTATTCGTCACCCTCGTAGATTCTGAAGACGGGGTAGCGCGGGATTGTGCTTCCCGGCGGTGTTGCCGGGTTAGAGGTTCGAAGTTATTTTGCTGTTCAAATAGCGATTCAAGCTCACTTTTGCCTCCGCCGCGCGAATGGTGAGTTTTCTGTGGACTTCGGGCGTTGTTCTGAAATGGATTTTTCCCGAGTAGGGGCGATCCGCGAGCGGTTCCGGCAGGGGCTCGTTGTTTGCTTCCATGTCGTGTGCGACTTCGTCCACAAGCGCGCGAATTCCCGAAAACGCTTCTTCCGGAGTTTCCGCGAGCCAAGAGAGGCTTGGGAATTCGGAGCAAAGGCCGATGTATTCGCGGTCCTCCGGGGACCATTCAACCCTGTAGATGTAACGGGAAATACTGTTGTTCATTCAGAACTCCTTTCTTCGTCTTCCTGTAGAAGGCGATCAATGGCCGCAGCCGCAAGCACCTGTTTCACCTGGTACTGTTTTGCCTTTCCGTTTTTGTCGGCTTGTATGTTGACGCGGGGGTCGCCTCTCCACGGCGTTTTGAAAACGGCGTGACTGCTTCCGCTCTTCCGTGGCGGACCGAAGAAGCGCACGCAAAGGGTTTTTGTTCTTCGTAGCGTATGTCGGCAGGAGCATCCCGCATTTTCGTTAGAAGTTTCTCGTATTTGCTCATGTGTATATGATAGCAATAATGCTAGTATTGTGCAATCCATGTCGCCGGAGAATGCGATAGGCAATTGTTGGAGTGAAGCGGTTCGATGGAGTACATGGAGGAGAACTGCGAGGCTATCGTAGGCGCGGCGGGGCTTTCGGAAAAACGAACCTGCGGATGCGAGCAGTGTCGGGTATAATGCAAGGCGTTTCTCTGTGAAAACTATGGCGATCCGGGCGCGCTGGGCGGCTTCGGTTCGCTGGAATGCATTCTTGTTCGGGAGTTGATCGTGTATGCGCATTTGCGTGGTGGGAACCGGGTACGTCGGGCTTGTGACGGGGGCGTGCTTCGCGGAGGTGGGGAACGACGTCTGCTGCGTGGATGTGGACGAGCGGAAGATCGCGATGCTGCAGGAGGGGCGTATCCCCATCTACGAGCCGGGGCTGGAGGAGATCGTGAAGCGGAACGCGTCGCAGGGGCGGTTGCGCTTCACGACGAGCCTGAAGGAGGGGATGGAGCGCGCGCTCTTCGTCTTCATCGCGGTGGGGACGCCGCCCGACGGCACGGGAGCGGCTGATCTGTCGTTCGTGGAGCGGGTGGCGCGGGAGATCGGGGAGAACCTGGAGAGCTACAAAGTGGTGGTGACGAAGTCGACCGTGCCGGTGGGGACGACGCTGCGGGTGAAGGAGATCGTCGGCGAGCGGGTGGCGCTGCGCGGGCGGACGGACCTGGAGTTCGACGTGGCCTTCTGCCCCGAGTTTCTGAAAGAGGGGACGGCGGTGGAGGACTTCATGAAGCCGGACCGGATCGTGATCGGGACGGAGAACAACCGGACGGCGGAGCTGCTGAAGGAGCTGTTCTTCCTGTTCACGATGCGGGAGAACCGGATGCTGTCGATGTCGATTCCGTCGGCGGAGCTGACGAAGTACGCGGCGAACGCGATGCTCGCCACGCGGATCAGCTTCATGAACGAGCTGGCGCGCTTCTGCGAGCTTGTCGGCGGCGACGTGGACCAGGTGCGGCAGGGGATGGGATCGGATTCGCGGATCGGGTCGGCCTTCCTGTACGCGGGGGTAGGGTACGGCGGGTCGTGCTTCCCGAAGGACGTGAAGGCGCTGATCGCCTCGGGGGATGCGGCGGGGTCGCCCTTTTCGATTCTGAAGGCCGTCGAGGACGTGAACCGTGCGCAGCGGGAGTGGTTCCTGCAGAAGATTATGGCCCATTACGGCGGGGATGTGTCGGGGCGGGTGTTCGCGGTGTGGGGGCTGAGCTTCAAGCCGCAGACGGACGACGTGCGCGAGTCGCCCGCGCTGGACATCCTGCCGAAGCTTGCGGCGGCGGGGGCGCGCCTTCGCGTGTACGACCCGGTGGCGGCGGAGAATGCGCGGATGCACTTGTCGGAGTGGAGCGGTTCGATGGAGTACATGGAGGAGAACTACGAGGCGCTGGAGGGTGCGGACGCGCTGCTGCTGCTGACCGAGTGGCCGCTCTTCCGGAGGCCGGATTTCCCGAGGATGAAGGAGTTGTTGAAGACGCCGCTGATCTTCGACGGGCGGAACCAGTATTCGCCCCCCGCGATGAAGTCGATGGGGTTCGAGTACGTGTGCATCGGGCGGTGTTGAGGTTCGATAAAGACAAGCCCGGAGAGGATGCTCTCCGGGCTTGCATGAAGGACAGTTGTCTATTTTTTGAAAACGTGAGGGATTGGGATCAACTCAACGATATGGTGTTCGGTTTACTGCGACGTTGTCTTGCATAGCGGAAGATCGCGCATTTTTTCTTTTTCGGCTTCTTTTCGGGCGTATTCCGCCAAACCGGAGAATGAGCAGAATACTCTGCGCGGAGCGTCGGGAGAAGGACAGTACTCGCCAGATGCAATATCTAATGCCATCTGCCGAAAATCATCCTGCGACATATATGGTTTGCGAATATGGATCGAAGTTTCGCTACAAGTATTATATCAGTATTCGCCCCCCGCGATGAAGTCGATGGGGGTCGAGTAGGTCTGCATCGGGCCGGTTGAGGGTTGAGAGATACGCGAGCCCGGAGAGTTTGCTCTCCGGGCTCGCGTAAAGTGGATTTCGTAGTTTGTCGTTGAGGTCCGTTCATTGCCTGGTTTCTTCGGCGAGGCGGCGGACTTCCGCTTCGGAGAGGTTGACGCATTCCGCGACGTCTGCGATGCTGAAGCCTTTGTCCAGCATCCTGAGGGCGTTCTCGCGTTTGGTCCGCTCCTCGCCGAGCTTCTCGCCGAGTTTGATGCCGCGTGCTTCGCCGAGCTTGATGCCGCGCTCCTCGCCTTCTTTCAGCCAGTTCTCGGCCCATTCGTGCTTTCCTTCAAGGATCATTCTTTCCACCTCCACAAGGTCCGATACATCCGGAAAGTCGCTTCGCCCCGTTTTCTTGGGAAGCAGCACTTTCGTCAGGAAGAGGGCGAAGGCGCGCCGCAGATGGGCGCTTCTCTCCATGCGCAGCACGGTTCCCAGCGTGCGCACCTGGTCCACCAGCTCCATGGGCATCCGGCTCTTCTCCATCCGGAAAAGAAACTCCGCGAGATTTTCCGGGTCGGCGAGTTCCTCGTCCGTGTACGCCGCGGCGTCCAGCAGCAGGTAACGGAGCGACGGAGCGTAGCGCGCGAGGGCGGGGGAGACGGGGCTCGCCAGAGCCTCCAGAGAGCAGGGTGTCTTCCAGCGGCTGCTTCCTGTGTGGACGACGACGGGGAGAACCGGCGGAAGCATGTCGTCCGAGAGGAGACGACGCCTGACGATGTCGTCGTAGAGGAGTCCCAGGTAGGTCAGCAGGCGGACGCCCATCCACCTGTCCTCGGAGGATTGAAATTCGATGAGTATACAAAGATAGAGCGTCTTCCCCCTGAAGTTGACCCGCCATATCACGTCGTCGATCCGCTCCCGGAGGTCGTCGGTGACGAAGTCTGAGTGCTCGCGCACCATGGTGCGGAAGTCGAGGTCCAACTCCTGCACGATGGCGGGATCGACGAAGCGGACAAGAAGGTCGCGGACCATCTCTTTATTCGAAAAGAGCTGCTTGTAGCCTTTGTCTTGATCTCCCATGTCCGAATTATAGATGCGAAGGAGGGGTTTGGCAAGGCGCACTCGAACCGCACTCGAACCGCTCTCCCCGCGATGAAGTCGATGGGTTTCGAGTACGTGCGCATCGGGCGGGGTGAGGTTGTTGAAGGTCGACGCCTCTTCCGGGAGCTTACCGCGAAGAAGGCAGGCGGCTGAAGAGGATTTCGTTCGCGCGGTGGTAGGACTCGAAGGTGCCGGTGTCCATCCACATTCCGCGGACGAAGTCGTACGAAAGCTCTCCCCTGGCGATGTAGGCGTTGTTGACGTCGGTGATTTCGTATTCGCCGCGTTTGGAAGGTTTCAGTCCGTCGATGATTTCCCAGACTTTGGAGTCGTAGAGGTACGCGCCGACGACGGCGTAGTTGCTTTTGGGCTTCTCCGGCTTTTCCTGGATTTCGACGACCTTTGTTTCGTCGAGGGCGGCGACGCCGAAGCTGGTGGGGTCGTCGACTTCGACGAGCATGACGCGGGCGCCGCGCTCTTTCTGTTGCTCGCGGTAGTTCGCGGTGAAGTGAGTGAGCGGGGTGTCGAAGATGTTGTCGCCCAGCAGGACGAAGACGGGCTCGTCCCCCGCGAAGCGTCTGCCGAGGCGGAGG
>Ga0334884_1005454_pt1 | contig 12137 bp, 8 predicted proteins | sample GraSluR1_MG_7_FD_207215 | JGI IMG/M metagenome (GOLD analysis project Ga0334884, IMG submission 207215) | Sludge microbial communities from methane-producing bioreactor in Wageningen University, Netherlands - Granular Sludge_12_05 R1 | ecosystem: Engineered > Bioreactor > Anaerobic > Unclassified...
TCGAATACGACCACATGGAGCATTTTGAAACGGAAGAAACGCTCTTCCGCTGCTTCGATGTATTTGCCCGGAGCGCGCGGAAGCGGCTTGTTTATTGTGCAGATGATTTCCGGGCGGCCCGTATCGGCTCGCAGGTGCCGGGCGCAGTGTCTTACGGTTTCAGTGATGGAGCGGACGTGCGGGGGACGCCTGTCGAAACGGCCGCCGGCAGCAGCAGGTTTCGCGTGGATATAAAAGAGCGCGAGAGCGTGGAGCTGTGTTTGCCGGTCGGTGGCGAACACAACGCGCTGAATGCGCTCGGGGCGTGTGCCGTTGCGATTGAGCATGGGTTGGAGCCAGGCAGAGTGGCAGTGGCCTGCGCGACGTTTCGGCCGGTGCGGCGGCGATACGAAAAAGTTGCGGAGCGGGACGGGATCGTGGTGATCTCGGATTATGCGCATCATCCCACTGAGATCAAGGCGCTGGTCGCCACCGCCCTGCGGCAACCACGCAAAAGATTGCGCGTCGTGTTTCAACCGCACCGGTTCAGCAGGACAAAAGCGTTGGGCCCGGATTTTCCATCGGCCTTCCAGGGCGTTGACGAGGTGGTTCTGGTTCCCGTTTACGCCGCTTCGGAAAGTCCATTGTCAGGCGGCACATCCGATGATCTTCTTGCTCTCTTCAAGGAATACGGCAATACCTCCGTTCGTTTGCTTGCGTCGCTCGACGCGGCGTGGGAATATCTGCGCGCGACGTTGCTTCCGGGCGATCTCCTCCTCATTGTCGGGGCGGGGGACGTGGAGCACCTCGCGTATCGTGCAAAGGATTTTCCGGGAGTGTTAACCTTGTCATGACAGCAGCGCATAAATTTCGAAAAGTGGGTGTTCTTATGGGCGGCCCATCGGCGGAGCGGCCGGTGTCGCTTCGCTCGGGTGCGGCGGTCGCGAAAGGACTGCGCGCGTGCGGGTACGAGGTGGTGGAAGTAGATATCACCACGCCGACCGTTGATGTTCCTGCGGGCGTCGAGGCGGTTTTTATCGCTCTGCATGGTGAGTTCGGCGAGGACGGAGGGGTCCAGACGTTCCTCCGAGAGCGTGGTATTCCTTACACGGGCGCGGGGCCGGAGGCCAGCCGGGTTTGTTTTGATAAAGCGTTGAGCAAGAAGTTGTTCGTCGAACATGCGTTACCCACGCCGGCGTACGAAATCCTGAAAAAAGGCGATTCGCGCACGATTCCGCTGCCGCTCGTGGTAAAACCAGTGCGGCAGGGGTCCAGCATCGGCGTTCACATGGTTTTTGACGAGGCGTTGTGGGATTTTTCTCTTCAGGATGCATTGAAATATGACACGGAAGTAATCGTGGAGTCGTTTATCCCGGGCACCGAGTTGACGGTGGGGGTTGTCGGCGACGCCGTACTGCCGGTGATCGAAATACGCGCGCCACAAGGTTTTTATAATTATGACGCCAAGTACACGCAGGGCAGGACGGAATATCTCGTGCCCGCGCCGATTTCCGCAGCCCATGCGGATCGGTGCGGACAGCTTGCGCGAAAGACATTCAACGTGCTGGGTTGCCGCGACCTCGGCCGCGTGGATTTCCGGATGGATCCGGAAGGCGGTCTCTTTGTGCTCGAGCTGAACAGCATTCCGGGCTTCACGGAGACCAGTCTTCTGCCCAAAGCTGCGCGCGCGGCGGGCATCGAGTTTCCTGAGCTTTGTGATCGTATTATCCGCATGGCCTCTGTACACTGAGCGGATAGAGATTGTTTTCTGCGCCCATGGAGGATTTTGAAGCATGTGGTTCAAGGATGATAAAGGCTATTCGAAGCGGCGGTATTCAAACCGCAGGTTCGCAGACACGCGCAATTCCATACTCATGGTCAGCGCCCGGGTGAGCGATCAGAAAAAGAAAATCCGCTACAAGCTCGGAGCCATCGTATTGCTTCTCGTCGTGCTGGCCGGCACCGCGTTCGCGGTCGTACAGGGCGCGCAACGGATGTATGAAAAACTTTTTGCGGACAATGAACGTTTCCTCATCGAAAGGCTGGATGTCGTGTCCGACGGCAAGCTGCGCGTGGAACATGTGCGGCAATTCGCGCACATCGAGGAGGGAATGAATCTGTTTGCGGTGGATCTGCAGCAGGTCCGCGACAGCCTCGCGGCGGTGCCGCTGGTGGCCGACGTGGAAGTCCGCCGGCGGTTGCCGGATACTTTGGAGGTCCGCATTTCCGAGCGCGTCGCGATTGCGCGGCTGGGTGACGAGAGCACCGGGTATCCCATGGCGATGGATCGTGAAGGCGTCGTGCTCGGTCCGGGCGCCGTCTCGGCACATCTGCCGTTTATCTCCGGGTTTCGTATGGCGGGACTTCGTCCGGGTGTGCAGGTGGATCATCCAGCCGTGAAAACGGCGCTCGAGATCGTCGAATTATGCGATACGCCTCAATACAGCCGCTTTCTCAAGGTCGCGCGAATTGATGTCGGCGGAACGGATCACCTGGATTTGAGGTTGGCGCAGGGGGAGCGGGTCCTGATGCCGAAGGCGAACCTGCCTTACAAGATTGAAAAGCTTTGCGACATCATCAAGATGTCCGCGGATATGGGGCAAGCTGTCGCTTCAGTGGATATGACCGTGGACCGCAATTTCCCCGTCAAGTATCGCTGAGGCGGTTGTTTACAAGATGAATAACATTCCGCCTATAGTTGCGCTTGAAATCGGAACCAGCACCGTGCGCGCCGTCATCGGGGAAGCCCGCGACGACGGGCACTTGATGATCACCGGTCTGGGGGAGTGCCAGTCGCGCGGGGTGCGAAAAGGCGAGATCGTTGATTTTGACAACGCGCTCGCATGCGTTCGCCATGCCTTGCAGCTCGCGGAGGAAAACGGACAAGTCATTATTCACCGCGTTCATCTTGTCGTGAGCGGCGGGCATATCGCAAGCGTGATCAATAGCGGTAGCGTCCCGGTGCTGAATCCGCGCCGAGAAATTACGTCCGAGGAAGTGGATCACGTCATGACCACCGCGCGCGCCGTCGGGCTGCCCGCCGACCGGCAGGTTCTCCACACCATCTGCCAGCATTTCCGGGTGGACGACCAGGATGGGGTGATTCATCCGGAGGGCATGGAAGGTTCGAAACTTTCGTTGGATATGCTGATCGTTCACGGCGTGCTGAGCCGCTTGCGCAATGTCGTGAAAGTGGTGCGCAGCGCGGATATGGATGTCGAAGACGTGGCGTTCGGCGGGCTTTGCTCGGCGCTTGCGGTTCTGACGCCGGAGGAAAAAGAAGCGGGCGTGGGAGTGGTGGATCTCGGCGGCGGCACCACGGATTATGTCGTCTATGCCGATAATGCCATTGCGCTGGCGGGCGCGCTGGCGGTGGGCGGCGACCATCTCACAAACGATGTGGCGCGGGGGCTTCATATTTCCACGCACGATGCGGAACGTCTGAAAGAGGAAATGGGCAGCGCGGTGGTCGAGATGGCGGCGCGATCGCAGCGGGTGCCGTTACCGGCCGATGCGGGCGGATATGAGCGGGCCGTGCGGATGGTGGATCTGCATACCATCCTGCATGTGCGGCTGGAGGAAACGTTGACGTTGGTAAAGCGTCGCATCGAAGAAACCAAATCGCTGCGTTCGCTGGGTGGCGGAATCGTGCTGACCGGTGGCGGCGCTCACATGAAGAACATCGTGAAGCTCGCGGAACGGATTTTCGGATTGCCCTGTCGCATCGGCATGCCTCGAGGCGTGGCCGGGCTCGCGGTGGTGACGGAAGGCCCTCAATATGCGGCTACGGTGGGGATGGTGCGGTATGGCTATCGTGCCGCCGCGCAGAACGAAGGGGGCGGACTCGCAGGGATCCTGAAGAAGATTCTTCGGAGATAATGTGGAGCGGCAATGACAATGGATTTCAACGGCAATAGCAGGCCGGGCTCGAACGCGGAGCGTATCCTTGTGATGGGCGTAGGCGGCGGTGGCTGCAACGCTTTGTCACGGATGGCCCGCGAATGGCGGGAAGGACCGACCCTTGTCGCGGTGGATACCGATTCGCAGGTGCTTGCCGGCGCCGCCGCGGAAAACCGGATTTCTCTCGGCAGAAATCTGACGCGTGGATTGAGTACCGGTGGCGATTGCGCTGCGGGCAAACTCGCCGCCGAAGAGGATACCGATGCGCTTCGTGAATTGATTTCGCAGCACGACATCCTTTTTATGGTGACCGCGCTCGGCGGCGGCACCGGCGGCGGCGCGGCGCCGGTCGTGGCGAGGATCGCCCGAGAGGAAGGCGCGCTCACGATTGCGTTTGCGACTTTGCCATTCGACTTCGAGGGTGAGCGCAAGCAGCGGCAGGCTGATGAATCGCTGCGCGCGCTGCGGCTCGTGGCCGATGTAGTGGTTGTCCTGCCGAACAGTTCGTTGCCGGAGGTGGTCGGCGAGGACACGAGCCTGTTGGATGCGTTTGCCAAGGCGGATGCCATGATCGGGCTTTCGATCCGTTCCATCTGGCGGCTGCTGTCGCAGGCAGGGATCATCAACCTGGATTTTGCCGACCTGCGGCAACTCGTGGAAAGCAGTCACGGCGCATGCCGCTTCGGATACGGTGAGGGAACCGGACCGAACAAGGTGACCGAGGCGATGGCTTCGGTGTTGAAGAGTCCAACGCTGGACAAGGGACGCGCTTTGAGTGAGTCGCCGGCGTTGCTGGTGAACCTGGTCGGCGGCGCGGACATGGCGCTGCTTGATGTCCGGCGCGTGATGTCCCTGGTGAAGGATCATTCCGCCGCGGATGCCCGCTTGCTCATGGGCGCGACGGTGGAGGAGGGATGGCGTGACCGGCTTGCGGTGATCGTTCTGGCCGCCGAAAGCTGGCACGAGCCTGCCATGATGCCGGAGCCCGCGGAACCAGCTCCCGCCAAGGCGACGCGGAACGGCTTGCCGCCCAAAGTGGAGCCCGTTGTTGCGCCACAGCCTGAAACCCGTGTCGTGCAGGCAACGCTCACGTTCGAGCCCGTGGACAAGGGCAGCCGTTTCAGGAACGTCGAGCCCACCATCCTCGACGGCGAGGACCTGGATTTGCCCACATTCATCCGCCGCGGCATCAAGCTTTCGTTTGATCGGTAGGCTTGTTGTGTTCTGACTGTGATATGCAGCGCTTTGGGGATTTCGAATCATGACGACTGCCGGCAAGGCCTTGTTCGTCGCCTTCTCCGTTTGGGCGATTTCTCCATCTCAGGATGTCCTTGCTCAGACCTGCGTGTGGAGTAGGGCCGAGGTTTGGGCTGGGGTGGACGAATATTCTTTGGACGGGGGTTCGATCTCATGGCCGTGCTTTTTCTATGCGTACTATACATATAATGATTGGACAGTCGTAAGCGGTAAAACGGTTACGATCAGATGTATAGCTGAGTGTGAAAGCGGTTATACAAATATCAAGGTGAGTGCAGGGATTCTATTCCGCGACAACTCTTTCCCGTATCAATATGCTCGAGCATCAGGCGGTTTCACCAATCCCATTGGAGTTGCAGGACCCTTGGGGACGGGTAGTGTGGTTTATACAGTTAAATATGATGAAATGTTTTTCGGGTTCTCTCCAGGTGTATCGTGTGCCAACTCCCTGTCCGTTAAGCATAATGGCGATCCCGTTGAGTTCCTTTCCTTGAATGTGGACTGGCCTCAGCCTGGGGTCTATGAAAGCGAGCCGATACCGCTTGTGTTCGGGCAGGTATTCACACAAGAAGCATTTCTCACCTCGCAACTCGGAATTTATGAGCAGCTTGAAATTCCCGGAGACGTTGCGTCTGCATGCAGGGCGAGCATCGAGATCGGCATGAAAGTGTTGGATTCCTTCTGGAATGAGATCACGGACGAATCCGTGATCACCATAACATCACTGGGCGGATCTCCGTATCCGCAGGGACCCAGGCTTTTTTTCAACCAGAGCGCGAGCGACGACCCGAAACTCTCCTGGCACTCTCTGCTGGATCAGGATTACCAGTTGCAGAAACTGGCCGATCACAGCGGAATTTTATGGAGCAATTTGGGGGCAGTGGTCAGTGGGGTCGGATCAACCAACAGACTTGATATCGAAACATCGGAGCATCCGATCGGGTTGTATAGGATAGCTGTTTCAGACGGCGAATAAGCGATGTGACGATGCGTGTGGCACCGAAAGAATCGCTTTTACTGTCTGTTGAGGATGTGAGGTCATTACGTCGGCCGAAAAGAACAGTGTCTTCAGTCTCGTGATAAGCGGGTTCCTCGTTGCGCTCGGGGCGCTTCCGATGACTTGGTGGTTCTGGCTATGGACGTTTGCATGGCGCGTGAGGCTTTACCTCGGCCGCTGGCCGTATTACGGACATCCCGATCCGAAAAACCTGCCCGACCGTTTTCAGCCTCAAACGGAAATCCTCGAATACCTTATTCCATGGGGCGCATTCCTGTTGCTGGTTTTCGTCGTGACTCGACTGGTCGGGCGAGTGCCGAACTACAAGGTCAGAATGCTTGTGGCATCCCTGCTTTCTGTCGCGGGGTGGGCTATCGCATTCGGCCTTCTGTTCCTTGACCCGGGCGACTTTTTTGAATGGATAATTGATTAAAAAAAAACGATTCTCCTGTCCCGAAGGGCGGACAAATGATTGGAATGAATCGGCGGTATGATATCAGGAACGCGGAGTTTCGGGCCGGAGCGTGCGATCCGAACGCCCGATTTTCGATCCTGATTCCCACATGGAATAATTTGGATCTCGTAAAGCTCTGCGTTGCCAGCATCCGGCGGAATTCCACGTTTCCGCACCAGGTTGTGTTGCACATCAATGAGGGGTCGGATGGAACCCTCGAATGGGCCCGGGAAGAAAATCTGGCCTACACCTATAGTCCGGGTAATATCGGCATATGCTACGCGGTGAATTTTGCCCGGACGCTGGCCCGGACCGATTACATCGTTTTCATGAACGATGATATGTATGTATGCCCCGGTTGGGATGCGGCGTTATGGGAAGAGATAAGCAGGCTGGGCCACAACAATTTCTTTTTGTCGGCCACGATGTTCGAGCCTTATCCGACGCGCAGCACGCCCGTCATTGCGCCGCGGAATTATGGTGTGAGCGTTGAGACCTTTGAAGAGGAGCGTCTGCTCCGCGAGTATGACAAACCTGAAAAACCCGATTGGTCGGGTGCGACGCGGCCGCCGAACATCGTCCATAAATCCCTGTGGGACATGGTGGGTGGATACAGTGTGGATTTCTCTCCGGGTTCTTATTCCGATCCTGACTTCTCGATGAAGCTTTGGAAGGCGGGTGTCCGTCATTTCCGCGGCATCGGGCGCAGCCGCGTTTATCATTTCACTTCAAAGAGTATCAAGCGAACCAAAATGAATGTCGGGCGGAAACATTTTCTGCGGAAGTGGGGCATTACTTCCTCTACGCTGGAGAAGCATTTGCTGCATCTCGGAGAGCCCTTCAAGGGCGATCTGCCAGACCATCCCGAAGGGCCTCTTTACGGGATGTTGTTCCTCAAAAACAGAATTCAGGCTTTTTGGGAACGAACGCGATTCAGAATTTCGGGTGTATGAGCCGTTCCGTCTATCCGCATGGCCTTGGGCTTGATGATTGAAATGATCATGACTAAGCTGTCTTTCGTTAAGTGAAAACACATAACAAGGGGTGAGTGTTATGATCAGGATTGTTCTTGTTGCCTGCCTGTTGATGTCGCTTGGTGTTACCGGCGTGTTTGCGGACGATGATAATTGCCTGAAAAACGGCGATTTCGAGAAGGGCAAGTCGGGATGGGTCATGGAGCCCGGCGTACGGGTCGTGGAGCAGGAAGAGCCCGGAAGGGGAATGAATAACGTGGTGGAAGTCCAGCTGCACAAAACGCGCAACAGGGAATTGACCACTCGGATTCAACCGAAAAGCAAGACCAAGGCTCTGATCATCAGCATGCGCGTGAAGGCGGGTGATGACTTCGAAAGCGCCACGCCGTCGGCCGATCAGATGACCCTGCGCATGGAACGTTCCGACAGGAGCGCGACGTTTACCTCCCGCAAGATCGAGAAGAAAGAGGGATGGCAGGACGTCACGTGGACTTTCGCGGAGATCAGGGGATCAACCGCTCTGAAATTCCTGGTCATTTTCCACCCGGGACAGGGCAGTGTGTTTCTCGACGATGTGGTCGTTAAAATGGAGTAACCCGCCGGATTTTTATCCCGAATTCGGCGTGTGCAGACCATTGGCTTTGCCGGCACATCCATATACCCCGGCCGCTTAATACGCTATTCTCCTCAGAGGCAATGGGGTTTCCCTCATGGCAGGAGAATGTGAGCGTTTATTTGCCAGGCATCGGGTCATTGCGGCCGGTCGCGAAAGTCGTGGCCTCGGCGGTTTTAACATGTTGCCTGGTGCTTTCAGGCGCCCGGGGAGAGATCGTCATCTCCGAGTTCATGGCAGCGAATCGTGACACGCTGCTGGACGAGGATGGCGACGCATCGGATTGGATTGAACTGCATAACAGCGGGACCCAGACGGCAAGCTTGGCCGGCTGGTATTTGACCGACAAGAGCAATGATCTCACCCAGTGGGCGCTTCCCGCCACCAATCTTGCAGCGGGCGGTTTCATGATTGTCTTCGCCTCCGGGAAAAACCGGACCGAGCCGGGTTTCGAACTTCACGCAAACTTCAGCCTGAAAGCGTCGGGCGAATATCTCGCGCTGACGATGCCGGACGGCGTAACCGTGGGCACCGAGTATTCGCCCTCTTTTCCGCCCCAGTTCGAGAATGTGTCGTATGGTTTCTCGTTCCTTTCCGGAACCGCTATTTTAGTCGCGGCGGGCGCGCCCTGCCGGGCGCATGTTCCAATGGACGATACCCTTGGTTCGAATTGGATATTCCGGACGGGATTTGATGACTCGTCGTGGATTCTGGGAACGACCGGCGTGGGGTTCGACACGACACCCGATTATCTCCCTCTGATCGGCACCGATGTTTTCAGCGAGATGTATAATATTCACCCGGCCGTCTATATCCGTATCCCCTTTGTCGTGGACAATGCCGCCGGCTTTTCCGGGCTGACGCTGAAGATGAAATATGACGACGGTTTCTTCGCGTATCTCAACGGCGAGGAGATTGCACGGCAATACGCGCCGGAAAGCCCCGCATGGAATGCCGCGGCCACGAATTTTCATCCCGATGAAGAGGCTCTTGTCTATGAGCATTTTTCCGTTCCGGATGGCGAAGAACTTCTAACGGTTGGTACCAACATTCTCGCGATCATCGGCATGAACAATGTCGTGTCGAGTTCCGACCTGTTGTTCCTGCCCGAATTGGGAGGGGCGCGCGGCGTTCCGGTGCTTACCGATGAGATGCGATACTTCTCGGTTCCGACGCCCGGCGTGGAAAATGGCGCCGGCACGGCGGATCTCGGCCCCCTCCTCAGTGGAATCACGCATCTGCCCGCGGAGCCCGGAGAGAATGATGATCTGTTGATTCTCGCGGAGGTGTCCGCCGCCGGCCGTCCTGTAGCCGCGGTTCAACTGCATTATCGCGTCATGTATTCCAACGAGGTGATGGCGGCCATGCTCGATGATGGAATCCAGGATGACGGCCTTGCGAGTAACGGCATCTATGGAGCGGTCATTCCCGCAGCAGCCTACACGCCGGGGCAGATGGTCCGTTTCCGTGTCACGGCAACCGACGATCAATCCAATGTGTCGCGTTGGCCGGTCGCCAACGATCCAACCGAATATGAAGGGACCGTGGTCGCCGATCCGACGCTGACCAATGCGCTGCCTGTATTGCATTGGTTCGTGCCGATTCCCGGGTGGCATATCGAGCCGTGGGGCAATAATCGCAACGAGTCGCCGGCCTGCCTGTTCTACCGCGGAAAATTCTACGACAACATTCGTGTGCGGATCAGGGGGCAGACCGCGGCCGGATGGGACAAGCCGCCGTACAAGTTCGAGTTCAACAAAGGGCGCTATTTCGACTTCCGCGATGGCTTCGATCCTGTTGAGGAGATCAACCTGAACTCGACGCTGGGCGATAAGGCTTTTGTACGGCCGGTCCTGTCGTTCGAATCCTATCGCGACGGCGGCTCGTTCTGGTGCGAGACGTTTCCCGTCCGCGTTCAACAGAATGCGGAGTTCCATAGCGTGGCTTTGTTTATCGAGCAACCGAGCGCGCGCGCACTTGAGCATCGCCAACTCGATTCGCGCGGGGCTTTATACAAGGTTAACGGGGGTAACCCCGTCGTCAGCGCCAGTGATTGGGTTGTGAAGGTGTTACGCAAGAACGAGCCGAATGATGATCTTCAGGCTCTTGTGGATGGAGTGAGCGAAACCAATTCGAGTGCCGCGCGAACACTTTTTGTGTTCGATCATGTGGACGTGGCCTCGGTCCTCAACTACCTCGCGATTACAATGATCATGCACGACCGCGATTGCTTCTGGAAAAATTTTTATCTCTACCGCGATACGGAGGGCTCGGGCGAATGGTCTTTTCTTCCCTGGGACAAGGACCTGACCTTCGGAAGAAACTGGACGCAGGATGTGGGGGTGCTGAACGACAACATGACTTTCGATGATCCGCCCGACCAGGGCCAGTTCAACCGGCTGGTCGGGGCCGTGCTTGGAAATGCGCGCCTGATGGAAATGTATGGCAGACGGTGCCGCACCTTGATGGATCAGTTTTTGCAGGCGCCCGGAACGCCGGCGGAGAATCTGTATTTCGAAAAGAGGATCGCCGATCTCGCGGCTGAGATGGACGCGGATGTCTCGCTGGACCGGGCGAAGTGGCCTTATGATTATGGGGTGGAGCAAAGCCTGGCCGAAGGGATACAGGCTCTCACGAATCAGTACCTGGAGCCCCGCCGCGATCATTTATATGTCACCAATCATGTCAGCCGGGGAGGCATCATCCCGGATGCGCAGACCGGCACGCCGATCCTTCTGTTCGGGGCCATTGAATTCAGCCCGGCTTCAGGCAACCAGGACGAAGAATATATCGAATTGATCAATACCAATGCGGTGGCCGTGGATGTCTCGGGATGGGCTCTCTCCAATGCGGTGCGATACGTATTCAAGCCCGGCACGGTGATTGAGGCCGGTGGCGCTCTTTATGTTTCGCCCAACGCGGCGGCGTTTCGCGCGCGCGCATCGAGCCCGAAAGGCGGCGAGGGCCGTTACGTGGTCGGCCCTTACAGTGGACATCTTTCCGCGTGGGGAGAAACGCTGGAGCTTTACGATGCCGTGGGAGCGCTGGCGGCCGTGACGAACTACGACGGCAATCCGAGCGACTTGCAGCGTCACCTTCGCATTACGGAAATCATGTATGATCCGCGAGACCCGCCGGAAGGCAATCCCTACGAGGACGGCTTCTTCGAGTTCGTCGAGTTTATTAATATTTCCTCCAACGTGCTCGATCTGTTCGGCGCGCGTTTTTCAGCCGGATTTACTTTTGCCTTCACGAACGGCATCACCACGCTCGATCCGGGATCGCTTCTGGTTCTTGTGCGCAATCGCGAAGCGTTTGCGTCCCGTTACGACACGAATGGGATGTTGGTCGTCGGCGAGTATGACGGACGCCTGAGCAACAGCGGTGAAAGGCTGAAGCTGGAAGATCCGCAAAACGAAACGATTCTTGAATTCCGTTACAGCGACCAATGGCATCCCGAAACGGATGGAGGAGGCTATTCCCTGACCGTGCGCGATGCGCGGATGGATCATCAAATGTGGGGCGACTCCAACTACTGGCGCGCGAGCGTTGTTTATGACGGGACGCCGGGGTGGGACGACTCGGGCCTGGTGGATGAGGATGGAGACGGGTTGCCCGACTCGTTGGAGATCCGATGTTTCGGTGGAACCGATGTTTTCAGGGGAGGTCCCGGCGATGATTTTGACGACGATGGTCAGAGCAATCTGGATGAGTATATCGCTGGAACAAATCCTGCCGATCCGGACAGCCGCTTCGCGCTGGAGATTCGCGGTGAAGATGATCGGGTGATTGTGGATATTGATGGCTTGAGCGCGGCGGGAAACAACTATGTTCGCATGAAAAGATACTACTTTCTCGAATCGGCCCCGGTAATCGAAGAAGCCCCGTGGATGCCCGTCGCCGGCTATACGAATCGGCTCGGAATGGATGCGGTAATTTCATGGACGAATCAGCCGGGTGTTG
>Ga0334884_1005460_pt1 | contig 12129 bp, 12 predicted proteins | sample GraSluR1_MG_7_FD_207215 | JGI IMG/M metagenome (GOLD analysis project Ga0334884, IMG submission 207215) | Sludge microbial communities from methane-producing bioreactor in Wageningen University, Netherlands - Granular Sludge_12_05 R1 | ecosystem: Engineered > Bioreactor > Anaerobic >...
TATTACAAATTTAAATGATTTGCCTAAAACGTTGACCATGCTAGTTAAAAGGCATGTGCTCATATCGTAACTAACTTAAACCCCTTGAGAAATCAGGGGGTTTTTGTTTTTTTGAGAAGAAAAAAATATGAGCCTGAATTTGACCATATTTACTTGACATTTTCACATATTCCCGTATAATAAAGATAGTAAGTTTATAAATATTTTCTTTGATCCCTTGAGGATTAAAGAAAAGTATGCCGCCGAAGTGATTTGGCGGTAACACAGGTAAGTATACCACTTGTTTGTTATAAAGGTGGTAATTTTCAATAAAGTGCATTTTAAAGGAGAATTTATAATTCCTCCTTTTTTTGTGCTTTAAAGAAAGGAGGAGGAAATGAGGACCTCTTGGAAAGAGCGGGCAATAGGGATATCCATAATAACCCTATTACCCGCCATGCTGGCAGTTATTGTGTTGGTATTTTATTACAACACATTAAGCTTTCCGGTAGTCGGATTAATTCCTGCTTTTATTATTTGGAAGTTAATTTCCAAAGTCAAAAGCAGGCCGGCTAAAGTGAAAGATGTGCTGGCACTGAGAGGGGACGGGGAGATAATTGATTATTATCAATCTTATCTCTCCAAAAAGGGAAAGGAGAAACGATTCCAGGAGGTAAATGCATTCCTGGAATCAAAGAAAGTACACGAATGGGAATGGGGCGACGATCCCAATACCATTTGTGTAAAGGGGGAATTGGGCTCTCTAGTCTATAAAGACGGAGAGCTCAATAAAGTGGTGATGAGCTCTGGGAAAGTTTATCGCCCAAAAAGACCCGTCCCACCGATAGATCATGTTAGAACTTACTATCATGATTTAATAAGAGGACGGATCCAGGACTTTAATGAAGCAATTCAAAATAGTCCTGATAAAAAGTTTACCTTCAATCTTGAAGAAATTGAAGGCAAAAAGAGCTCTAAGAGAGATCGTAATATTTTAAAATCTCTCTTAGAAGACTTGGGATTTGTCGTTGTTGTTAACGGTTCTCAAGTTAGTTTAGAACACCCCGCTTCATAGCGGGGTGTTATCTCAAGGAGGAGAAAATGAAAAAGGAATTTACGGCTAAAACAGCCGTTGCAAAAAAGGAGATGATAATCGAGGCCGGCGGTCAAGGCGGCGAGATATACTCTCTTAAAATCAAAAAGGGCAAGTGTTTGCCCGTAAAAAGGTCGTTTTTCGGGGAAGAGTTTATTGAACTCATTCCCGGAACATGCCTTAAAAAAGTCCCCGACAATTTTGTTCAAGATTTCGAAATTGTCGAAGGCGAATTTGATGAAAAACCCATGGTTTTTCATCTGGGATTATGTGAAGGCAGGCACGAGATGCCTGCCGAGGTCCAAGGATTTATCTTTGGATCTAATGAAGACCCTTTAGATGTAGAGGGTCTTCAAGAAAGAGCGGAAGACGCTCTTAAGGAGGCAACGGAATTAGTCCTGTATGTTACAGGGTTGACCGTTGCATTAGTCTCTGTTATAAATGTGTGCCACAATCTGGGCATTAAGCTCACATTGATGCACTATGACAGAGATCTGGGAAGATACTATCCCCAAAGTGTCTTTCCAGAATAACCCAAAAGAGAACTATATTAAGTAGCCCGGAGATGAATTTTCATTTCCGGGTTTTTTATTTTAAAGGAGAAATGAAATGAATGCTATTATAAAAGGAATATTGATATTCCTAATGATTCAAATGGTTGCCCTCCCGTCAATTTTCGGAGCAGCCATAGAAAAAGAAGAACCTATCCCACAAGAAGTAGTAACCATAGATGAGGTTGATATGGAAAAACCTCCGTTCTTAATTACTACTCCTGAAGAGATGGTATTAGTATCAAAAGTAGTGGCTGCAGAATGCCGAGGAGAACCCGAGCTCGGAAAAATTGCGGTTGCACAATGTATAAGAGATCGGGCGGCACTGTGGGACCTTACGCCCACCGAAGTGGTGATGGCTCCCGGCCAATTTGCGGCCCCTTATAAGGGAGAAGTTAGCCGTGAAGTATATCAGGCAGTTTTCGAAGTATTTTTTGAAGACCGTTCTGCTTTCGATGATCCCGTAACACATTTTCATTCCATCGCGGTAACTCCGTATTGGGCATCTGAACATCCCTGTTATGGACAAATAGGAAGACAAGTATTTTATGGCTCTAATTAAGAAAATATATACCGCCATTATCCCCTTCCCTGCCAATTATGGTAAGGAGGGGGATTTTTTATTTTTGGATATTATTTGGTTTGTTTTACTTGACATTTTCACATATATTCTCTATAATTAAGGTGCGTAGTTATAATTGCTTTAAGTTAAAACATATTAAGTGAATAATAAAAAAAGTGTGAACACCAAATATTTATATTTCGGTGTTTTTTTGTGTTTTTGTATCATGTCAAGTTAAGAGCCAACGGCTCTTTTTAAATGAGAAAGGAGAAAGTGAGATGTTAAAAATGTTAGAACATGACGATTGTCATGTAAGTTTCGAAGGAGAAGAAGAAATGGCCAGTTTCTTAAAGGAAATGGCCGCCGCAGACAAGTGGGAGAATATCCCGCTCAATGATTTCAAGCTATCTGTGGCATCACAAATGAAAAGGGATGCTATTAAGGCTCCGGAGCATATTAAGGACAGGATCATTGAAGATAATGGATTTGTATTAAACAAATATCCAATGTCCGCATGGGCCTTCCCTACTTTATGCGACCGTGCCTTAAATAACGCCAAAATATTAGCCAGATTGTCTAAGGATGATACGGTTAAAATGCTGAATATGTCTTGGCCTTATATGAAACCCTACCAAGGTTCAAGCATCTTAATAAGAGGACATCAAATATTAGCAGTGCATACAGACAAGTATATGCACTTGCCCCAAGGAGAACTATTTAGTGCTTTTAAATCCGGATTAGATGAAAAGTTTGAAGCGGAATATCTTGAAGGATATTATGACCATGAATTAACATCCGCCTTATATTCCGTAGAAAATAAGCCAGGTAATCCAAAAATATTAGAAGTGTATCGAGACGCATGGATTAAAGCAGGATTCCCGATACAAACATTAGCAGAAGCCAAACCTTCCATTCGGTTTGTTACGGCAGACAATGGTAGATTTTGTGCTACCGCTTACTCGTTACTTGTCCAAAGAGGAGTCGTATTCAACTTGGGTTCCGTTAAAGTAAAACACGAAGCCCCTTCTTCTATTAACAAGTATGAGGAAAGTATTAAAGAGTGTTTTTCGATTTTGGAAGTAGGACTAGATGCATTAGCTAAGATGATGGCAATTAAAGTTGCCTACCCTGTGGCTGCACTGGTCCGCATTGCCAAAAAAACGGCATTACCGAAAAAGGCTGCCACTGAGGCAATTGAAATGTTTAAGATGACCTATATCGGAGATCCGGTAACAGCTTACGAGCTGTACTATACACTCATGGAGTGTATGAACTCCGAACATATTCAAGGTCTAAGAGGTGAAAGTAAATTAAACTTACAGGAATCGCTAGCCCGCATTATAAATCTTGACTGGAGCGAAATTGACAAACCAGGCAGTGAAGATCTGTAGAAAGGAAAATGAGATGAGAAAAGAACCTATAATATTAGGAAATTTTCGAGAAATGACAAAAACCCTCAACGAAAACGAGTTTCAAAAAGCATTTGAAAATGCAAGATACTATGGTCTTGATGGTAGTATTACACCGTTTGCCATTGGGGGTAGTGATATCGCCGCTATTTATGGAGAAAGTCCTTGGACAACACCTCTGGATCTCTATTACAGCAAAACGAAAAAGAAAATTGCTATTAAGCAAGATGAAAATTCAGAGGCAAAACAAACAGGACATCGTGCAGAAGAATATGTAATGGGATTATACGAAATCATTACAGGTAACAACGCACGGCCCAATTACGATCAAGCGCGACACCCAGATCCTAAATATTGTCATTGTGTGGCAAATGTAGATGGGTTCGTATATGACAATAACCTTGGTCAAAGAGGCTTATATGAAGGGAAAACCACATCCACTCTCCGCTTTGACGCGATAAAAGAGTGGAAAAAAGGAATCATCCCAAGATATTACGATCTCCAAGTACGGTTTTACATGGAGATATGGGATATAGATTTCACGGATGTCTGCTGTGCATGGGGCTTACGCCCTTCCGAAGCAGCTGTGGTAAGAGTAGAAAGGGATAGAGCGTTAGGTGAAGCTATCCTAGAAGATGCTGAAATGTTTGTAGAAATGGCATTAATGGGAAGAGAACCTTCATTATCCAGCGTGAAAAATTCTGAGCTGGTGCATAAATCAATTACTAGGATTTATGGACACGCAAATCCCAAAAAACCAACCGTTAAGTTTGGTAAAGATATGGAGGAAACGATAAAATCGATTATGGAGATTGACAAACAAATCAAAGCAATCAAAGAAAAGAGAAATATGGCAGACAAAGAGATTAGGGATCAAGAAAAAATAAGAACAAGTCTCCTCGCCCCTATCGTTACCAAATTAAAAACAGCAACCCGGGGAGAGCTAATCACAAATGGTGAAACTTATGAAATCATTTATGAGGCTCCGAATAGGCTTCTTTTAAACAAAGAGCTTTTACAAACAAAATACCCGGAAATATATGAAGAGGTTTATGAACCTTCTCAGAATCGGACAGTCACAATATTTAAAAAATAAAATAGAAAGGAGCAAGAATGGAGATAAGGTGCAAGTATTCACGGCTAATCTACAGGGCTGATAATGGTGGATTTACCGTAGCATTGTACAAGTCCCCGGCTCCTATTAAGTTACCAGACGGCAGAGAGTTGACATCGTTTAAAGCGGTAAGCAACTCTCTGCTCCCTCTTACCCCACAAGTGGAATATGTCCTTGAAGGGAAATGGGAATTGGCAAAAACTAAAACAGGAGGTTATGAATATCAATTCACGACCGAATCGTTTAATGAGCCAAAGCCTAATACCAAAGAAGGAGTAATAAAATATCTATCCACTTTGAGCGGTGTAGGTAAAGTGACTGCCCGACGCATATACGATGCTTTCGGTACGGTCACCCTCGATGTCCTGGATAATAATCCAGAACGCTTATTGGAAGTTAAGGGTATTCGAAAGAAATCCTTAGAAAAAATCCAGGCATCTCTTATTGAAAGAGGCGCTGGCAAGGAGCTATTTGTATATTTGTATTCTTTTGGTATTACAGCAACAAGGATCTATCAAATATACGATCGGTATAAGGGCTATGCACTAGACACGGCCCAAAACAAGCCCTACGATTTAATTGAAGTGGCCGGTATTGGGTTTAACACAGCCGATAGAATTGCTCGTGGTAATAATTTACCGCCCGATAACACAGAACGGATTAAAGCGGCAATTTCAGAAGTGCTACTGCAATCCGAAAATGGAGGCCAGCTGTTCCGAAAATGTCCTAGTGGAAACACTTATTTGGAATGGCAAAATCTATGTGACAAGACATTTGAGTTGCTGGGATTAACTATTCCATATGATAAAATGGCAGCCATATGTCTAGAGATGGTGCGAGAAAATAGTCTGTATATTGGTAGTAAGAAATATTTCTACCGGTATACAAGTTATCTCTCCGAATACGGTATCGCTAAACAAATAATAAGGCTTTTAGATGCTACATTTCCTGATACGGATTATTCCAAGGAAATTGCTGAAGCTGAAAAAAAAGCCAATGTTAAGTTAGCGGATCACCAAAGACAAGCGGTGCAGGCATGCCTCACCTCCCCTATTACAATTATTACTGGTGGACCCGGGACAGGGAAAACCATGATCGAAAAAGTATTACTGGATGTTTATGTAAAAATACATCCAGGAAAATCCGTTCTGCTTTGCTCCCCAACTGGAAGAGCAGCCAGAAGAATGTCAGAATCAACAGGTAGACCCGCAAGCACTATCCATCAAGCTCTTGGATTATATGCTGCAGATTCAGAAAACGCATCCTTTGCGTCTTTTGAAAAACCACAAGTTAGCCAGGATTTAATCCTGGTTGATGAAGTATCTATGCTGGATTCATATTTGGCAAACACATTACTGTCTGCCATTAAACATGGCGCTCAGGTGGTACTGATTGGAGATGCCAATCAACTACCTTCTGTTGGCCCTGGATGCGTATTGAGAGAACTGATTGCATGCGAAAAAATACCCGTTGTAAAACTGACGAAGATATTTCGACAGAAAAACGGTTCATCCATCGCTATCAACGCAGCCAGAATAAACAATGGAATCACCTTAATGGAATACGATGAAGATTTTAAGCTCATTGAAACGTCGAGCCAAGAAGAAACATTGGAAACAGTCAAGGTGGTCTATGAAGAACAAGTCGCTAAGTACGGAGTCGATGATGTTACTGTCCTCTCCCCTTTCCGGCAAAAAACTATAACTGGAGTAGATGCACTTAATCCAGTATTAAGAGAAGTGATCAACCCTACAGGAAATTCTAAACCCAAGATAACATGTGGCAAAATCACGTATTATGAAGGTGATAAAGTCATGCAAACGAGAAATAACGGAATGCTTGCAAATGGTGACATTGGTTACATCAACAGAATCTCCGACGGAGATGATGGATTGTCCATGTTAATCGATTTCGGTTTTGTTGATATGGATTATTATCCAGAAGATGCCACTGTACTTGATTTAGCATATGCCACTACGGTTCACAAAGCTCAAGGTAGCGAATACCGAAGCGTAATTTTCATTTGTAGACCAGAACACGTTATTTTACTGAAGCGGAATTTGATTTATACAGCAATTTCAAGATCTGTTGAGAATGTAATTATAATCGGAGACAACAATACATTTACAAAAGGTATTTTGATAGAAGATACCAAACGACGCAATTCACGATTATCCGATATAATCTTACAGATGTATAAAGAAACATATCCAACTAAAAAGACCTCGGGAGAAAAGCAACTCTCCTATCTCACTTCTCAATAAGCCCCTTTTCGGGGCTTATTTTTTTATATTTTATATTAGAAATTATTCGCCTTTTTTTACGGCGGGCAACACTTGCCCGTGCAACTCTGGTTTACCTATATTAACTATTTTAACATCCCTTTTTTTACGGCGGGCAACACTTGCCCGTGCAACTCTGGTTTACCTATATTAACTATTTTAACATCCCTTTTTTTTACGGCGGGCAACACTTGCCCGTGCAACTCTGGTTTGCCTATATTAACTATTTTAACATCCCTTTTTTTACGGCGGGCAACACTTGCCCACGCTACCCTATCACCTCTATTGTTCAGCTAAAACCATGAGTAAAAATAATGTCATTATTCCCTGCTCTATTTGTTAGTTGTCTCACCTATAACTCGCTCATGGTTTGTTGTTGCCTCTTAGGTTAACAAAAACAAAAAAAACAAACTATTGTAATGCTATTTTTTATGTGCTATAATTGGCACATAAAATCACATCATACAAAAGGATGGTAAAATATGGCAACTAAAATATGTATCTATTCGCCTAAAGGCGGGGTTGGAAAAACATCATGTACGTTGGCTCTTTCTGGCGAATTGTCCAAACGAGGACATAAGGTTTTACTAATTGACGCAGACCCATTACAAGGAGCCACAAAAGGATTACAACATGATAAATCTGCTGAAATTGAATATGCCAAACTTTTTATGGATTATAGTTATGACCAAACCGTTCAGGATCCAAGAGTGTCAATCGTCCCAACCAACTTTTCAAATCTATATCTAATGCCAGCTTCTCCACGTCTTGATAAGGCAATTAAACAATTAACTCCTGGCACAGAAGATACCATGAAAATACTTTTCGCAGATTTAGAAGATGACTATGATTTCATCTTCATAGACCTAAAGGCGGATCGCAATTCTCCGCTCGTATTAAACGGGTTGGTTTTCGCCAGTCATGTGTTGATACCCATCACAAGTGATCAAATGTCCATTGAAGCATATAGACAGGCAAGAGAAACTCTAGAAACAATTAGAATGGGAGTAGGGGCTTATGGAAACCGTCATCTGACATATCTGGGGGCACTGTTTAATATGTATTCCAACAAACGCAAAGACGACAATGATGTATTGGGGTATTTAAAAAATGATAATGAGGAAACGGGATTTGCATTTATAAATCCGCCCATAAGAGAAGTAAAAGCCACGGTACAAAATTCTGCAAAAGAGGGGATTCCAATTTGCTATTATGCAGCAGATAGTAATATCGCAAATGAATATATAGAAGTGGCCAACGAAATTATTAGCCGAATAGGGAGGAAATAGATATGGCAGGTAAAAAATCTATATTAAGTGAAATACAAAATGTAAAAATCGGAAAAGATGAAACCCTCGAAAATAACTCTATTGAAAAATCAATAAAAACAGCTGGCAACAAACCTGTCCGTAAGCAAGTTGACCCACATGAGTTAATGCCTAATTGTTTAAACACATTTAGCATGGAAGAGGATGAGGAATGGCATTTGCTCGCCAAAAGCATCACTTCCGACGGAATCAATAATGATATTATCGTTTATGAAAACCCAGATCCAAAAAGTGAAAAACCATACGTTGTAGTATCGGGACATCGTAGATTATCTATTGCTATTGAAGCAGGGGAAAACCGAGTTCCAATCAAAATTATCCCTCCATTTAACGATGTGTCAGAAGAACTTATATTTATCATAACTGAAAATAAAAGCGTTCGGAAACAATCCCCTTTGGATCTTGGCCTATCAATTAAAAGACTGGAAGAAGAAATGGCCAAAAAGGAAAAGGAAAGTGGGGAAGAAGCTGTTGGTAGAAGAAGAGACCGAATTGCTGAAATACTAGGCATGTCATCAAGAACTGTACACAACTATTCTGCTTTAGGTTCATTGCCACCCAGTTGTCAGGACTGGCTGCGCAAAGAGTACATTAGTATTCGGCAAGCCCTTATTTTAAGTACATTGCCTAAAGACACCTTGGATGGCATTGTACTGCAAGTGGATATTGCGAAATCAGAAAAAGGGTATAGCGTCGAAGAATTAAAGGCTTTTATTAAAAAACTACTAAAAGAAGCCCAAAATACTCAAAAACCAGCCCCAAAAACAGAGACCCCAAGGCAATTATCAAGAAGCACTAAAAACACGCTGAAAAAGGCAAATACGGCCCTAGAAATAATTATTAATTCATCCACCAGACTGCCGGTTAAAGAATCAGAAGACTTGTTGGCGAAAATTGACGAAATGTCTGATACATTAATACGATTAAGGGATAAAATTAATCGCCGGTAACATGCCGGGCAAGTGTTGCCCACTGGGTTAATTTGTTTTTTTTCTAAATTGCAAAGCACTATTTTTTAACATGATTATGTTGACAATTATGTCCCGCACGATTATAATACTTGTATAAAGTCTTATTATTTTAAGTTAAACCAAAAAAAGTTTATTCCCAACAAAGTTAATACTCCGTCAACACGCCTTTGGGCTGTTAGAATATATTAGGTAAAAAGAGCAAATACTGCTCTTTTTTTGTTTTTGCAAAAACAAAGGAGGATCAAAATGGTGAAAGAAGTAAAAGAGAAGCAGGAATATCTGCTTAACAAGGTGGAAGGATTTAACCCTTATGACCACCTGGAACCTGCAACCGATTGGAGCACCGGGGAAACAATCACGGAAGACACGGGTGAAGTGAAAATGTTTCTTCCTGTTCGTGCACAAGAGACATGGTTTCGACTTAAATACCCGGACGGTAAAATTGTCGTGGAGAGAGTAGAATCTCCGTCAAGTCATGTATCTTTCCTTGCAAAGATTTATGCTTCTAAAAATGACCCGGAAGAAGCTTTTTTAGCAGTGGGGTATTCGGAAAGATACAAAACGCCGGATGCCGCATTTCCAGTCTTTGAGACATGTCAAACAGCAGCCATTGGTAGAGCATTAACTATCGCTGGATTTGGCTGCGAAATCAAAGCTTTTGTTAGCGGAGAACAGTACGCTGAACGTAAAGTAATCGATTTGAAAGAAATCGAATGGCCGGAAGATATGCCTGTAAAAAAAGAGACCATAAAACAGGGGAAACCAAAGCAAGGGAAAAAACAAGAAGATGTGAAACAGCCGGAACTAAAGGATGCTGAAGCTGTCGAGCCTGTTGAAACACCTGAAGAAGAAAAGGCGGAAAAAAATGTCGGGGAAGAATGCGAGACCGAAGAAGAAAAGGGTGATGAATCCAAGGTCGCAATTGTAGATCTAAAAGAAGTTATATTTGAATCGAAAGAGAATGGGATGATTGGAAATTATGCATTACATCTGGGGCAAAAAATTAGCGAAATATATGATACTAAGCCTCAGGTAATTACGCTTATTTCCAAAGGAACAGACAAACTTCGAAGCCAGTTCCCATCGCATGTTCTTGAGGCCATCGATACATTCGCTGCTATGGAATAGGAGGTAATTATGGGGGAGATTGATTTGCTTGATGCGGTCAACATGTTGGGTTTAGATTATCCGACAAATAAGTCCTCAGTCAATATCATCTGCCCAAATTGTGGTTCCTCCGCCAAGCGGCGTAAAACAATGAACTTGGATTACAAGCTCAATGTATGGAATTGTCCACGATGTAGTTTGGGCGGTGGTGTATTAGACTTTTGGGCGTTTCATCGAGATATAACTGATGCAGACAAGCGCAAAAGAAATAAAAAAGCTGCCGCGGATATCAACGAGTTTCGCGAAGGATCTAAAGCCAAGGCAGTAACACATGTTACTAAACTAATCGAAGAGGAACCTGAATGTGCTCCACTTAAACACCGTGATTTAACATATTGTAATATGTTGGATATGCTTAAATTATATAATACGCATTCTGACAATTTACATGCCAGGGGACTACCTGAAGATGTTATACAAAAAAACGGATATAAGAGCTATCCGGCTACCGGGTTAAGAGAATTATGTCAGTCTCTGCTAGAAAGAGGATGCATATTAGACGGCGTTCCAGGGTTCTATAAGGATAGTTATGGCTGGACATTGCTCACTATGCCATCAGGCATTATGATCCCAATTAGAACCGGAAGAAACGAAATACAAGGGCTCCAAGTACGACTTGATGAGCCACTAAAAGGAGGAGGCAAATACTTAACGTGGTCCTCTCCCCATAGGGGTGCAAGGGCCAAAGCTTATGTGCATTGCAATCTAGGTTGGAAGGGGGATTATTCTGAAATTATATTAACAGAAGGACCCTTAAAGGCAGATGTCATAGCACATTATACAGGATTCCTAACATTGGGTGTACCAGGAGTTAACTCTATCCGGCAATTACATGGATACTTAAGGCCACTCAAAAAAAGAGGAACACGTAAAATCCATATCGCGTATGACATGGATATGTTCGAAAATGAACATGTGGCCCAAGCCACAGAAAAACTGCGAAAGATAATAATAGACTATGGGATAAGTTGTTCCATAACGACTTGGGACTCATCCTACAAAGGTCTTGACGATTATCTAGCAGCAAAACATATAAAATAAAACAAAACTAAAAGCGCCTGGAATTACCGGGCGCTTTTTTTATGTGTTAAATATAGTACATTAAATTGACAATTTCGCATATTAAAGGTAAAATATTAGTAAATAGGAGGAGTCATAAAATGGAAACAAAAAAAGAAGTCAAAGACTTAAAAATAAAAATTAATTTCGCGCCGGTATTATCGACAGAGGAAGGGAGAAACGTATTTGAATATTTATATGGGTTAGAACGGAAAAAATCAACATATATAGCAACCGCTATCATATGCTACATAAATAAAAAGGATGATGAATCAATCGGAGTAATAGATATCATTGAGTCTATTCGGCATATCATAACTACCTATAATATTCAGACCTTGGAAGATGTTAAAACACTATTATCTGCACATTACGATAAGCCAATAAAAACCGAACATAAACGCTCTATGTTTTCACTTCAATTTTCTAAAAAGGACCCGGAGCATCAAAAAGTATATGATATTCTCGTAAACCTCAAAGATTCCAGCCAACGTGCAGGATTAATTACTAAAGCCGTCAAATACTATCAGGCAGCCAATCACGATCCTATAGCAAGAGCGCACAAAGCATCTGAAGCTATCTATGTGTTGTCTTCATACTACCAAAAAGGAAAC
>Ga0334884_1005466_pt1 | contig 12118 bp, 7 predicted proteins | sample GraSluR1_MG_7_FD_207215 | JGI IMG/M metagenome (GOLD analysis project Ga0334884, IMG submission 207215) | Sludge microbial communities from methane-producing bioreactor in Wageningen University, Netherlands - Granular Sludge_12_05 R1 | ecosystem: Engineered > Bioreactor > Anaerobic > Unclassified...
CCCGCGGAGCTTCGCCTGCGTGGTGGACATCTGCGGCATGCCCGGCCTGACAGACGGCATCGCCTACGGCACGGGGGAGTATGGGAGCAGCCTGAACGCCGGCTACTCGCGGGACCCGCGAAGCCCGGCGCACCTGAGCCCGGACATGCAGCAGATCCGCGATCCGGGCTACCCGCCGCACCTGGCCTTACAGTACGCGGCCAACCCGGAGAACAAGGTCGTGATCGTGCACGGCCTCGATGACGCCTCGTGCCCTGTGGTGCACAAGATCGGCATCTTCCGCAACATGGTGGATGCCGGCTTCCGTCCCGACGGCCATTTCCTGACCCCGTGGTTCGTGGATGGGGAGGCGGTGACCGTCACGGCGCACGCGGTGGGCAACCGGGAGAAGGTAGTGGAGCGCTTCGCGGACGTCTACATGCTGCCTGACGGAAAGCTGGCCCTGCAGACGGCGGGTTCCGACGATTTCGAGCGCGGGGAGGATGTGGTCTATCCCACCACCGGAGGCAGGTTCGTAGTCAGCTACGGCCAGGGAGCCCCGACGATCCGGTTCGAAGCGGCGGAGGGATAGGGCGGCGCCGCATAGCGCCGCCCGGCGCCGCTGACGCCGTTCCCCCCGCCTTGCGGGACCGCCAGCCGTCGACGCCGTCAGCCGTCGACTCGTGACCCGCGACTCGCCGACTCACCGACCTTCCCGACGGCATAGAGGTGCACCTCGTGGGTCGGGTCCAGCCGCACTCCGGTGATCCACTTTACGCCGGGTGGAAGGGGCCCTGAGCGGAGTGAATCCAGCAGCCGCTGATGGTAGCTGCGGTCCGAGGTCTCCACCACCAGCCAGTGGGCGCCGTTATTGCGACAGTAGCGGGCGATGCGCTGTATGGGCTCGTTCGGTACGGGCAGGGAGGGTCTTCCGGCGAAGAAGGCGTACTCCCAGCTTGCGCCCACCACGGGGCCTGTGGTGGCGGAGGCGGCGATGATGCGGCCGAAGGCCCGGTCGGGGCGCAGCCGTGCCGCCCCGGCCTCGTGGGATTTGCAGTCCGGGACGATCAGGCCAAAGAGGTAGATGATGACGCCGAGCGCGAAGGCGATGCGGTGGGGGCGGCGCGATGAGGGCAGGCCCGCCGCCGTGCACAGGCACACGGCCGGTGCCAGCGGCAAGAAAAGCCTGTCCTCGGTGATGAGCAGGACCACCAATCCCACCGGCCACACCAGGGCCGCACCCGCCGCGAGCCAGTCGGTGCGTGGTGGGTCCAGTTGGTGGGCCGGGGCCCGTAGGCCCCGGGGAGCCAGGATGACCAGCAGCCCGTAGAGCGCCAGGATGCGTCCCAGCGCCTGGGCTGCATTGCGCCCCGCCAGCGCAGCCCACTGCCCGGCGGTTGGCCGCCTGTCGTAGGCAACCACCGGCCGGGTGTGGGTCTCATCGGGTAGCAGCTCCGGGGCACTGGTGACGGCCCAACGGTCGCCCACCGCCATGGAGGCGGCCATCGCCCGGTTGTAGGCGACCTTCCCGCTGATGCTCCACTCTCCCGTCTGGTGGTGCAGAAACAGCATGTACGGAGCCATGACCGCCGCCAGGGACACGGCGGTGGCGATGGAACCATGGAGACGAATGCGCCGGGGGATGGGTGAGGTTAAGAGCAGACCGGCGGCCAGGAGCGTCAGGCCGACCAGCAGGCCCTCGGGACGTGTGAGGTAGGCACCGCCCAGGAGCAGACCGGACCCCGTGGCGCACAGCAGAGCCCGCCCTCGCGCGCCCTCCGCCGCGGCTCGCCGCCACAGGAGCCACAGCGCCGCCGCACACAGCGCCGCGAACAGGTAGGTGGAATCGGACAGTACCCGCACGGAGGCCATGGCCCTGAGGGGCAAGATGGCAAGCAGCAGTGCGGACCAGAAGGCCACCACCCGTCCACCCGCCAGGCCCCCTGCCCAGTACAATAGCGGTACCGTGGCCAGCGAGAGGGCCGCCGAGACCAGTCGCCCCGCCAGTTCGGGGTCGTGGACGACGACGTCTGCCAGGCCGATGAGTAGGGGATAGCCGGGTGGGAACAGCACCTCCGGCGTCCCCTCCAGAGTCTCGTAGCGACCGTGGCGCAGGAGATTGGTGCCGGCCGCCATGTAGTTGACGCCGTCGGGAGTGACGGGCTTGATGCGGGGCCACATGGATAGTGTGGCCATGGCCGCCACCATCGTGGGCACTATCCAGGCCCGGGGCAAAGCGGGCAGACCGGCGAGAGTGCGGCGCAGTGCGGGGCAGACAATGGGGGACACAGGCATGCGCGATGGGTGTTCCGAAGCGAGATGATGCCGTATCGCCGGAGGTGTTCGTCGCCGTACTGCCGTGCCCCTCTTGGGAGCCGCGCGGTGTGATGTGGGCGCTCCTGGGTACCGGCGCGCAGCCCCAATCGGCGCGCCTGGGAAGCGCTGAACCCCACGGACATCGCCGTGGGGTCCAGCAGAGCATCGCCGCACGTCAGGCGACCTACTTCAGGTACGCCTTGCCCACCTTCTTGATGGCCTGCGCGATCATCTCCATGTGCTCGGGCTCGTAGGTGGGATGCACGCAGGTGAAGAACGTGCGCTCTTCGGCCCAGGCGGCGTTGTCGCAATGGACGTTGCTGTAGTTCACCGCCTCGGGGCGCGTGTTGGGGTCGCGGAACGGGTACTTCAGGTGCGTGGGCCCATTGTGGCGCTGGTAGACCTTTTCCTTGTAGCACTGGGGCCACAGAACCGGCCCGGCGGGCACTCCCTCGGCGGCGACGGCGGCGAAGAAGTCGCGCCCATCCACGTTGAGCCTGTCGGTGTCGAGGATGATGGGGTACAGCCAGTAGGCGTTCTGGCGGTCCTCGGTGTTGATCGGCAGCCGCCAGATGTACGGCTCGTCCTTGAGGGCCTCGTCGAGGATCTTCGCGTTGCGCTTTCGGTTGGCCAGGTTCCAGGTATCGAAGACCTTGAGGGCTTCGATCCCGATGGCGGACTGCATTTCGGTCATGCGGTAGTTGAAGCCCCACATGTTGTGGATATAGGGGAGCTTGGCCTCCAGCTCCAACAGGCGGAGACGCTCGGAGACGTCATAGCCGTGGTCGCGGAAGGAGCGGCAGATCCAGGCGACGTCCTCGTCGTCCGTGACGGTGCAGCCGCCCTCACCGCCGGTGGTGAAGTGCTTGGACTGGCAGAAGGAGAAGGCATTGCAGTGCCCGATGGAGCCGACCTTCTTGCCCTTGTACACGCCGCCGTGGGCCTGGGCGCAGTCCTCCACCACGAACAGCCCGTGCCTGTCGGCGATGTCCATGATCGCGCTCATGTCGCAGATGCAGCCGTAGAGGTGCACGGCGATGATGGCCTTCGTGCGCGGGGTGATGGCGGCCTCGATCGCCTCGGGACTGATGGTGTGGGTCTCCTTCTCGACATCGGCGAAGACCGGAACGGCACCGGCCTGAAGGATGCAGAAGCTGGAGGCGATGAAGGTATAAGACGGGGTGATGACCTCATCGCCGGGCCCGACGCCCAGGCCCGCCAGGGCGGTGTGCAGGGCGCTGGTGCCGTTGCTTGTGGAGATGCCGAACTTGCAGCCTACCCAGTCGGCGAACTGCTTTTCGAATTCCATACCCACCGAGCCGGTCCAGTAGTTGACCTTGCCTGTGCGCAGCGGCTCCATGGCGGCCTGGATCATCTCTTCGGTGAAGTACGGCCAAGGCGGAAACTGCTCCGCGCACACGGGGCTTCCGCCGTCGATAGCCAGCTTGTCAGACATCGTCTTTCCCCTCCGGTGAAGGCGCCGGACGCAGGCGCCGAACTAGGCTAACCCACGCACATTCGCCACTTTGGTGTGCAATCCCTTCTGCGTCCATCTGCCCGGCGCCCTACCGTGCCGATACCACCCAACCGGCCTCGGCCTTCGCCACCGCCGCGGGGGCACCGTTGAGCCGCGCGCCCTGAGGGGCCCATCCAACCGTCACCTGCGCGTCTGCGGGCATGGGGGCATGCGGGGTGATGTCCCAGGTCGCGTGCGCCTGCAGCTCGCCATCCTCAAGCGTGACCTCGGCCGTACCGGCCTGTGGGAGCCGCAGAAACGTCTGGCCCTCCCAGGCCACGAAGGTCCCGGTCTTGATGAATGCACTCAGCGGTCGCCCGTCGGCGTCTATCGACACGACGGCGATGTCCCCGTCGGTCGTGACAGGGCCGACCGTCACGTCGGTCTCGCTCGTGCCGAACGCCACCACATAGCGGAGCTCGCCGAGGGTCACATCAAGGCCGTCATTGCCCAGGGCCGTGATCTGAGGCGTCAGCGGCTCTTGCACCTCCACCTGCGCCTGTATCTGGGCTCGGTCGAACCAGGCCGTGCCCGGTGCGAAGAACTCCAGGGCCAGGCTCACCTGCTCGGTGCCCTCGGGGACGGTGGCCGTGGCGACATGCTCCTGCCAATCGGTGTGCGCGAAAGGCCCCACTCGCTTGCTGGAGAAGGCCTTGCCGCCCTGCCAGAAGTAGAGCGTCATCGTGGCGCCCTTGCCCTCCGGCAGCTCCGTGGTGCGAATGATCGCCCGGGCGGTGACCTCGGTGCCGGGAGGCAGGGCGAAGCGGTCGCTGTAGTAGTAGCCGCTGGTCTCGATCCGGGCACAGCGGGCGCCCTCGAAGGGCTCCTCCTCGACGATCTGATGGTTCGGCATGTCCTCATTGCCCCGGGGCTGCCAGCCGGCCATTCCGGCCTCGAAGCCCGAATTGCGGATGAACTCGGGGTTCTGATGGGGGCGCGGGTACAAGAAGGCGGTGAATCGCGTGCTCTTCGTGGGCTCCGTCGCCACCCGCAGGAAGGGGCCGTACTCCTCGGCGCCGGGATACAGGGCGATGGTACTTTCCGTGGGGACGTCCGCCGCGATCCGCCCGTAGACCTGGGCATCGGTGCGGGTGACGGTGGTGATCTCCCCCTCTTGCCTGATCTCGGTGGCGCCGTCTCCGTGGAGCAGGAAGTTGAAGGCATGGGCCTCCGGGGCCGCCAGATCGTCGCGGATGACGAAGAAGTGCGGCTTTACGTAGACGATGGAGCGATCGAAGCGGTCGAGAACCCTGCTCTGGGCGGTGTTGTAGGCCTCGGCGGCGCGGCCCTGGACGTAGTCGAAGCTCTCGCCGGCGAAGAACTCGGCGATCTGCCCGCCGAAGCGTTTGATCTGGTCCTTGCCGGGCACCGGCACCTGCGTGTCCTGCAGGTACTGCTCGTCGATGTCCAGCACCACGGTGCAGTGGCCGATGCTGCCCAGTGAGAACTTGGTCTTCGGGGGGATGTAGAAGTTGTGGTAGCCCCGGTCGGGGATGATCCACTGGCTACTGTAGCTGATCACGAAGGCGTTGTGGTCGTAGTGGTTGTGGCCGATGTTGTTCTCCACCGGGCCGGACTTGAAGAAGAGCGAGGGGGCGGCGGCGTTGAACCCGTCCCGCAGTGAGGCGTAGCCGATGTCGGTGAACACGGTGGAGGGGTTCCACTGTGGCTGCACCGGGTTGAGCTTGCTCTCATCGAAGCGGATCCAGTCGTAGATACCGGTGACCTCCAGGGCCCCGATCTGCTGGAGGTAGAAGGCCGCGTCGGTGCTGCCGCGCTGAGCCAGAATGCGCATGGTCTGCGGGAAGCCCGCCCCGGGACTGCCGTCGGAGAAGCAGGGGATCTGCCGGGTGTCCGGAGCCAGCAGGCCAATGCAGTAGCGCGACATGGTGGCCAGATAGGGGTGCTCGAACAGGTCGTGCTCCGTGCCCGCCGAGGTCAGCGCATCGAGGGCCAGAGCGAATGAGTCCATCAGATAGGTGCCGTACATCGGGCCCTCGAAGGCGCCGCCGTCCTTGCCACCCTTGTCCAGCGAGACACGGAACTTGTCGATGCACTGCGCCACGTACTCAGAAGCCTCGGGCACCTCGGGCTCGACGGCCAGCGCGGCCAAAGTGGCACCGGTGGTGATCACGGCGTAGCCGTTGGTATCGGCCGGGTACACGTCCACTCCGGCCAGACTGGGCTCGATGCCCTTGCCGATCAACGCTTCGCGGACCTCGTCGCGCTCCGCGGCGCTGAGCCTGTCGAAGCACCAGTCGTAGAACATAGCCATGGCATAGGTGCAGTGGCCGGTGTCCAGACAGGCCTTGAGCCGGCCGCCGCCGTAGCTGGCGTCCGTCCACTGCTCCCACTTGGTCAGGTGCAGGGCGATCTCACGGGCCTTGTCAAAGTACAACTCTTCGCCGGTAACCAGGTAGGCGAAGCTGAAGTGCACCAGGCGTGTGGTGATGGAGTCCTCGCGCTCCTGGAACATCGCCGTCCAGGGCGGGTAGGAGGGGCTCTTCTCGTGCGGCGGAGGGGTGGCGTCCGAGAGCGTGTACTGCCACTCCTCGAGCACGACGCCGCCGACGCCGGGGATCTTCACCGAGTAGCTGTAGGGTGGCAGTCCGGCCAGACGGTCGGCTTTGGCCTCGATCGTGTCCCAGACGCTCCGGGTTGAGAAACCGAAGCGGTTCTGTGTGGCATCGGCGGCCTTCGCGCGCAGAGCGGGCAGGGCGTCGGTGGTTACGAGCAGCCGGGGATGCGAGGCGACGGGTTGGGCGCAGCCCGGCGAAGACAGAAGGGCGAGAGAGATGATCGCGAAGCAGGCGGCGGGTGTGGCTCCAGGCATGGAAACCTCCGGAGGGTGGTAGTCGTGCAAATGTAACAGAACTTCATTTCGCGGAGAGAAGGGCGATGACCTGCCGGCCACGACCGTGTCTTGCCGGGGCAGGTTCGCCTCCGGTGACGGCGAACCTCACAGTTCACACCTGAACCGCTTCGGAGGTGGCCGTCCCATGCGCCGCGCCCTGCTCCCGCTCGCGCTCATGCTCGCATCCGCGCCGTCGGCCCTCGCCGTTCCCTCTCTGTTCAGCCCCGTTCAGGACGGGGTCTGGGTCGTGTTCGACGATACCGGCATGTGGGGCGGCAATCTGAGCACCGGCATCACGCACCAGAACTCCGCCGGCTACGAGGCCAAGAAGGTTCTGGACCTCTCCGACGTGCCGGCCGAGGTGTGGGAGCAGGTGCGATCCGTCCGGCTCTCGGTGTGCTTCATGGTCCGTGACTACTCGTGGCACGACCTGCCCCAGGCCAATGGCCTCGACGAGACCTTCGAGATCGTCATCAACGGCACGGTACACGCATACCCCACCGATTGCGGGGCTCCCGTGTTCAAGGAGGGCGCCGCTGCCGTCTGCGACTGGTACGACTTCGATGTGCCGAAGGAGTTGGTCACACCGGGCGCCAATGAGATCGTCATCCGCAAGGCGCAAAGTGACAAGAACGATGACTACCTCTACCTGGCCATCGACCACAGCCGCCGCCGGGGCAATAGCTACGTGAGCTTCTCCGACGGCGACTGGACCCAGGACCGGCTCACAATCCCGGGCGGCAACGGGGAGTACATGGTTCGCCTGTACCTGCTCACCGCCGATCTGCACACTGAAGCGATCTGGCGGCCGGGAGCGGAGCAGCCGCTGCACGACCCGTCGGGGCTGATCCTGTATGCCGGCGCCCGGGAAGTGCGGGCCGACGCCCAGGGGCTGGGGCTGGCCCCGGGGCAGAGCGCCCGTGTCGAGTGGGACCCCAGAGCCCTCGATGACCTCCAGCCGGTGCGGGCCTCGGTGCAGGCCGACACTCCTGTGCAGGTGTCGTGGCTCGACGAAGCCGGAAATCCGGGGGCGCCGGAAACCGCGGCGGAGCTGTCCCTGCCCGCGGGAAGGCAACTGCGCCCTTCGGGCCTGTACATCGTGGCCGGGGAGCAGGGGGCCAGGCTTTCGCGTGTGGCCGTCTCGGCCGGGATGAGCCTGCGCCCCAGAACGCAAGACCCGGACATGTGCCCCCGCATCGCGGCGACTGCCGGTGCCGCCGTTGACCGGGAGCCCTCCTGCACCGCCGAGCAGGAGGCCTTCGTGCTACGGAACGGAAGCCTGGCATGCCGGTTCTCCCTCGGTGACCGGTTGCGGCTGGTCTCGTTGCGCAACGAGTTCGCCCAAAGCGAGATGGTCCTCGACCCCGAGCGCGTCTGCCTGTTCCTGGTGGAAGTGGAGGACCGGCGCTATGCCGGCAGCCGAGACTTCTTCCTGAGAGATGCACGGGCCCAGGGCGATGACGGCTTCGTGGCCGAGCTGGAGCTGCCGGCGCCAAAGCTGCGGGCCACGCTCACCGTCCGCATGGAGGAGGAGGGCCTGCGAATGGGCCTGGCTGTGGCCAACGCGGGCGATGCGCCCACGGACTTCAAGCTCGCCTTCCCGCACTTCGGCGGCCTCACCGTCTCCGGCGACCCCGCTGAGGACTACTACTTCTTCCCCTGGGGCGGCGGGATCATCAGCGACGGCCCCACCCATGTCAGGCGCGGTTACGGCGACCACGAAGCGATCTACCAGGTCATGGACCTGTTCTCACCACAGCGGGGGGCGGGGCTGTACGTGAGGGCCGATGACGCCGAGGGATGGCACAAGGGCCTTGCCCTACGCAAACACCTCACCGGGGTAGGGGAGAGCAGCGCCGAGGGGCCGGGGGCGGACACGGGCCCGGAGTACAAGTGGACCGGGTCGCTGGAGGCCGTGGAGGGTCTGGGCTTCTCATATGAGTACCAGCGCCGGACCCGGGGGCCGGGAGAGCAGTTTGCGCCGGCGGAAGCGGTCCTGGCCGCCCATCCCGGCGACTGGCATGTGGCGATGGAAGCCTATGCCCGGTGGGCACATGGCGTGTGGCAGTTCCGTCCGCACCCCTCGCGCCTGCGGCAGGTGCACAACATGATCGCTTTCGGCTGGGGACAGGACGTTCTGTTCCGCGACGGCAAGTACCGCACGGACTTCATCAGACCCAATACGGACTGCGCCGAGTTGATGTCCTGGTGGGACTGGTCACCCCTGGGGCCGTGGAGCACACCCTTCGACAGACTCAGCGAGGTGCTCAGCGAAGCAACCATCAAGCAGTGGCAGCCGTACTTCGTCAAGGACCCGGTCACGGGCCAGATGATGTGGAATAACCAGCCCGGCGACTACGACGGGTACAACGAGCGCTTCGGGGGCCTGCCGGCCTTCACAGAGGCCATCGAGACCTACAAGCAGCAGGGCGCCCTGGTGACACTGTACACCGATCCGATCCGCTGCGATGACGCCACCAAGATGGGGCAGGCCCACGGAAGACAGTGGGGAGTGGTGCGGTCCGACGGGGAGCACGTGAAGAGCTACGAGGTCTGGAACATGTGCCATGATGTGGCTCAGTACCGGCAGTGGGTGGCCGACACGATGCGGCGCGTCATGGTTCAGACCGGCGCCGACGGCATCCGCCTGGACGAGTACGGCCACCGCGGCTGGGCCTGTTTCAGCAAGGAGCACGAGCACACCTTCGCCGAGCCGGGGGTGAGCCAGTGGAGCAAGTGTATCGCGGAGACCACCAGGCTCGTGCGGCAGGCCATGGATGAGGTCGCTCCGGGGTCTGTCCTGACCACCGAGCATCCGGCCTACGACTACCTGATGCCCTTCATGGAGGGCTGCATCACCTACGACCTCACCGTTCAGGCCACCCCGCTGAGGCCATTGGAGTGCAACCTGCAGAGGTTCTACTTCCCGGAGTGCAAGGCGTATGAGCTGGACCACCGCGGAGCCGACCTGGAGAGCAAGAAGAAGATCTGGAATGCCGTCGAGTCCTTCGGCCGCTACTACCCACCCCTGATGGACGCCCTGCTGCGGCAGAATGAGGATGTGTACCAGGGCACGGACTGCGAGCCACTGATCCCGACGCTGGCGCGCCGGGTCTACGTCAACCGCTTCCGGGGTGGAGGCAAGACCATGCTGCATCTGTACAACGCCACCGGTCATACCTTCGACGGCCCGGTGCTGGCGCTTGCCCCCGAGCCGGGGCAGCACCTGTTTGACATGCTGACGCTGACCGAGGTCCAGGTGGAAGAGACGGAGGCCGGCCCGACGCTGCGGTGCTACCTGCCCAGGGACGCCGTGGCCTGCATCGCCGTGCTGCCGAAGCTGCTGGACGTGAGCCGCGTCGAAGGGAAGCCGGCGGTGACGGTCAAGCTCCCGCAGAGGGAGTGTCGGCTCTCTGTTTGCGGCGCCGACGGCAATGAGCTGGTGGCCGCCCCCGCCACCGATGGGGTGAACGCCGTCGATGCGCCGGCCGAGGCGGTGTGCGTCAAGCTGCTGGCGGGACGCGATCTGCTGGACGTGGCGGAGGTGCCGAAGGGGTAGGGATGGGTTGGGGATCGGGGGGTGGGGGATGCCAACGGCCCCTACCCGCCCAGGAAGTCCTCGCGGATGGGAGAGAAGCAGTCCAGGATCAGGGCGTCTGCAAGCACCGTCACCTTGTGGGGGACATCGGGCGGCACGCGGTAGCCCTCCAGGGGGCCGATGGCCTTGCTTTCCTCACCGATCTGAGCGATGATGCGGCCTTCGAGCACCGTCGCGATCTGCTCGTGGTGATGCGAATGGGGCGGAGCATCCGAGCCCTTTGCGAGTCTGAACAGCACGCACATGACCCGGCCCAGGTGCACGACCTTGCGCGCGGTGAGGTCGTCCACGATCTCCCATCCCATCTGATCCCAGGCAAAGAACGCGTGCTCCACGCTCAGCCCTCCTGCCGTCCGTCGTAGTCTACCCGGCACGGGGGCGTTCGGCGACGCCTTGCCCATCACCTTCCGAGATTGCGGGGAACCCACGGTGCACGTCACTTTGGAGGACTGGCCGCAGCAGCGAGAGACGCTGAAGCAGCGGATACTGGAGATCCTGGGGCCCTTCCCCGCCGAGCGTGTTGAGCTGCGCCCCCGGGTGGTTGAGGAGGTGGCCTGCGCGGGCTACCTGCGGCGCAAGGTGCTGCTGCAGACCCAGCCGGGCGAGGACGTTCCGGCCTATCTCATGATCCCCGACGACATTGCCGAGCCCCGGCCGGTGGCGTTCTGCATCCACCCCACCACGCGGGGCAGCGGCAAGGATCGCATCGCGGGCCTGTCCGGGATCGAGCCCGGAACGCCCCCGGACGCCTCGCGCTCCTATGCCCACGAGCTTTGCCTCCGTGGCTACGTGGTCTTCGCCCCCGATTTCCTCACCGACGGCGAGCGTGTCTATCCGGGCTATGAGCCCTACCATACCCTGCCCTTCTACGAGCGGAATCCGGAGTGGTCCGCGGTGGGCAAGAACATCTGGGACGCCATGCGCGGCATCGACTATCTGCAGACCGTTCCCGAGGCCGATTGCAGCCGCATCGGCACCATCGGCCACTCCTTCGGCGGCCATCACGCCATCTTCATCGCCGCCTTCGATGAGCGCGTCTCCTGTGTCGCGGCCAATGGCGGCGCCATTACCTGGTGGCTTGATGAGAAGCTCGGCTGGGCACGGCCGCTGGATAGCTGGTACACGTACATCAACAAGCTGCGGCCCTATCTGGAGCGCGACGACCGTCAGGTGCCCTTCGAGTTCCACGACTTCACCGCCCTCGTCGCCCCGCGGCCGCTTCTGTCCATGAGCGCCGAAGGCGACGGGCACCCCGTCTGCGAGATGGAAGCCACGGCCCGCGGCGCACTGGCGGTCTGGAGTGCGCTCGGGGCGGCCGACAGAGCCCTGTTCACCTGCTATCCGGGCCCCCACGACTTCCCATTGCCCGTCCGCGACATGGCCTACGCCTGGCTGCATCGGTGGCTGGGCTTCCCCGGTCGCGAGGTCGCCCTGTAATGCCACTTCTGATGCGAGCTCTGATGGCGCTGGCGCTCTGCCCGACACTGGGAGCGATGCTGGGACGGTACTATGCGGGCCAACTGGCCACCGCCGCCGGCGGCGAGCTGTGGGGCTGGACGGCGGGAGCTGCAGGCGGCCTGCTGTACGCCATCGCCCTCATCCGACTCTGCTACAGACCCCTGGGTACCGGCTCCCGGGCGGCGGGAGACCTCGTCCTGGTGGCCCTGAGCCTCCTGGCCATGGTGGACCTCGCCTCGCAACTGCTGCGCATCGACCACCCGGCTCTGATCCACATCACCGGCGGCACATACCTCCTGGGGCTCCTGATCGTGCTGATGTCCAGTGGAACGGAGTGAACGACGGTGGTGACGGCGGGGGTGACGACGGGGGTGACGACGGGGGTGACGACGGGGGT
>Ga0334884_1005475_pt1 | contig 12106 bp, 8 predicted proteins | sample GraSluR1_MG_7_FD_207215 | JGI IMG/M metagenome (GOLD analysis project Ga0334884, IMG submission 207215) | Sludge microbial communities from methane-producing bioreactor in Wageningen University, Netherlands - Granular Sludge_12_05 R1 | ecosystem: Engineered > Bioreactor > Anaerobic > Unclassified...
CGGATTGAAGACTTCGCTGTCCGCCTTCAACGTACCACTGAATACGCGGACAAACAGAAGCTGTCCCACGAAAGGATCGTTCAGCGCGCGCCAGACGAGCCCGGAGAACGGAGCGGACGGAGAGGCGTCTATGGCTTCACCCGCTGCATCCTTGACCGGCCGGTCCGCCGGCGACGGGAAGAACCGCGCAATGCTTTCAAGCAGCTCGGTCACGCCCACTTCAGCCCGCGCCATCACGGCGAAGATCGGAACCAACTTGCCCTGCGCCACGGCGCTCCGCAATCCGCCCGCAATCTCATCCGGCGTCAACGTTTCACCGCCCAGATACTTTTCGATCAATGCGTCGTCCGATTCCGCCGCGCATTCGATCAGGGCCGACTTCAGGGATTCAACCGTGTCCTTCATGTCGCCCGGAACATCCGCGCCAAAGACATCCACGACTTTTTTGCGGTCTGCTGTCGGTACGACCGCGGGCAGGCACCGCATGCCCCACACTTCCTGTATGGCTTTTACCGTTGCATCAAAATCAACGTTCTCCTTGTCGAGACCCGTAATCGCTATGCCGCGGGGCAGGCCCAGCGTCTCGCAGCGACGCCAGGAACGGTTGGTGCCGATCTGGATGCCGCTCGAAGCGTCCACGACCATGAGTCCCGCATCCGCAACAGCCGTCGCGGCCACGACCTGTCCATAGAAGTCCATATAGCCTGGGGTGTCGGTCATGACATAACGGATTTTCTTTCCGGAGGCCGACTTGAACACGCCGTCGAAGGGCTTGGCCCAAATGGATATCTTGCGGTCTTTCTCCTCGTCCGACCAATCCGCCATGCTTGTTCCATCCGCGGGTGAACCCAGGCGATCATTCACGCCGAGCTTGAAAAGAATAGCGTCCACGAGGCTGGTCTTGCCGCTTCCGGTGTGGCCGAGTAATGCGAAGTTTCTGACGTCGGTAATCGGTATATCCTTCATCTTTCCTTCCTCATTTACCGGGAAGAGCCCGCTGGTTCCCGTCCCTGGAATTTCTTATTTCGCGTAGCGCAAAGGCTTGATTTCATACAAAAAGAACGCGCAGGAAGCAATGGTTTTCGGCAGGCTGAAAAAAACAAGACCGCGGCAGGGCTTCATCTGTCGCCCGAAGCACTCTTCATCTTTCGAACCAACTCGGGCAGCTTCCCCTCCGCCGCCCAGATTCTCATCATTTCCTTGGCATCGCGCGCAGGCATACCGAGCATCGTGACCCCGTCCGGGATGTCGCCGATTACACCCGTGCGCCCTCCCAGCTTGACGCCGTTCCCAATCTTAACATGATCCGCGGCGCCCGCCTGCCCGCCCATCATGACGCCGTCTCCGAGCGTCGTGGACCCGCTGATCCCGCATAGCGCCGCAATTACGCAGCAGCGACCGATCTTGCAGTTGTGGGCGATCTGCACGAGGTTATCTATTTTGGTCATGTCGCCGATCTCGGTCGCGCCGAACTTGCCGCGATCAATCGTCGTGCCTGCGCCAATCTCGACACAATGCCCGATGCGCACGGATCCGATATGCACAATCTTGACCAACCCGCGGCCGTCCGGCGCCGGACGATAACCGAAGCCGTCCGCACCGACCGTCACGTTCGGGTGAAGGATGCACTGCATGCCGATCTCGCATCGCTCGCGCACCACCGTGCCCGGCCAGAAGATGGTGCCGTCGCCGACACAACAATCATCCATGATCGTCACGTTGGGATACAACACCACGCCGCGCCCGATTTTCGTGCGCGCGCCAATGTAACAACCCGGTCCGATCCGCGCGCCTTCGCCGATTTCCGCCGTCGAATGCACCTGAGCCGAGGCATGGATGCCCGGCCCGACTTCCGGAGGAGCCGGCTCGAAAAGCTCGAGAACCTGCGCCATCGCCAGGTCCGCGTTCTTGACGAAAATGATTGCGCGCCCCTCGCCCGGTTCCACGGCGATCCCTTCACACACCACCGCGGCGGACGCTTTGGATCCGGCCCATTGCTCCACATATTTTTTCCGCCCGATAAACGTAAGCTGTCCGGACTGCGCCTGGTCAATGAATTGCACACCGGTGATGCGGATCGAAGTCTCGCCCGAAACCTTGCCCGCCACCTTTTCAGCGATTTCCGAAAGCACGAATTCTTTCATGGCCGGACTCCTTCTTCCGTTTCGTCTTGTGGGGAGAAGCGTTTCTTCATTTTCTCCGCTGCCTGCTCGGCCAGACTGTACATCACCGGAACAAGCACCAGCGTCAATACCGTCGCGACCGCCAACCCGAAGATCACCGCGACCGCCATCGGGGCCCACCACGCGCTCGACTCGGCGCCCGCTACGAACCGCGGCGGCCACGAGTGCACATCGAGGCTCAATCCAACGGCCATCGGTATCAAGCCCAGGATGGTCGTTGTGGCCGTAAGCAGCACCGGGCGCAGGCGCATCTTGCCGGCCTCAATGACGGCCTCATCGGAGACCAACCCCTCGCGACGGCGCTGCAGAACACAATCAATCAAAACGATCGAGTTGTTCACCACGATCCCGGCGAGACTGATCACCCCCACGCCGGTCATGATGATACCGAACCGCATCCCCGTGAGCAGCAGTCCCCACAACACACCGATCATGGACAGCGCCACGGAGAAGAGAATGATCAGCGGAAGGATCGCCGAATTAAACTGGATCACCAGGATCACCAGGATAAGCCCCAGGGCCACAAGAAACGCCTTGGAGAGAAATGCGCCCGACTCCTGCATATCCTTGTTTTCGCCCGTGTACGCCACCGAATAACCGCGCGGCATGGGGATCTTCGCGACTTCTACCATCACATCGGTCAGAATCTTGTCCACGCCCCGGCCCTGGTTCTCCCCGGTAATCGTCACCATGCGTTTCTGGTCCTTGCGCCGGATCGAACCCTGCCCGGCCGTGTAAACAGCCTCGCCGACCGAAGAAAGCGGAACCGAATGCCCGCCAGGCACCGGAATGAAAACGCGATCGAGCAGGTCGGGGCTGTTGCGCTGCTCGCGCGGCAACCGCAGGCGAATATCGAACTCGTCCTCGTCCGCCCGGAATTTACTGACTTCCAACCCGTAAATCGCCATGCGGAGAAACTGACCGATACTGTCCGTGTCCAGCCCCAACAGCGCGGCACGGTGCCGGTCCACTCGGAACTGGATTTCCGGCAGCGACTCCTCCAGGTCATTCTGGATATCCACCAACCCGGGAATGGTTTCAATGGTCCTTTCAATCCTGCCGGCATACATTTCCAACGTCTCGAAATCATCGCCCGACAGCTCGATGGACACCGGCGCACCCGTCGGGGGCCCTTCCTGTTCCCGGTCCACCTTCAGTTCTGCATCCGGCACGCGGCCGATATCGTTTCGTATCCTCCCGATCAGGTCGAACGAGTTCTCCTTGCGGTCGGCCGCGTCCTTGAACTCGATGTGCATATTCGCAAGATGCGCGCCACCGCTTCCGCTGCCGCCGATCATTCCGCCCGCCGAACCCACCGTGGTCAGAAAGAACTTGATGTCCTCATACTTCAGAAGCTTGCGTTCGAATTCCGCCATCACTTCATCCGTGCGCTCGATGGCCGTGCCCTGCGGAAACTTCAGCGTGACCGTGGCATTCCGCGGCTCGACATCGGGGAACAGCTCCACCCCGTTGCCGAAACGCCCGTACAACACCATGCTGAACACGAGAAATACAAAACCCAGAAGCATAATGGGCCCGCGGTGCCCCAACGCACCCCGCAGCACGCGCTCGTATCCATGGATAAACCAATGCGTTTTCTCTTTCGCGTCGCGCGGCCTCGCGTTGATGAAGACCGAGCAGATAGCCGGATTGATTACGATGGCGACAAACAACGATGCCGTCAGCGTGACGATCAGCGTGCGGGGAAGGAATCCCATGAACTGCCCCATCATGCCGGGCCAGAACAGCAACGGGGCAAACGCCGCAAGCGTCGTCAACGTGGAGGTAATCACCGGCCACGCGACTTCGCTCGCGCCCCGGCGCGCGGATTCAATGCGCGTCAACCCCAGCGTACGGTTCCGGTAGATGTTCTCCACGATCACGATCGCATTGTCCACGAGCATGCCGACCGAAAGCACCAGGCTGAACAGCACGATGAAATTCAGCGTCTGCCCGCGCGCGGCGATCAGCGTGAACGCGATCAGCATCGAGAGCGGAATGGCCAACCCGACGAACATCGCGTTGCGCGTGCCGAGAAATACGAGGAGCACCACCACGACCAGGATGAATCCCGAGAGGACATTGTTCTCCAGTTCCGTGATCATGCTGGCCACGTATTCGGACTGGTCCATCACCACCGTGAGATGGATGCCCGGCGGCAGGGAGTAGGCATCCAGGATGCGCTCGACCTCGCGGATCAATCCCACGGCATTGACGCCGGAACGCTTCTTGATGCTGATCGAAACACAAGGCTGTCCGTTCACGCGCGAAACGGATTCGCGATCCTTGAAGGTATCCGTCACCTCGGCGATGTCGGTCAGGTACACCGGCCGGCCCTCCCGTTCGACCAGCAGGATCTGCCGCATGTCCGAAACCATGTCGAATTCGCCCGGGATGCGAACCTGGATTTTCTGCCCTTCCATCTCGATATTGCCCGCCGAAACGGTCCGGTTCTCCTGGGCAATACGACCCATGACCAGCGAGAGCGGAATGTCGTAGGCGATCATGCGGGGCAGATCAATCTCCACGCGGATTTCCCTCTCCAGCACCCCCGATATCTCCGCCTGCCGCACACCGGACAGGCGCTCGATGCGGTCCTGGAGATCCTCCGCCAGGCTCTTCAAACGCGACAACTCGGTCTCGCCGGAGATTGCGAAAATATACACGGGGAAGTCAGAGCTGAAGTTGAATGCATCCACGACAGGCTCATCCAAATCGTGCGGCAGGTCGGGACGCGCAAGGTCCACCTTGTCCTTCACGCGCTGCTTCGCCATATCAATATCTTCGCCGGCGATGAACTCGATCGAGATGAACGTGACGCCCTCGGATGATACCGAACGCATCTCCTTGATGTTTTCGACGTCATTGAGTTTTTTCTCGAGCGGAATGGTGATCAGCTTTTCCATTTCAACAGGAGAGGTCCCCTCGTAAAGCGCCGTGAGGAAGACGTAGGGAATGGTAATGTCCGGGGTGCCTTCGCGCGGCACGGTGACATAGCTGTTCACGCCGGCGATCACCAGAACGATGATGAAGACGAATACCGCCGTCCTGAACTTGATTGCATAATTCGAGAGTATCATTTCCGGTTTTCCGTTCGAGATGGCTACGGCTGACCGTTCGGCGATTGATTTTCCACACGCATGCCGTCCTGCAGCGCGCGATGCCCGTCCACAACCACTTCCGCGCCCGGCAGCAACCCCGCGCGCAACACCGCTTCGCTTCCGATGATGGCATCAATCTGCACCACGTTCCGAACCGCGCGACCCTTTTCAACGACATACACCACGTGCTCGCCCTTCCTCGGAAGGACCGCGACCAGGGGCACGACAAGGCTGTCCTCCCGGCGACGGCGCACGAGTTCAACATTCGCGATCATCCCCGGCTTCAGCGTTCCTTCCGCATTTTCCAGCAGCGCTTCCACGCGATATGCGTTGTTTTCTCGGCGGGCCAGGAATGAAACAAAACCCACCTCGGCGGAGAAACGCTCTCCCGGCAACGCCGCCAGTTCCACCGAGACGGACATGCCCTGCTTCACAGCCGGCGCATCCTTCTCCGGCACATCGAAAGCCACCTTCAGCCGGCTGGTATCCGCCAATTCGAACACGGGCTGGCCCTTGCCGATGTATTCACCGGATTCCACCATTCGATCATTCACCCATCCATCCAGGGGGCTTCGGACTTCGCATTGCGAAAGAAAAACCTCCGCTTCAGCCATCGCAATTTCCGCCCGGTCCCTGCGCGACTGGATGGCCTCATAATCCGTTGCGGACACGGCGCCGGCTTCGCGCAACTCACGCCAGCGGACCACGTCTTTCTCCGCATCGCGGATCTCCACCTCGGCGCGGCGGCGAACCTGCTCCCAGGTCCGTCCGTCAATACGCAGCAGCAATTGCCCCTTCGTCACCGCGTCGCCCTTGTCGGCATTCAGCTCAACGATCAAGCCGTCCTGCTCCGCCGATAATACCGCGCGGACCAGCGGCTCCAGGCGCCCGGGGACATGCAACATCTCATCCATCACGCGCGGCTCAACGATCTGCGTCACCACGGGCAGCGCAGGCTCCTGTGTATCCTCCTCCTTCCCGGGAGGCCGGTGTGTAACGATCAATACGACCGTCATGATCACAAGGAAGATCAAAACACCCCACAGCAGGCGACCCGCTTTTTTCCGATCCATGTTCGGCATTTTCATTTGAATGTCTCTCCCAACACTTCATCCACGGCCAGACCGCATGCGCACCGCAATTCCGCGAGGGCTGCGCGATGCGCACGCAGTGCGCTGAACCACAACAGACGGGCGTCGCTCAGTGCGAGGTTCGCATCGGTATATTCAAGATAAGTCGCAAGCCCCACCTCGTAGCGCGTACGGGCGATGCCCATGCTTTTCTCAGCCAATTGCACGTTATCAGTCGTCGCCCCCACCGCTTCCGCCGCGTGCTTGAGATCCAAGTACGCCGCGCGAATCTGGAGTTCGACCGCGCGCTCCAGGTCGAGCAGATTGTCGCGCGCTTTTTCAAGCTCAAGGCTCTTCTCCAGCAACCGCCCGTGACGCAGCCCGCCATCCAGGATATCCCATTCCAAGGTCAATCCCGCGTCCCAACTCCAATCCCAGCCCGACTCACCGGAGAAGAAAGCCGGCGGATTCGCCCCCTTGTACGCCGCCCGCGCCCGTATCGTGGGCAGGTACTTGCCCTTCTCCACCCGCACATCCTGCTTCCACAGGCCGATCAATTTCTCCTGCTGAATCAACTCCGGACGCCGCTTCAAGCCCTCCGCCCGCCATTGTTCAAACTCGACCCCAACCGGCTCGTAACTTAACTCGCCGCGCAACCGGAAATCGTGCTCTTCAAGATGCAAAAGGTTTCGAAACGCTTCGCGCGCCACCTCAAGATTGCGTTGCGCGAGAATCAGCACCGGCTCCTGGTTCGCGAGCCGGACACGAACGCTCAACAGCTCGAATTCGGAGGCGGTCTCGTTGCGATACTTCGCTTCGGCCTGCTCGACCAACGCCCTCAACTGCTCGACGGACGCGCGCTGCACCTCGACATTCGCCTCGGCCAGCAGGATGCCGTAGAAACCGATCTCGACATCACGCACCAACTCCTGCTCCGAACGCCGGGTCCCGAGCCGGCTGCTATCGCGATAAAGTTCCGCCGCTTTCAATGCTGCACGCACCGACCCGCCGGAGTACAGCAACTGGCTCGCCTCGGCGGAAACGGCATAGTTATCCAGCTTGCCCATCTCGATGGGGCCCTGCCCCATGTCGAAACTTTCCACTTCATCCAATCGCGTGTAACTGCCCCGCGTCTTGAGCTCCGGGAGCGCCTGCGCGCGCACCTGCCTGATCCGCGCACCCGCAATCTGTTCGTCACGCCTCGCGTTCGCCATGCGGATGGAGCGGTCCAGCCCGATCCGAATACAATCCTCCAGCGACAGCTCCAGTAAACCCGGCTCATCCGCCGCGAAAGCCTCCGCCGACACCGCCAGCAACAATGCTAAGAATATTCTCTTCATGCCGTCCGACTCCGGTCCGTCATCTGCTCCACCAGTTTCTCCATGATCTCCGGATACTGCCTTCTCTCGCGCGGCGACAGATGCTCATACATCTCCATGGCGGTCCTGTGCTTCTCCCGGCGGATACGCTCCAGCACCCGGCGCCCTTTTGCCGTCAGGCTGACCGTGACCACCCTCCGGTCATTCGCCGATCGGCGCCGCTCAACCAGCCCCATCCTGACCAGCCGGTCCACCATGTTCGTGATCGTCGAGGCCCGCAATCCGATGGCCCGCGCGATTTGCTGCATGCTGCAGGATTCGCGGTCCATGAGGATGAGCAACACGCGCGCCTGCGGAAGGGTAATCAAGCCCCGCGCCAGGTAGTTCCGTTCCGTGGTCGTAATCGCCATGATCAGTCTCGGCATCACCCGCATCACGCGGTCGGCAAACTGGACGGCCGTTATGGGTTTCTTCGTTTTCATAATAATTCGAAGTTCGAAATATACGATAAGTGAATAAAAAAGGATAGGGCTTTTTGGAACAACCCTTATTCCCCCGTCCTGAGACGGGGATCAAGCGCGTCGCGCAGGGCGTCGCCCAGAAGGTTGAAAGCGAGCACGATCCCGAATATCGCGAGCGTCACGAAGGCCATCTCCCACCAGACTCCATGCCAGAGGCGCAACCGCGCGTTGCTGATCATCACGCCCCAGGAAGGCTCGCCCACAACCCCGATACCGAGGAAACTCATGAACACCTCGGTGCCGATCGCCGCAGGGAAACGCAACGTGAAGGTGACGATGACGATGTGAAACACGTTCGGAAGAATGTGACGGAACATGATGCGCGTGTGACCCAGCCCCAGCGCGCGCGCGGCCAGCACATACGCCCGGCTCTTGTGCTTGATGACCTCGCCGCGAATCAGGCGGCACAACCCCACCCACGTAGTCAGCCCGATCCCGAAATACACGCCCTGCAAACCACGCCCCACCACCATCGCGATGGCCAGGATGAACAGCAGGCCCGGGATCGAGGCAAACGTCGAGTAGAGCCAGACAATGATGTCATCTGTGCGCCCGCCAAAATATCCGGCCATCAATCCCAGCACTACGCCGATCGGAATGGCGATCAGCGAAGTGATGATGCCGACATAAAACGCGATCCGCGTGCCCTGCACCAGTCGCAGAAACACGTCCCGCCCCAGCCCATCCGTGCCGAGTGGCCTGTATATGAGGTCCTGCACAAGACTTCGCTGCGGAGATCCGGCTTCTTTTTCCGATTGGTCCAATCGCTGCGCTACGCGTACAAATCCTGGCGGCATATATTGCTCGTCCAGGTTCTGCTCCTGGTACTTCGGCGTCAGATCCTTCCACCGCGCCCACCGGTAAACCGTCTCACCGTACAACGCCATCACCACGTACGCCACGATCACCCAGAAACAAGCCATCACCAGCGGACGCCGACGAAGCTGCGCCCACGCATCCGCCCAGAGCGAGCGACCATGCGCTCCGGCGCCGGCATCCCGGCTTCTGACATCTGACTTTTGATCTCTCATCCCAGCTTCACCCTCGGATCGAGCCACGCGTAACAGATGTCCGTCATGAGATTAGCGACCACAAAGAGGATGGAGCCGATCAGCACGATCGCGCGCACGACATCCACGTCCGACGAATTGATCGCATTTACGCCGAGATAGCCCAGTCCCGGAATGCCGAAAAAACTCTCCAGCAACAGGCTTCCCGTATACAGGAATGGGATTGCGATCACGATGTTCGTCGCGATCGGGATCATCGCGTTCTTCAATACGTGCCGGAACAAAACGCCGTACCGGCTCACCCCTTTCGCAAACGCGGTACGGACATAATCCTTGTACATCTCGTCCAACATGATCGTGCGATAAAACCGCACACTGGCCCCAAGCCCACTGATCGTTCCGATGAAAACCGGCAACAGCAGGTATCGCCACGATGCGAAACCCCAGACGGGGAACCAGCCCCAGCGAAAACCCATGAAGTACTGCCCCGCAACGATCCAGACGAGGTAGTTGATGCTCATCAACGCAACCGAGGTCACGACAAAAAGCCGGTCAACGAGCGTATCCCTGAAAAATGCGCACAGCAATGCGATGCTGATGGCGACCAGCAATTCGGCTAAAAAGATCGGCACGGTGAGCATCAACGACGGCACAATGCCGTCGCGCAACAGGCGCGACACCGGTTGGTTCAAGCTGCTCGACATGCCGAAGTCGAGCCGGGCAAGCTGCCGGAAATAGAACAGAAGTTGCGAGTCGAACGGGTTTTTCATGCGCCGGCGAAGCGTCACACGGCGAAGCTCAAGAGCGCCTTCCTCGACCTCAAGCTGCACATCGGCCGCCGTTGTTTTTTCCAATGTCTGGAAATCCAGCTCAACTTTCTTCCAATGTCTGGACTTGTCCGCCGTGGCGGAAAATTCCAAAGATTTTTTTCCAATGTTTGGAAAACTTACGGACGCCGTCGCGCCTTCGGGCTGCCGGTATTCCAGCATGAGGCGATACTTCGTTTCCGGCCGCAAGGCAAACGCAAGCGGAAGGACCGCGTTGGTGCCGGGCGACAGGACCAGCGCGCCGTCGCCGCCGGGGCGGTGCTCCGCGCCCTCCACCGCGCGCCAGGGATTGATCGCGCCGCGGAAATCGGCGTCGGCCAGCGCGCGCGTTTTCGTCCACCACCCCGCAAACAACGGCTTGTTGAACCCGCGCTGCTCGTCAAATTCCTCCAGCGCCTGCGGGGAAACATGCTTGCCCAGCGTCATCGAGGCAGGACTTCCGCCGACAACATTGAAGAGGATAAAGGTGATGAGAATGACCCCCAGCACTGTGGGGATCATCTGCAAAATGCGTCTGACAATGTAACGAAACATAAAGGCAACGTATCATTAACATCGAACATTCAACATTGAACTTCCAACATTGAACACCGGTTTCTTTCTTTTCTTCCTTCGATGTTCAAAGTTGAATGTTCAATGTTCGATGTTCACCTTTTCTTCCCATACTCCTTTTTCCACTCATCCCGCGCTTCCACATCTATCTTGTAATACTTCGCCATGCCATAGGGGAAATCGTGATATTTGTAATTCCGGATCCATTCATGATGCAGCCCGTACGCCAGCGGATTGGATGTGAATATCCACGGACAATCCTCCACCACGATCTCCGCCATCTTCCGATAAAGCTCCGAGCGCTCCGGCGTGTCCTGCATGACGCGGGCCTTTTCATAAAGCACATCGAACTCGGCGTTCTGATAATTGCAGTGATTCGGGCCGGGCGAATGGTTCGGTCCATAGAAAAGCTGAAGAAAATTCTCCGCGTCCGGGTAATCGGCCACCCATCCCAGCGAGAAGAGCTGCATCTGGCGGCGCTCCATCTTCTCAAGAAACGTCGGCCAGTTGTTGTAGCTGGGCCGCAGCACCACGCCGATGCGCTCCATGAAGTTCGCAATCAACTCCGCCGCCTGCCGGAACTCCGGGTTGTCGCCCGATCCCATCTCCAGTATGAGTTGAAGACGGCGCCCCGTTTTCGGATCGCGCCCCTCCGGATATCCAGCCTCGGCGAGCAATTTGCGGGCGCGCTCGACATCGAACGGGAACGGCGAGGGCTTGTCGTCATACCCGGCCATGCCGGGAGGTATCGGACCCTTGGGCCGCGTGATGCGATTGTTGTAGAAACGGATATAACTTTCCGAGTCAAAGGCGCAGGTCAATGCCTGCCGCAACTTGCGGGTCCGCTCCGCCTCTTCAGGGTTCGCCCCCCGCCCCACAACAGGATCATCCATGTTGAACCCGATATAGAAAATCGTGAGCGTCGGCGCGCTCAAGAGCCGCACTCCCTTGCGTGACAGCTCGGGCGTGAGCATGCGATCCTTGGTGATGACCACGTCCCAGTTGTCGCGCGATACGCCCGAAGATTCGAACGCTCCGGTCAGGAACATCAGCCACTCCGTCGTCGAATCATCCACGACATATTGAATGATGCGATCAATGAACGGGATCGGCTTACCTGCGTCCTCGAGCAACTCCGGCGGATCGTCCGGAGCGCCATGCTCGGGATAAAGATCCACGCGCCCCGTCTCGGCCCATTTCGGATTCCGGACATACTCGTAACGGTAGTTCTGCCTGTATCTCTTGAGTATATAGGGACCCGTACCGACCGGATGATTGACGAATTCCCGTCCGTAATACTCCACCGCTTCGCGCGGCACAGCGAAGGCGTAATGCATGGTGAGTATCCACAACAGTTGCGGATAAGGCCGCTTCAATTTCATCACGAGCGTGTAAAGGTCCGGCGCGTGCAGCCCTTCCACAAACGCATCGTAATCGCTTGGCGCATCGCCCGCCGTTGTCTCGCGCCATTCGTCGAGCCCCACGAGCCGGTCGTTGAACGCCCAGAACCCGGTCGAGGCATT
>Ga0334884_1005479_pt1 | contig 12099 bp, 10 predicted proteins | sample GraSluR1_MG_7_FD_207215 | JGI IMG/M metagenome (GOLD analysis project Ga0334884, IMG submission 207215) | Sludge microbial communities from methane-producing bioreactor in Wageningen University, Netherlands - Granular Sludge_12_05 R1 | ecosystem: Engineered > Bioreactor > Anaerobic >...
TATAACTCCGAATATTATTTGCATAGCAAAGCTTTACTAACTGGTTTCTGGAGCCTGCTGAAATATCTCCAATAATAACACCATCATAATCCTCTGCCAGGCCAATAATCTTATCAATCCCATCATCAATAGGTATTTTCATAACTATTTCATATTTATCTTCCCTAGTATCAATACGATTCATCAAATGAAACATCGGATTTTTTCCATAAACTAATAACAAACGTCTTCTCGGAAAAAGAAATACATATACTTTCTTAAATGCATATGCCCAAATCATAACTGCTACCAAATCGACTACTGTCATAACAATTATTGCCGTAGGGTTATGCATCTTCTTATCAAACAAAACAACCTGTACATAAGAAAATAAATTTACCCCTAAAATAGAAATCATATGTGAATATACTAAATTCCAGTATTTAAATATTCCTACCCTTAACCCACCATAAAGACGATGAAGAATAAGTGATAGGACTAGATACTCCCCAGTTACAAGCCAATTTCCCCGCCGCCAGAAAGCAACTGTCATATATTTATTATAATAATTCATCCAAACATAATAATAAATAGCTAATTCCAGTAATACAATTACTGAAGAACTCAAAAATTTCACAATCCTTTTATACTGTTCAAATTGCCGACTGTTTATTTTCTTCTTTTCCATAGTTAATGATTCCTTAGTCTCTTATCATAAATCATCTTTCGGATTTGATTTGGGCATAGACATATTGTTATTCGGAAAAACGTAACTAATATACATTGAGTCAGTCCAATCATATTTTGTTTATACATCCCTCTCCAGAAGCACAGTATCGCTTTTGCATAGGATACTCCACCTCTTCGTGTATGCATATTATTAATACGCATATACAATATAGTGTCAGCAAGGTTAGCAAAGATACACTTATTTTTTAACATCCTAACCCATAGGTCATAATCCTCAAACATGTGACACTGTTGATATCCCCCCGCCTTTAATACTTTAGATTTGCGCAACATAACACAAGGATGATTTATAGGATTTCGAAATTTTATATATTCAGCAATACTACTATTATTCTCTGGCACATACTTAAAGGACACAATTTGCTGTCTAGCATCTTCTACTGTCAATGCATCACCCTCAAATTCCGCTACCGCTCCACTTAGCACGTCTATTTCCGGATGCTGCTGAACATACAAAATTTGTTTTTCACATCTATCTGGCAATGCAATATCATCACTATCCATGCGAGCAATCCACTCACAGCCACAATATCGCATTCCTTCCGCAAGAGCCCTTCCCAAACCGCCATTCTTTTCCAACCTTACTAAAATTAGTCTCTGTCTGAATTTTTCCAATACCTGTTCTAATTCGTTAGTCAATGGACCATCACAAACTAAAACAATCTCTTTAGCCTTTAAAGTCTGATTGATTATGCTAGTAATCGCTGCCAAAAGGTACTCTGGACATTCCTTTTGGTAAACGGACATCAAAACCGAATAGTCTTTATCCATTACAATAACTCCCCTATAAAATCCACTTTAATGCTTCTTACTAATCTCCCCCTATAAACCTCACTACAGTATAACATTTAAGGCTTATAACCGCAACCATCACTACAGATAAAAAAACTGGAAGAACTGGAATTTCATTAGTATACTTAGCCCTAGTAAATTACTACTCACCGCAAATCACAGCTATATATTAGATTCCCTATTTATCTTTCTCGAAGCAGATATCCCAATCATTAGTAATGTCATCATTATTGGTGCTACAATGGGGACGCTTATATTAACTAATGCCTGAACACTATAACATACAACTGCAAAAATAATGGCTATTATTACCGGCTCTTTCTTCGACGCACGAACCATTTCCATAATGGATACAAAAAGCAAGGATAGATAGGCTACAAGCCCAACAATACCTATAGTAATAAGATACTGAAGATATTCATTGTGTGCACTATCAAATTTTGTATTATATTTGCTAAGCATCTCACCATAATAATTATTAACTGTAATGATACCAAAAGTATCGGGTCCATAACCAAATATTTTATGAACTATGGGAAATTTTAAGTAACTTTCCATTCCAATTCTCCAAATATATCCTCTTCTTGTGCCCCAATCATCGCTAATTACAAGATATCCTCTTAAAGAGCCGTATCTATCTGCATTGTCCGCTATATTAGCATCATAAAGAATATAACATCCAGCCATAACCACTAAAATAATAATACCTAACCAAATCCATCTTCCAATATTATTCATTCCATTTGAAACATTTTCCTTATTAATGCGAGCAGTTATAACATATAAGGCAATACATACTCCCCATAAGCCGATTATAATATATGATAATTGGTCGTATCCTACAATAATATTAAAAAGGCCACTAATTTCTAATACATGATTTGGAAACTTATTGCTAATGGCATCAATAAACTGAAACTCAGTAAATAAAATTGACACCATTACCATATATTTCCTAACGCCATTTAAACTATTAAATAAGTATAATGGGAGCAGACCAAATAGAGCCATTAAAGTTAAATAAGCATTATCACTCATACCGGTTATGAGTGCAAACAATGATATGGTAACAGTAAATAAATACCATATTCTTTTATATTTATTTTTTTCAATTAAAAATAAAATAGTTCCAATGCCTAAAACCAAACTTATATATGAAGTATAAGTATTTATATTTCCAATCGTAGATGCAAACATAGAGTATTCATATGGTGAAATACCTATTTTAAAACCTATTGGGTCATATTTAAAAAACTGCATAATTCCTATGATACAAACTACCATACCCGAAGCTAAAAAAGCATCAAGAATCCATTGTTTAAATTTTAGGCAGTGGCTGATGATAAAAAAGCTTACACTATATAGGATAATCAAGAACATTCCCATATACCTTCCTTCATTCCCCCAGAATGATTCGTAAAAATAATCTGATTGAAATGTTGAGACTGCAACCGCAAGCAGAAAGCCAATCATCGCCCAATCTGATTTCCCAAATGATTTTAACCCGAATTTTTCCCTTAATCCCCTACAATTCTTTGCAGAGTAATATTTGAAATCTTTAAACAAAAATATAATAGCTGCAATTATCATAGCCACTATCATAAAAATAATAGTACCATAATAAAAAATATATTTTACATCTAATATATCATAATAGTAGTCATGAAAGACCAACGGAAACACTACAATTATCATCAATACTGTTATACAGCTTATAATATGGTTAACCTTTTCCCACGATGTTAATAAAGTTCCTTTATCTTTTATATTTTTGTCTTCAATCTCTACATTTTTCATTTTTCAATTCTCTCTCCAGTTTTTAAGGATATTAAACAGTATATCATTTTACCCCCCTTTCCGCAACTTTATGAATAATACATATCTTTACAATTTTATAAAAGATAAATGACTATGCAAAAGTAATGCAATAGTTCGTCAGATTCTCCTTTATGACTAATGCATATTATTGGTCATTCTAATTACTTCTATAATTTTCCATATACGAAGTATAATCAACTCGTAATGCAATTAGGAATTTCAAAAAGTATTTCAAAAAGAAAAAGGAGAGTGCATTAATTATGAGAAAGCAGACAAAATTAGTTGCTGTATTATCAACAGCAGCACTGCTCGCTATTGGTGCATCCATGACTTCTTTCGCAGCTCAGGGTTGGGCCGAGGAAGATGGTACTTGGGTATACTACGACAGGAATGGCGACAGAGTAACTGATAAGTGGGCTAAGTCCGGTAACAACTGGTACTACTTAGATAGCGATGGCGAGATGGCTATCGATACCCTGATTGAGGATGGCGACAACTACTACTACGTAGATATCAACGGCGTTATGGCTTCCAATCAGTGGGTAGCAATTGAGAATGAGGATGCTGGCGATGACGATGAGCCAGAGAACTACTGGTACTATTTCCAGGCTAATGGTAAAGCATTAACCAATGGAAATAACAGCAACATCGCATTAAAGACTGTTAACGGCAAGAAGTATGCCTTTGACGAAGAAGGTAAGATGCTGTACGGCTGGGTTGCAAAAGACAACGCAGAGCGTATCGACAATACAGACGGTGATGGCTTCAAGACCGGTGACTATTACTTCGGTGACGAGAACGACGGTGCAATGACCGTTGGTTGGTTACAGATGGATATCACATATGATGAAGCAACCAGCGATTACGAGTTTGCTCCTGTATTCAATGAGGATGAGGATCAGACACGTTGGTTCTACTTCCAGTCTAACGGTAAGAAAGTTAAGGCTGATGGAGCAAGAGAAGCAAAAGAGAAGACCATCAATGGTAAGAAGTATGCATTTGACCAGTATGGTGCTATGACAGCCGAGTGGTCTCTGGATCGTGAAGATGCTGATAAGCTGGCTACAGCTGATCGTGCACACAGCGATAACAGCACAGCAACCGGAAACAGCGTAACTGCTAAGTATGCTCAGGAGTGGAGATACTTCAACAGCGTTGAGGACGGTTCCAGAATCAGCAAGGGCTGGTTCAAGGTAGTTGCAGCTGAATGGCTGAACAACGATAAGTTTGATGACGATGAGGATTCCTGGTACTATGCAGATGGAAGTGGTAATCTGTATGCTGGTGAGTTCAAGACCATCAAGGGCAAGAAGTATGCATTCCGTGATGACGGCCGTATGGTTGATGGCCTGAAGTTCATTAAGGATTTAGGTACTGGCTTAAGCGTAAGGGCTGATGATGATGGCGCTCTTCCATTCGATACTGAAGATGACTTCAATGAAAGTGCTCTGAAGTATGAGAAGCAGGGCTATAGCTGCTACTACTTCGGTGATGGCAATGATGGTGCTATGAAGACCAACAAGACCAGCATTGATATTGATGGTGATAAGTTCAACTTCTACTTCCAGAAGTCCGGCTCCAAGAAGGGTGCTGGTTTAACTGGTGAGAAGGATGACAAGTTCTATCAGTCTGGTAAGATGCTTGCAGCTGGTAAGGATGATAAGTATCAGGTAATCCAGAAGGTTAGCACCACAACCGAAGAAGGCTATAAGAAGCTGTCTGACGTTGACGATTTCTTAGATGCTATTACTGCTAGCAACTATACTGATTACACTGGCAGTGCCGATTCTGTAAAAGAAGCACAGCTGTCTAGCATCGGTGTTAATAAGAAGGGTGAGGATATCAAAGACCTGTACATGATTAATGGTGGCAGCGGTCTGTCTTCTGATGACTACTTCTTAGTAAATACATCTGGTAAGGTTATTGACAGCAAGACCAAGAGCACCGATGGCAGCGACTTCGTATATGTTACTGCAAAGGGCGGAAAGATTCTTGCTATCTACAGCGAAGACTAATTATTAATTAGTAAAAGTTGGTAATATGATTTAGGGGGAAGCGTTGTGACTGATTTAGTATTAAATTAAGTCACAGCGCTTCTTTTTTAGTAAGAATAAAGGAGAGGATATATATGATATATAAAAAGTTTAAACCATTGGTTTTAGCGTTGCTGATTTCTGTATCGGCAGCTTTTCCTGCTATGGCAGAGACCGCTACGACAACCATGGAAAACAGTGGTGCATATCTTTTTGAATGGCGCCCTGTGGACTGTGGAGATGGTCATTCCTTTGCCATTCTTGTAGGCGGTAATACAATTTATGAAAGTGATGTCATCCTGAGCAGGGGATATGATTATGCATATACGTTTAAACCAATGGAGTATTCAAGGCCTTGGGGACAGGTTCCTGACCTTGTTAATATTGATGGTGTATGGGGAATTCCTGAGAACTGGGGAATCCTGCCGGAAGGCAGCCAGCCAGTGACACGAATCGTCCTTTTTACGAATAACAGGAATCTGTCCAGTAATGAGCGGTATGTAGATGTTGTCCATCTTCCAGGCAATGTAAACAGCGCTGAATTGCCCCCTGAAGTGAGAAAATACTTAATTAATGTAGATGGCTCCGATGCAGGTGCATATAATGGAACCATTACTTCTGGATGGGTACAGGAAAATGGACAATATAGATATAGGAAACCTGATGGTACGTATGTAGCGAATGGATGGTTAAAGGTTAACGATCAATCCTACTATATGGATGCCAATGGTGTTATGCTTACTGATACAATTACACCAGATGGTGTATATGTAAATGCTAATGGAGAAAAGACGAATTATATACCAGGATGGTATCATGATGAAAAGGGCTGGCGATATATACAGAAAAATGGATATTATGCCGGCGCGACCTGGATTCAAGGCGATGATGGAAAATGGTATTATATCAATATAGGAACATATATGGAAACGGACGATATTACACCAGATGGATATCGGGTAGATGCGGACGGTGTATGGGATGGACAGCCCTCTATCATTGACAACACAGTGAATCTTGGTCCGGGTGCAGCATCAGAAAATGCATCTGAAGGTTGGGAGGCATCTGGAGCCACCTGGAAATATAGATTGTCTGATGGAAGCTATGTAACAAACGCATGGAGAGAGGTAGACGGGAAGTGGTATTACTTTGACGGCGAGTCTCTGATGGTTATGAATCAGACTACACCGGATGGTTATTATGTGGGAGCAGATGGGGTGTGGAATAATTAGTATTTGTTTTTGGATGTGAATATATCTGTATACAACAGGGGCCTCCTATAATTTCCGAAGCATAGGAGGCCCCTGTATTTAGTGTAATGATGAGATTAATGATATATAGAAAGAATCGGCGACAAACTAATGTGTTTTTTCAAATATGTAATGCTTATAAAGATTTCATCTTTATTTTGGGAGTAAATCACAATTAAATCGCGATTTATCGCGATACTGTTTTGTATAGGATTGAGAATTACTCATAAAATAAGCCATTACATGTATATATAGAAAAAAGTTATTGTAGAGACTTCCTCCTCCGGTCATTTAAAATATATTCTCTATAACTTCTCCTTTACTGTTTCCACACACCATCATCACCCACTTCATATCCATCTGGTGTAGTCTGTCCAGTTACCATCTCAGATGCTTCATTAAAATAATACCACTTTCCATCTGTATCCTGCATCCAAGCATTGGTAACATAGCTTCCATCTGCCTGCTTATACTTCCAGGCATTTCCATGTGCTTCCCAGCCCTCTGGTGATGCATTGGCAGTTGCACCAGGGCCTAACTTTTGCTGATTGACAGTTGCATTAGAGGATGGCTGACCATCCTAGATTCCATTGGCGTCTACATAGAATCCATCAGGAGTAGTGGTATCTGTAACCATATAGCACGCCATGTTAAAATAATACCACCGTCCATCCGTGTTCTGTACCTAGGCGGCAGATGCATCGGAACCATCCTTTTTAACATAGCGCCAGCCCTTTTCTTCCTGTTCCCATCCAGGAATGTATTTGTTTTTTTCCTTTTGCATTTATGTAAAATCCATCTGGCGTAATGGTATCGGTAAGCATTACGCCGTTGGAATCCATGTAATAGGATTTATCGTCTATGGTAAGCCAGCTGTCAGCTACATAAGTACCGTTAGATTTTTGATAGCGGGAATGTCCATTTCCATCCTTTTCCCAACCGGAGGTAGTTGTTCCTTCATAGGCCCTGGCATCAGAACCATCCACATTAATCAGATATTTGCGGACTTCCGGCGGAAGGTCTGAAGCCGATATGCTGCTGGGAAGATGTACAATATCCACATACCGCTCTTTTGTTGACATCTTTTTATTATTCGTTGTAAGTGTCATTCGCGTATATGACTGGCTGCCTTCGAGAAGCAAGTGCTAGCTTTCTGGTATTCTCTAGATTCCGTTTATGTTTACCAGAGACGGGACCTGTCCCCCAGGGCTTCGGAATAGAGTTGTTAAATGTAAAGGCATAATCATACCCTCTATTAAGAATTGAATCTGATTCCTGTATGGTATTCCCGCCTGCCGGTATTGCAAAATAGTGCCCCTCCCATAAATCTACAGGACGCCATACGAATAGGTAAGCGCCACAATTTTCCATGGTAATGCCCTCTGTTGTATCGGCATAAGAAACCGCTGCAGCTCCTAACGCAAGAGAAACAGCAAGACCTATGGCCGCAATTCGTTTTTTCCACATAAATACTACCTCCGTATGTTATCATCTACGCCTCATGGTTTACTTTTACAAAAATTGGGGATATTCCCCTGTGACATTTATAGTCACAAAAGAAATATCCCCCATCCATTACCGGATAACTATTCAGTTATCGGATTAGTCCTCTGCAAAGGTAGCAGCAATCTTATCTTTGTAAAGCTTATAAGTTACATCATTACTATCTTTGTTCTTAGAGCTATTCTCGCTAATCTTACCGCTTGTGTGGACTACGGCAGCACCGTCATTCTTAAGGGTTGAAACTCCAAGAGAGTGTTCTCCGGCAGCATTTGTGTAAACGTAAACGCTCAAATCGTCATTGTTATTATTTTTTAACTTGCTGGCACTTAAGCCTAAGTCGTTCAATGATACAATGGCAACAGAGACAGTACCATCGGTCCGGGTTGCTTTTGACTTATAGCTTCCATCAGTATTAAGGAATGTGGAGTCAAGGTCGCCCCTATTAAGGACAGTAACTCCGGTTACAACATTGTCTATATCATTTGCAAATGTAGCAGCATCTGCATATGTCTTGTATCCAATCACTTTTCCATCACTGATTTAGGAATAAACAACCAGGAACTTCTCATCCCCGCCTGCAGACATCAGTTTTCCAGAATTGTAATACTTCTTGTCTTCCTCGCCAACTTTACCAGTACCCTTGGAGGAACCGGATTTTCCAAAGTAGAGGCTGAAGTTGTCACCGTCAATATTTACTGTGGTTTTTCCTGTCCTCATTGCACAGTCATCACCGAAATAGTAGCAGGAATAACCCTGGGCATATAACTGTGATGCATGTGCGTTAAAGGAATCCTTATCATCATAGTTGCAGGTAGAATCATCATCAGCCATAATATCGCCGAAATCAGATGTGGAACCAATAGTGCCAGCAACACCGGTATGAATAAACTGCAGGCCGGTTAAGCAGATGTCGGTCTTACCAAAGGAATACTATTTATAAGGATTTCTTAAAAAATGGGCAATTTAAATGGCGAAAAAGTAAAAAACCTTCCGTCGTTATAACCTTTCAACCATTATTCATTTATATCCCCTATCTGGCATATCTGTTTATAAGAGACAAGATTTATATTTCTACTATTTTTCACATAATCAATCACAGAATCTTCAAAACCGCTTTTTGAAAAAAAGAAATAATACTTTTCAGGATAATGGAACAGTCCGCTCCGTTCCAGCAACGTGTGAACAGTATCCATATCCACAGGGGTATCTTTCCACTTGCATTCTCCTAACAGGACATAAGGTTCCTGTATAGCCATGATATCAATTTCTTCATGCCGTCTTTTCACAGGGTTATTTCCCCACCATCTTCCTACATTGCCGACGGGAAACGGAAGACTTTCGTATATTTTAGGTTGATACAGATATTGTAGGCAAATATTTTCAAATATTTTTCTCATGAAATCACTTATTTGAGGCTTTACTAATGTTTTATATATTGTTAATCCTACACCTCTGGTGATGCTGCTTATATTGGGACGAACAAAGCGATACCAAAATAAAAACATGCTGTCCTCCAGCTGATATAAGGTCTTTCTGCTGGTAGCATTTTCTGTTATGGGTATTTCCTTTCTTATAATGCCTAATGAAATTAGTGATGTTATCTGATTGCTGCAGCCGCTGGTCTCCAGGCCGGTTTTTGTTGATATGTCATTCATTCTGCTGGCTCCACTGGCAATGGCGGATATAATGGAGTGATAAGAGGCAGGCTCCCTTAATTCCTGTTTTAAAAGATTGACAGGTTCTTCAAATAATCTTCCACTCTCATCAAAGAACAAATCAACAATATTATCATCTAAACTTTTATCAACATCAATTCGTGATATATATTCAGGTATCCCTCCCGTAATACCATATAGTATTGCCTGTGCCTCTTCTGAGAAGCTCAGAAGCATTCTATGGGCTTCAAAGAAGGTAAATGGGTGTATTTTAAACTGTGCCGTCCTGCGGCCGTACAGAGGGCTTTTATAGCCTAATACCTGTTCCTCCATGAAACTTAAAGATGAACCACATAATATCAAGAAGAGTTTGCTGTTCTTCCAGCATTGGTCTATATGGCTTTGAAGCATAGATGATATTGCAGGATAGGAGGCAGCTAAATAAGGATACTCATCTATCACAATTATAAGGCGTTCCTGACTTTGACAGAGGGTATCAATATAGTTAAATAAATTGGTGTAATCCAAAAACTCTGCGCCCCGTGCGGATTCTCCGGTCATCAGCAGTGCTTTTGATAAACCTGAGAGGTTTTCTTTGCGGGTTCCTTCAACTGCCATATAATATACAGCCTTTTTATCTTTTATAAATTCATTAATAAGTGTGGTCTTTCCAACTCTTCTTCGTCCATAAAAGACAGCAAATTCAAATTGATTGCTGTTGTAAAGTGATTGTAGTTTTTTGAGTTCCCTTAAGCGGCCAACAAACATAATTCATCCTCCATCATTTTATCACAAAATTACTAATCGTTTAGTTAGTAATTATACAAATATCATATCATTGAAACAAGGTACTCGTCAATAATTATAAATCTACAAAATTTGCATTACGAAATGAGAGAATCCTTTCTTTAGTTGATATCGAATAAGTCATTTATATTTATAGGGGAGAGGTTTTAATAGAATCATTGATAATAATGGATTTGATATTCTATATGTAGATAATATACTATCTTCTATAATTTTCCATATACGGAGTATAATCAACTCGTAATGCAATTAGGAATTTCAAAAAGTATTTCAAAAAGAAAAAGGAGAGTGCATTAATTATGAGAAAGCAGACAAAATTAGTTGCTGTATTATCAACAGCAGCACTGCTCGCTATTGGTGCATCCATGACTTCTTTCGCAGCTCAGGGTTGGGCTGAGGAAGATGGTACTTGGGTATACTACAACAGAGATGGCGAGAGAGCAACTGATTAGTGGAAGAAATCCGGTAACAACTGGTATTATCTGGACAGCGATGGCGAGATGGCTATCGATACCCTGATTGAGGATGGCGACAATTATTACTATGTGGATATCAACGGTGTGATGGCTTCCAATCAGTGGGTAGCAATTGACAACGAGGATGCTGGCGAGGATGACGAGCCAGACCACTACTGGTATTATTTCCAGGCTAATGGTAAAGCATTAACCAATGGAACCAATGACAAGGTTTCCCTGAAGACTGTAAACGGCAAGAAATATGCATTTGACGATGAAGGCCGTATGCTGTATGGCTGGGTAGCTGAAGACAATGCAGAGCGCGTTGACAACACAGACGGTGATGGCTTCAAGGAAGGTATCTACTACTTTGGCGGTGAAGACGATGGCGCAATGACTGTTGGCTGGCTGCAGATGGATATCACATATGATGAAGCAACCGATGATGCTTATAAAGAGATTGCACCAGTATTTACTGATGATGAGGATCAGAGCCGTTGGTTCTACTTTAAGTCCAATGGTAAGAAGATTTACTCTGAGAATGCTGATGAGACCAAGGATAAGACCATCAATGGTAAGAAGTACGCATTTGACCAGTACGGCGCAATGGTAGCTGAGTGGTCTGTGGATGCTGATAAGAAGCCATCTACATCTTCTGCAGCAAGCACATCTACTGCTGAGGAGCAGGCTAAGTACAGCCAGGCATGGAGATACTATAATAGTGTTGAAGATGGTGCTAGGGTAAGCAAGGGCTGGTTCAAGGTTGTCAGTGCCGAACTTCTGAATGAAGACAAGTACAATGATGATGAGGATTCCTGGTACTACGCAGATGGAAGCGGTCATCTGTATGCCGGCGAATTCAAGACAATCAAAGGCAAGAAGTATGCGTTCCGTAATGATGGCCGTATGATTGATGGTCTGAAGTTCATTAAGGACGAAGGCACCAGCTTAGATGTAATTGCTGATGACGATGATACATTCAACTTCGATAACGAGGATGACTTTGATTTACATGCACCAATGTTCGAGGCAGCTGGATACTACTGCTATTACTTCG
>Ga0334884_1005484_pt1 | contig 12091 bp, 11 predicted proteins | sample GraSluR1_MG_7_FD_207215 | JGI IMG/M metagenome (GOLD analysis project Ga0334884, IMG submission 207215) | Sludge microbial communities from methane-producing bioreactor in Wageningen University, Netherlands - Granular Sludge_12_05 R1 | ecosystem: Engineered > Bioreactor > Anaerobic >...
CAAACGACGATGGTGTTTTTGAGTAGCGGCGACAGCATCTTCCAGTGATTGATCTCCAGCAAGATGTGCACACATCTCCCGGTATCCCAATGCTTTCAAACGATACAAAGCATCAGTAAAACCGACATCTATGAGTTGTTTCACTTCATCCAACCATCCTGCTTCCATCATCCTATGGACGCGTGCATTAATTCTTTGGTACAGCGCCTGACGTTCCCAGTTCAAACCGAACCAACACGTGGTAATGGTTTGCAGTCGGGCTTGATGCGCTTGGTGTAATGAAGAAAATGGTTCATGTGTCAATTCCCATACTTCCAGCGCTCGGACAACACGAACCAGGTCGTTGGGGCTGGTAAGCTGGGCAGCATAATCGGGGTCGACAGATTCAAGGCGGGCAAACAGCGCGTCATTCCCTTCACGCTTGGCAAATTCATACAGTACATTTCGGATGTGAGCATCATGAGATGGGCCTTCAAAAAGGCCATCTACAAGCGACTGAAGATATAGCCCGGAGCCACCGACGATGACTGCTGGAAGTCCACGCGAATTAAGATTCTTAACAATATTGCGTGCCTGTTGCTGAAACAAACCAGCAGTCATGCGTTCATCAGGATTCAAGCAGCCTACGAAGTGATGTGGAATCCTGGCACGTTCCTCTGCTGTAGGGGCAGCCGTACCAATTTCCATTCCACGGTAAAACTGCATTGAGTCGGCAGATATAATCTCTGTTTTATAATATGCAGCCAGTTCCAGAGCGAGCGCGGTTTTGCCGGATGCTGTTGGTCCAGCGATTACCACAGCAGAAAAAGGAATGGTCACTGAACTCTCCGAAAACTTTTTTCCATCTGACGCAAGGTTAGTTCAGTAATGATTGGCCTGCCATGAGGGCAGGTATAAGGAGGCCGCAAACGTTGAAAGCCCTCAAGTAAAGCACTTCGTTCCTGTAAGGTGAGCCGATCCCCTGCACGCACAGATGCCTTGCAGGCACGTGATGCCAGACGCAATGCATCGGCAAGAAAATTCTCACGATCAAAAAGTTCACCTTGAGCCAACTCATCAAGAATTTTATATACCACGTCTACTACCTTACTGTCCTCATAAAGATGACAGATAGAGGTAATCTGAAAGCTGTTTCCGCCAAAAGATTCAATCTCCAGACCCAGCTGTGAAAACATTTTTATATTACTTTCCAAAAGGCGAACCTGGGCTGGAGCCACTTCAAATACAATTGGTACCGCGAGTTGTTGTGATTCATAATTATGGTCAGCCAGTTCCAACATTAAACTATCGAAGTTCAAGCGTTCATGCAGTGCATGTTGATCGATGATCAACAACCGGTCTTGTTCGGGCACAATCAGGTAGGTATCAAATACTTGCAATGGGGCATCCTGCATTCTTCCCACCGCAGTATAAAATGCCTCAGGAGTCAATTTGGCTGTTGTGTTCACCACCGAACCATCCTCTGAAAAATCAGGTATACGTTCTTGACGCTGTCGGTCCATGCCGGGTAAATAGGGTGTATCCTCTACCGGTGATATGACTGACTCTTGTTGTTTGGAAGAATTTTTTGGAGAATCAGAAATAACAATCTGATCGGCAGGTGCCGATATATCAGACTCAATCTTGGATGATCTGAAGTTATTTACAGCTGACGATGAAGGATCATGTATTATAGTACTGTCTTCTTTGTCAGGCGATTTCTCTGAGGGTGCTGCCTGGACAGGCTCTGATACTTCAACACGAAGCATGGGCTCCTGTGCGGAAATTTGATTCTCTTGTATTCCCTGCCGGGATTCTTTTATCTGTGCTTCCGTTAATACTTCAAGCGCTTCTCGTACCATGTCCCGCACAGCGTTTCGTGCAGCCCGCTCGTCCCGGAAGCGAATTTCCCGTTTGGTTGGATGAATATTCACATCAACATAACGCGGGTGTGTATCCAGCAGTAAAACACCAACTGGATGTCGGCCAATGGTCACCAGGCTGCGGTACCCTTCTTCAAAGCCATATTGTAGCGCTCGATTTACAACTGGGCGACGATTCATAAAGAAAAACTGGTGTGAACGTTGAGCGCGCGTCAATCCTGGTAAGCCTATTATCCCATGAAATCGCAATCCGCCTGATTCACCTGATACTTCAACCATGTCCTGAACAAAATTCAACCCCCAGATTAATGCAACACGTTCACGCAGCCCAGCACGTTCAGGAACATCCATCAGCAGCTTATCATTATGAAAAAATTGAAAACCCACTCCTTCTCTTACCAGTGCATGGCGTTGCACAATGTCAATACAATGCCCAAGTTCTGTCGTAATGCCCTTCAAAAATTTTGATCGCACGGGGGTATTGAAATAGAGTCTGTTAACGGTAATTCGGGTACCAACAGGCGCACCTGTCTGAGCTACATCACGTAAGATACCGCCATCTATACGAAGGCGGGTAGCGGCATCGTCTTTTGCGCGACGTGTTACCAATTCAAAACGAGAAACCGAAGCTATACTTGCCAATGCCTCGCCACGGAATCCCATGGTAAGTACACTTTCAAGGTCTTGTGCAGATCTAATCTTGCTCGTCGCATGACGCTCAATTGCCAGAATGGCATTTTGTTCAGACATCCCATGACCATTGTCCAACACCTCAATGAGGCGCCTGCCTGCAGCAACTACTCTTACCGTGATACGCGTAGCATTGGCATCCAAGGCATTCTCAACCAGCTCTTTCACGACCGATGCTGGCCGCTCAACAACTTCACCTGCGGCAATTTTATTGGCTACATCGTCGGGCAGTATTCTGATGGGAGCTATTTCTGTTGTTGTCTGTGTCATGTCTTCATCACCAGAATCATTTAAAATTTACACACCTGCCCGTTATTTACAAAACACGGGATAAAGTGAACCATCAAGGAGAAAACAGGTTCTGAAACAAGCTTATCCACAGTTGTATCAACAACCACATGTCTTGCAATCAGCCAGCCGACGAAACACAGTCAGGATTTCAGAATACTGTGATATATCGTAAAGAAATGAACAACACTGCCACACAAAACAAACAAGTGCCAAATAGCATGGTTGTACGGCAATTTTTCCCACAAATAGAACGTCACGCCCCCAGTATACGCCATGCCACCTACCAACATAAGCAGTAATGCTTCCCCGGGTATGGTTTCCATAGCTGGTTTTAAAGCAACCACAACAGCCCACCCCATCATGATATAAATGGCTGTGGAAATGTGGTCTAACCATTTATGTTTATACGCAGCGCGAACAAAAACCTTATAAAAACACCCAATGAGGGCGCAGCTCCAAATAAAAACAAATAACGACCATCCCCAGGGACCGCGCATGTTCACGAGTAAAAATGGCGTGTAAGTTCCTGCAATCAGCAAATAAATGGCACAATGATCAAACACACGCAAAATCTTTTTTACTTGTGGCTGTGGGAGTGCATGGTATAACGTAGAAGCAAAGTACATGATGATTAAGGAAGCACCAAACACACTGGCACTGAAAATATGCCAAGGATCGGCATTGATTATGGAGCGAACCAGCAGGAGTGTCATGGCCAAGACACTCAATATAGCTCCAATGCCATGTGTAATGCTGTTTGCAATTTCTTCGCGCAGACTATAAAGTTGCGTCTTTGCCGACGCTGTCGACATAGCATCCTACCCTTTATTTTTGATCGTTTTTAATATATGCCAGTTCCAGCATGGAGCATGGAGTTTAAAAAGATTTTTATAAACCATACATAATCAGACCATATTACTTGGGAAGAAAGTTTATAGCATACTGGATGTTTTTTCAAATTCTTGGCAAAGGTTGCACAAGTTTAGCCATGAATTACCCTAATCTGAGGGACTTAATTGCCATATCACACTGGACTTATTACAGTTGCAGTTGCTATTATTCAATTTATCCCCTTGATCCGGCAATTCGTTCGATATGTGCATACAACACAGTAATAAAGTCCGAATTCCGTCATTTTTATAACTATATCATAATTCAGGAAAATAATCAGCATGGAACAGTCAGTTAATCAATCCGATCCAAAATCTACTTTTTTGTATCGTTTACGCCATTCTTTGGCCCATATCATGGCACAAGCGGTGCTTGAAATGCGCCCGAATGCAAAGCTCGCTTTTGGGCCACCGGTTGAAAATGGTTTTTATTACGATTTTGATTTTGCGGGTGATCCCCTCGGAGAAGGCGATCTTCAAGAAATTGAGAACCGGATGCGCCGTATCATTAAAACGAAACAACCCTTTGAAAAAAGTTTTATGCCATTAGATGCAGCTCTTCATTATCTTGAGGCTCATGAGCAATCCTACAAAGTTGAATATGCACGTGAGCTGGTTGAGACGGGAAAAGCTGGTGCGGAAGGCTTATCATTTTTTACTAACGATCCCTTTGTCGACATGTGCGAAGGTCCACATCTGGAACACACCGGGGAAGTCCCCAAAAACTGTTTTTCATTAGATAGAATCTCAGGCAGTTATTGGCGTGGGGATGAAAAGCGTCCCATGTTGACCCGGCTGTATGGGTTGGCATTTGAATCCAAGGCAGAATTACAAGATTACAAGGAACGGCGTAAACTGGCCATGGAACGCGATCACCGGAAGCTGGGTGATGAACTGGACTTGTTTTTCATGGACCAGGAAGTTGGTGTCGGCCTGCCCCTCTGGATGCCCAATGGTGCTATTATTCGAGACGAACTTGAACAATGGGCGCGTGAAGAAGAATTCAAAGCAGGCTATCAGCGAGTCTCAACCCCGGCGATTTCTCGTAGTGATCTGTTTGAACGTTCCGGACACCTGCCATATTATGCGGACAGCATGTATCCGCCCATGACTGTCGATGAGGATGATGAATACTACCTGCGCCCTATGAATTGTCCATTTCATCACAAGATTTATGGCGCCAGGCCTAGAAGTTACCGCAATCTGCCAGTACGTCTTGCTGAATACGGCAATACCTACCGATATGAAAAACACGGTTCGCTTGCAGGATTATTACGGGTACGTGCCATGTGCATGAACGACGCCCATATTTACTGCACTCCAGAGCAAGTGGAACAAGAATTTCAGGCGGTGATATCGATGTATCGGATGTATTATTCTCACTTGCGAATGGGCAATTTCAGAGTGCGCCTCTCGCTCCACGATCCCGATTCAGAAAAGTTCATAGGCAATAAGGATGAATGGGTAAGATCAGAAAATATTGTCCGCGATGTATTGCGCCGAATGGAGGTAGACTTTGATGAAGAAGCAGGTGAGGCTGCATTCTATGGTCCCAAAGTAGACATTCAGGTAAAGAATTTGCTCGGACGTGAAGAAACCGTATCAACCTGCCAATTGGACTTTGTGGTAGCTGAACGTTTCGAATTGACGTATATTAATGCGGATGGAGAACGTAAACAACCATTCATCATTCACCGTGCCCCACTGAGTACACACGAACGCATGATCAGTTTTCTGATTGAATTTTATGGTGGCGCTTTTCCGACTTGGATGGCTCCACTGCAGGTCATGCTGATTCCGGTAAGTGAGCAAGTCAATGAATATGCAATTGCATTGGCAGAACAATTAAAACATAATTTGTTTCGGGCAGAAGTAGATTTAAGTAACGAGTCATTTAATAAGAAAATCCGTAATGCAGTAACACACAAGGCACCCAACATATGGATTATTGGTGCCAAAGAAATGGAAAATGAATCTGTGACCTGGCGCAGATATTGCGTAAAAGAACAGCAGACCGTCCCGGTACAGAAAGCATTGGAAGTGATGGAAATACTGCGTAAGCAACGCGTCATGGATAACTTTCCTGACGCAGACTTTCCAATTCCTGGATCATGATTTGTCGTAGACTGGCTCAACACGATTTCGAATCCGATACACTTCATGTAGCCAGGATGCTGTTAGGGAAGTATCTAGTTATACGGCATGGCACGTCAACACTTTCAGGATGTATATCAGAAACAGAGGCTTACTGTGGAGAAGAAGACAAGGCTTGTCATGCCAGTAAAGGTCGCACAGCCCGAACCGAAGTGATGTATGGTCCACCTGGAAACTGGTATGTGTATATGATATACGGGATGTACCATTGCTTGAATGTCGTGACAGAACCGGTTAATAGACCTTGCGCGGTATTGATACGGGGCGTCGTGGATGTAAAAGGGTTGCCACAACCCTTGAAAACCGACGGTCCAGGCAAGGTGTGCAAAGCATTCGGGATTAACCGCAGCTACAATTCAACCCCTGCCTACGGCTCACAAGCAGATATGTGGGTCGAAGACAGAGGTGTAGAGATACATGACAACCAAGTAATAAAATCACCAAGAATCGGGGTTCATTATGCGGGTGAATATAAAGATAAACCCTGGCGATTCCTGTTATCTGAACACCCCGCTTGACAATTCTCCCCCTGCTTCCTTAGCCCTGCCCGAGGTCTCGCACTCTGTTTGACACAGTACGGCTTTCTAGTATATGTTCTTTTTCATGAGGTGACGAAGGTATGGTGGTACTATTTGCCGATGACGGAGACATAATCTATGCAACACATTTACCAGAGCGCTATGCTTTACAGGATGCGTGGTAATACGGCACATCATCCCAGTGAACAGAAACCCAAGCTCCTCGACCAACTGCGCTATGCCTTGTGTTCTCATCATTACAGCCAACGCAAAGAGCAGACCTTTCCGGCGTTATATTTATGTACGGTACCCCGCCGAGATGGCAGAATCAGAGATCAATGCATTCCTGACGCATCTGGCGGTCAAAGAGAAGGTAGTCGCCTCCACCAAGAATCAAGCGCTTTCCGCCCTGTTGTTTCTCTATCGCCACACTGCTTCTGGAAAGCGGCTACGATATCTGGACGGTACAGAAACAAGGCCTAAACCTATGTAAATGCTGGTGTTACGACTGAATTGCAGGCAGGGTCTTATGCCACGATTTCGCGACCCAAAGTTGTTATGAAGAAACTACATAAACATTGTTATGCAGCAGGAGAGTGAAATGGATCCTGAGATACTGAAGTACAACGAGAAACAGGAAACAGAACACAAAGAAGTATGTGACCTGCTGGCAATGGAAATCGATAACAACCTACCAAATGCTGTAAGTAAAATATGGCACTCACATCCCGTTTGGTTCCTGGAAGGAAACCCTACAGTCGGATACAGCAAGCAGAAACCTGGTATTCGACTTATGTTTTGGAGCGGAGCGGACTTTGAGGAACCCGGCTTGAATGTCTTGGGGAAGAAGTTTAAGGATGCATCAGTATTCTTCAATTCTACTTCAGAAGTAAACAAGGCTGATCTAAGGCGATGGTTGAAAAAGTCACAGGACATTCAGTGGGATTACAAGAATTTAGTCAAACGCAAAGGACGGCTGGAGAGATTGAAATAATACGTAACATGCAATCTGACATCATCCCGGCGTATTGCTGTATAACCAGTTGCTGCAGCCGACGCACTAAAGCACGTGGCTGAGATTAGGCGTTCGGCGCTTGTCGCAGGAGACAGACCCATGAACCTACATGAGCTGATTGAGTTTTGGAAATGCGAAGAGCAGCAGCCCTTCACTGGCTGGGATTTTTCCTATCTGGATAACCGGATGGTCGAAGACCAGCCACCCTGGTCGTATTCCAGCCACGCAGCTGAACTGATGTGTCAAGCTTCCTCGGTGATTGACTTGGACACCGGCGGTGGCAAGCGCTTTCTACAGTTGCGAGACTCCTGGCCCTCAACAGTCGTGGCTACTGAAGCCTATCCTCCCAACTTGCGCTTGGCCACCCAACGACTCGTTCCCTTGGGGGTCAGAGTAGTGGAAGTTCGCCTCATGGAGCACGACCCAATGCCGTTTGCCAAGGGCGAGTTTGAGTTGGTGCTGAACCGTCACGCCGCCTTCAATCCCAAAGAAGTGGCACGGATTCTGGCGCCCAATGGCACTTTCCTGACTCAGCAAGTACATGGACGTTGGGCCGAAGATTTATTAGCGGCCTTTGACACCCAACCCCAATGGCCGGAGGCCAGCCTGGACAAGTATGTGCCGCAACTGAAAGCTGCCGGTTTGACGATTGTCCAAGCTGAAGACTGGTCGGGTCGGTTGTCGTTTACGGATGTCGGGGCAATCGTGTATTACTTGAAGGCCGTGCCGTGGTTGGTGGCAGGATTTTCAGTAGAGACGCACCTGGAGGTGCTGCTCAAACTACAAGGCAAACTGGAGCGCGAGGAAGTATTAGCCTTTGCAGCCAGGAAATACCTGATAGAAGCATGCAAAGCTTGACAAGCCCGAATGACGCGAGCGGCACCGCACCGAACTAGCTGTTACAACTGACCGCTTCGCGCGTAAGATCGCTGGTTTTTACAAGTCGTCCGATGCAACGCACTCGCAGCAGTTGAGCGACAGAGAGTTAGACACCAAGGAGATATCATGACAGTTAAGCGCATGGACAACGTCGGCATGGTGGTAGAAGACATCGACGCCGCTATTGAGTTCTTCACCGAACTCGGCCTCGATCTCGAGGGGCGCGCCCCAATCGAAGGAGACTGGGCAGACGGCGTCACTGGATTACGCGACATGCACGTCGAGATTGCCATGATGCGTACGCCGGACGGTCACAGTCGGCTCGAGATCTCCCGATTCCTAGCACCGCCTGTAGTCGCCGATCACCGTAACGCCCCGGTGAACGCTCTCGGCTACCTACGGGTCATGTTCACCGTAGAGGACATCGACGATACGCTCACCCGGCTCAGCAAACTCGGCGCGGAACTCGTCTGCGAAGTGGTCCAGTACGAAGACAAGTATCGGCTCTGCTACATCCGGGGTCCCGAAGGAATTCTCATCGGGCTTGCCCAAGAGCTCGGGCAGCAGACCTCCCGATGAACACATATGACAGGTACAGACCTGAAAGGGGTGTGTACTCGCGGTAGCTAGTTGCCGTTTAAGGGCGTCTAACATTTTACTTCACCAGATTCGTGCCCAAAAGCGGCCTCCCTCCGCTGATGCTTGGGCGTTAGGCACATAGTTGAGCTTCTAGCGATTTAGGCGCGTACACTTTAAGCCAGACGGCGAGCGTCTCGTCGCGCAACCCGAACGGAGGACACCATGGGACTCTTAATCTTCAGTATCAACGTCACCCTGGACGGCTGCATCGACCACCAGGAAGGAGTCGCCGATGACGAGACACACGCGTTCTTCACCCGCCTCATGGACGAGAGCGGGGCGATGTTGTGGGGTCGCGTCACCTACGAGATGATGGAGAGCTACTGGCCAGCAGTCGCCCGCGGTGACTTGGAGGCACCGCCGGTGATACTTGAGTGGGCGGTCAAGTTGGAAGCCAAGCCGAAGTACGTGGTGTCCTCGACGCGAAAGGACTTCCCGTGGAATAACAGCCACCACATCGCCGGCGACCTGCGCACGGGCGTACAGATGCTTAAGGACGCGACCCCGGATGGCGTACTTCTCGGGAGCGGCAAGCTCGCGACCGAGCTGGACCGGCTGGAGCTGATCGACGAATACAAGTTGCTCGTCCACCCTAGAATTGTCGGCCACGGCCCGACCCTGTACGAGAGTGGGCTGCCCAGCACACGACGGCTCGAGTTGATCTCGGCGAAGCCGCTCCGCAGAGGCGCGGTCGCAATGCACTACCGGCGTGATCGCTGATACTGTCTGCTCAATGCTTTTGTGACTGACTGACTGTCTATCCTTCATCGTAAGAGTCCTCTCCAGCCTCCTTGTGGATTGTATAAGGAGGCTTATTGTGCCAGCGACGTCAAACCTTTTCGGATAGATTTCTTTCGTGAAGCAACGATACCATTTCAGATAGATTTATTGTAAAGCAATTCGGGTAATTGACAATTAATACATAAAACTTGCACCATACTTTCTAATTAAAATCAAGTTTTCTCTAATTGTCAGGAGAACCGATCATGTTAAACCGTATTTTCAAGTCTATTGCTACTTCAAAAGTATTCACTTTCGTTGTTTTAACTATTTCAATTGTTTTGATGTCATCGGGTACCATGGCAAATCAATCCGAAAACTCAGATGACAAAGTGTTATTAATGATAGCGGGAACACCCAGTCACCCTCCGTTGACGCATGAACACAACGCAGGTATACAACTGTTGGCATCCTGCCTTGAAGATGTTGAAGGGCTGGAGGTTCGGGTACATTTAAACGGCTGGCCGGAAAACTTGGAATTATTTGAAGGCGTTGATGCAATTGCCCTGTACATGGATGGTGGTGGTGGACATCCTGTTATTCATATTGAACGACTTGCATTTATGTCAGAACTTATGGCCCAGGGGGTAAGTTTGGTTTGCATACATTTTGCCGTGCATGTGCCAGCAGAACGGGGCGGTGCAGAATTTCAAGATTGGATTGGTGGACATTATGAGAGCAACTTTTCGGTGAATCCAATTTGGGATGCCAATTTTGAAACGTTGCCGGAACATCCGATAACCCGCGGTGTGGTGCCGTTCTCTATTCGTGATGAATGGTATTTTAATATGCGTTTTCGAGATAACATGGATTCGGTGACACCTGTCCTCATTGCAAAGCCCTCAGATGAGGTCAGAGAAGGCCCCTACGTTTCGCCACCAGGACCGTATCAACATATCATTGATGCCAGTGGTCGGGAAGAAGTCTTGCTTTGGGCAGTGGAACGCCAGGATGGCGGTCGTGGCGTTGGTTTTACCGGTGGCCATTTTCATTTAAACTGGGGTGACGATAATTTCAGAAAAAGTATTTTGAATGCGCTGGTTTGGGCTGCAGGTCTCGATGTGCCAGAAAGCGGAATTGAGTCTTCGGTAACAGAATCTGATTTAATGATGAATCTGGATCATAAAAACTAGAAGTAATCAAATATTATCCATGTGATTTACAGAATGAAAGATATATAACAATACCCGAGGGCTGATTATAACAACCTCCGGGTATTTAAAATTTATAACAGCAGCTGGTATAAGATGCGTTAATCTATAAGTTTTACAATCTTTTCTGCAACTTGACGAACTACTTCCGGGTTTTTATAAAGTCCTTCTTCCAGACGTTGCCGTGCTGCCTCAACACGATAAGCACGAATGTCAGCCTGGGCACGGGCTGCTTGAATAATACGGCCTGCTTCAACAGCTGCGCGGGCTTCGCTGCTGATATTTAAGCCGTCTTTACTACCACTTCCGCTGTTTCCAGCAGAAACATCCCGTGAAGAATTGTCTTTATCATTCCGAGTTTTGCTGGTTGTTCTTTCAGATTTTGGATCTGGAAAGCCACCGATTCCTTTTATACCTACCATAGGTCTACCCTCTGGGGCAATTTGCCCGCCAAGTCATTACCGTTAAACTACAAGCCATACTATCGGCATTTGATAAAAGAACTTTAGTGTTTTAGAAATAAAGTCACTATAAATATTCAAGAATACTGAATTTATAGTAATAATACATTTGAAAATATAAACTATGCGAAATTGTCTGAAAAATTATAATGGATGTATCGAAAAATGTCCAGAACATGCTCAGAAAGCTTGAAGGCTTACATTAAGTATCGAGTACTTCCAGCATTTCAGCAATAGCAGTGAACCGTTCACGGGGCTTACCGAAGAGCTTGCCGCGTTCTATTTCTGCCGCATCAATCTTGCTCCAGCCATCCATGTCAACAACACGTACCCCTCTGGATTGTAATAATTGTATCACGGCATTGCTGTCCGGTTGTGGACATGATGGGAGTGACTCAACATCTTCCAATAATTTGGTTACAGTTTCAAGGCTGTCGGGTTTATTGGTTCCTATGATACCTGATGGACCTCTTTTTATCCAGCCAACAGCATACATACCTGCCAACACCTCACCATTTTCAACGATACGACCTTCAACATTGGGCATCAGGCCCATATTTTCATCAAAAGGTACACCAAGTATCGCTACACCCCGATATCCAATACTGCGAAATATAATATCACAAGGAAATTCGAATGTGTTCGACGTGGCTTTTGCCCGTTGCATGAATGGCTCATCTCCGGTCAACTCATTTTTTACCATCAAAACAGAAGTTACCTTGTCTGCTCCCTGAATTTCTACGGGACTTTCAAGAAAGCGG
>Ga0334884_1005487_pt1 | contig 12086 bp, 11 predicted proteins | sample GraSluR1_MG_7_FD_207215 | JGI IMG/M metagenome (GOLD analysis project Ga0334884, IMG submission 207215) | Sludge microbial communities from methane-producing bioreactor in Wageningen University, Netherlands - Granular Sludge_12_05 R1 | ecosystem: Engineered > Bioreactor > Anaerobic >...
TGACTCCGGTGTGGCTCGTTATGTCGGGGCGCGCCCCGTCTTTATTGGGTGATATCATGACAAAATCACATTCTGACAACAAACCAGACGTAATTGAGATCGATAAGATCGTGAATGGTGTAGCTCGGGTACTGATCCGATGGAACGTCAAGGAAGTACCAGCACCTGTAATGTACGGAGAGAAGGTAAGGACGCAATGGGAGTATGATTCGGAAGTAATACACTGGACGTTACCCACACCGGATCTCACACCCGACCAGATTGCAGCCTATTTCAAGGAGACGCAGACGGAGATCGAAGGGTTTGCGAAAGCAAAGAGAATCAACTGGAAACGAACCGATAAGAAGATTGACATTGACGCGGCAGTCAAGGAATAAGAACAAACTGAAGAAGAAGTAATGTAATGAAGTTTAACGACAGGAGCAAGTTCAACGACGGTGGGAAGTTTAATGTCCCCGGTGGACTACTCTCCTCGTCGGTTATTGGGAAATATGACTCAATAATACAATCCTCGTCGTTCATAGGGAAGTACGATATATTACACCCCATACATTCCAACTTTGTTATAGAGTTGTTTGATCCTGTGTTCACAGCTGGTCAGTTCACTAACCTGAAAGTTAACCGTGGTGTGAACCGGATCGATACCTGTGAAGTCCAGTTTGTCAACCCGTCAGCTGCTAACCAGTCTTACATTATGTACGACGCGCCGTTCAGGTTAAGGGTGAACGACAGACTGATATTCTCAGGGAAGATCAAACGGATCGAGAAAGACGAGAACATTAACGTCTGGAACGTGTTCGCTGAAGGTGGTGCAGCAGAACTCCGTGATCTGTCTGTAGCTACTACTATCAACTACCAAAATACGCAACCATATTACATTATTTACGATCTGTTACCAGCAACCAACTGGACGATTATAACTCATTCTGGTTTTGGCGACTATATAGATTACCAAGTAACTCCTGGTGGCGTGTTAGATCATGTCGATAATGTCTGTAAGATGACGGGGTGGGGATACACTACAAGACAACACGCACAGTACACTTACATTAACGGTATCTCTGGTAACGATATAACGCTTGATTACACCCCGACACCCGACGGGTATTGGGACGATCGGTACGGCGTCATGAACACTGGCGCTTCTGCTAACTACGGGTTCACGATAACGTCGCATACAGGTGACACGATAACCGTAGACTCTGTACCGGCAAGCGCCGCTGTCGGCGACCAGATGGTGTTGTACGGTAAATACTGGTTAGATGTCGGTACGCGGATAGGCTCAAACACTACAGGCACGGTTGCACATTACGTCATGAACGAGAACTGTGTGTGGTTGAACAAGAAAGAGAACGCAGACGCTATTGTTACGTCTGTTGTGGCGCGGGGAACAAACTCTGAGATGTCTAAAGAAACTTCGTGGGCTACCGCGTGTACTAACAACTACACAAAACTGTTAGTGAGTGAATCTTTCTTGTCTCTTCCTGCGACACCTGGGGCAACAATGTTGTACCTTGACGACACAACATTCTATCCAGCTACAGGAAGAGTTCAGATATCTGACGAAAAGATAGATTACACAAACAAAGGTGCGACATACCTGTATGTGGGTTCGACAACGAACCGTGGAGTGGATTCGACAGACCCGTCAACGCATTACCCATACGATGATGTTCTTTTTATAACTTCGATGGAGTTTGAAGACCTTTCGGGGTTCCCAACAAGTTCCGGTACGATCGTTATAGGGAAAGAACGGATAGAATATAACACTATCTCAGGAGACACAGCGTACACATTAACAAGGGGCGCGGGGGGTTCATACTCTTACCGGCACAGGAATGGTGTGTATGGGTTTGATGGAACATACTCTGATACATCACCTGAAACCGACAGCCCTGTCCATCTTTATGGTATACGGAGGAAAGTCATAAACACCGTTGGAGCTACGACACAAGACGCTTTAGACAAACGCGCTCAACACGTCTTGTTCGAGAACGATGATAACATAGTGTATGGTGACTTCACTCTATTATCAACCGACTTCTGGGAAGAGATCCGACCAGGAGACTACTTCAAGTTCACTGACGCTAACAGTAACGATTACGAGTGGAAGATAGTCAGCGTAGACTACGACCAGTTTCGACCAATAACGATCCATTTCGGTAGACACGATGATTACATTCTTGAAGATATTGCTGATATCAAGGTTGTAGATGAATCTGCACGAGAGAAGAGTACGAACACAGCCACAGCAACTATCCTCGAATTATCTACCGATGAAAAATGGGGCAGGGTCGAATATTCAGATGGTACTATAGATTGGATTGAACTCATATGAGCTATAATATCGGCGATAAAATAGCTGTATATACCAAAAAAGGCGGGGGAAAAGTAGGTGTAATGGGTGGTAACCCAAGTGTAGGTCAACGTGTAGCAGAGAACAACGGTATTGGTGTTGTACACGGTTCATATTCAGTAGGGGATACTGTTCTTGTCAACATTGGCAAAAACCATAAGATAGGTATGAAAGGCGCGAAAGGCGGGTATATTGGATACCAGATCGTTTCCTGGGGGTGGGACGACTATGGACAAGTTTCAAACACTCCGTCGGGTAACGATTTCGTCGCTATTTCTGCCGGTGCGGTCCATTCACTTGCACTAAGAACAGACGGTTCAATCGTTGCCTGGGGAAAGAACGACTACGGACAAGTTTCAAACACTCCGACAGGTAACGATTTCGCTGCTGTTGCTGGCGGGGGGAACCATTCACTTGCACTAAAAACAGATGGTTCAATCGTTTCCTGGGGGGATAACCGCCGTGGACAAGTTTCAAACACGCCTACCGGTAATGATTTCGCTGCTGTTGCTGGCGGTGGGGACCATTCTCATGCACTGAAAACAGACGGGTCTATCGTTTCCTGGGGGTATGACTACTACGGACAAGTTTCAGACACGCCTACCGGTAATGATTTCGCTGCTGTTGTCACTTGTAATCAAGTTACCCTGGGGCGGGACAATCATTCTCATGCACTGAAAACAGACGGGTCTATCGTTTCCTGGGGGTATGACTACTACGGACAAGTTTCAAACACTCCGACAGGTAATGATTTCGCTGCTGTTGCTGCCGGGCGTTCACATTCTGTTGCGTTAAAAACAGACGGATCACTTGTTTCATGGGGGCGCGAAGGCGATTATGGAGTAATTTCAGACACCCCGACAGGTAACGATTTCGTCGCTGTTGCTGCCGGTGGGGACCATTCACTTGCATTAAAAACAGATGGGTCTATCGTTTCCTGGGGGAATCCCTCTTACGGACAAGTTTCAGACACGCCTACCGGTAACGGTTTCACTGCTATTGCCAACGGGTATTACAGCTGTTATGCATTAAGAACCCCATAACCACCTACAAGCTAATCCAACAAACATTTATCTTATACATATTATATTAGTAAAGATATGACGTATGGTTACACCTTCTCCTCGCCGAAGATCCATAACAACCTGATCTGGTTGATTATGGAGACGACACTTAACACGGAGATCCCCGGTACGTCCTGTAAAGAGATCCTGAGCTACGAATACTATTACGCTATTTGTGATCTGGTAACCGATATCGCGTACCCGTACGAGGTAGTCAACCAATGCCGGAAGTAATGGAAGTTGACGATCTCAGGTGGGTCTGTGCAGGGTGCGGTATAGCCATATCTAACCTTGAGATTTCGGGAGAGGTGTACGGTCAGTATATAGAATATATGACACACGGGCGGGGTGAAGCGAACTTTGTGTATTGTCCTGACTGTTGGGAATCACTTAAAGAGAACCTGGGAACGGATATCCGTATAGCTATAGACCGTCGGAGAAGGATAATCGAAGATGACGAGAAGCAGAGACGAGATACGTATAGAGAACCGGAGAAAGAAACTACGAGACATCTGGGGGTCAACCGAATGGAAGAAGAAGAAAGTTGAGTTCGTTGCAGGGAAAGTCTGTTCGGTTTGCGGTACGACTGATAAGTTGACTGTACACCATCCTACCGACGACATGTATGCCAGGAACTATATGAACTTCTCCGGCTGTGTTGTGATGTGTACGTCGTGTCATTGGAAGTTGCATCACGGGTACAAACTCTGTCCTGTCTGTAAACAGAGGTTCACGAAACACGACGTGTGTTGGGACTGTTTACCCGATTCCATAAAAGAAGAGAAAGAGATCAGGAAAGTCAAGATGCGGGTACTCCGACGCAAACTCGAAAAAGAGGCAAGAAAAAAATACCAGGAAAAATTGAAGAAACGTTGATACCTATACTAGTCAACACTATTTTGCGGGACTGACTGGACTGTGCGATGACCGCTATACCCGCATAAAATTAATAGTATTAAACACCTTAACATTTTTATATGCAGTATTCTCTGGTACATAAAATCGGTCACAGGTTGTGGCCAGTCATCCGATCGTCTAAAAAACTTCGTCGTCTTTACAATTTGTGTCCGCTATACCCTCCGTTCATCGAAGTTGAAGTCGTTACGAGACATCGGTGTCCTTTCAACTGTGTTATGTGCGAGTCGTCGTATTGGGACGAGCCTGACCGGGACATGACGTACAAACAGTTCAAAAGTATCATCGACCAGTTCCCGAAACTCAAATGGATCGGTCTGACAGGTATCGGTGAAGCGTTCCTGAACAAGGACTTCCGGGCGATGGTTGCGCTCTGTAAAGAACGGAACATGGCGATCGAGATATACGATCTGATGTTCTTCGACAACACGGAGTTCCTGATAGATGTCGGTGTAGACACGATACTCGTCAGTTTAGACGCGGCTACTGAAGAGACGTACAACAAGATCCGTCGCAACGGTAACTGGAACAAGTCGATAACCCATACGAAGAAACTGTTTCAGTTAGCGAAACAAAAGGTTTCTGAAACTGGAACGGGACCGGAACTGTTACTCCATTTCATCATCACTACACTGAACAAAGACGAGATGATACCGTTCATCGACTTGGCGAAAGAACTTGCTGACGGGTACCCTGTTGGTATCCAGTTCACGAGAATACTTCACTGGAACAAGTTTCCTCAAGCCGAAGAGGTAAAGTATGAATGTACGGAAGACGAGATCGACAAAGTATCAGAATATGCGTTCAACAGGGGTGTTACACTTAAATGGGGTCAGAATACGTGGATCGAGAAACCGCCAATGTCAGACTGTATCGAATGGGCTATGCCTTTTATTTTCGCTGATGGAACAGTCATACCCTGTTGCGTACAAAACCTACAGTTCGATAGAGCTTATCAAAGAAAGACCTCGCTCGGTAACATATTCGAGACGCCGTTCAAAACGCTCTGGAAGACTACTTTTAAGAAGTTGCGTAAGGATCTCAGGGACAGGAAACTACCTCCGGTATGTGTGGACTGTCCGTTATACGAAAGATCGAAATGAAGACTCTCATAGTCACCTCGGAGTTAGGTAAAGGTGGTAACGAGGTACTGAAAGCGTTACCGTACGATCTGTTAATGTCAGAAGGGAACTACTGTCACCCGGAGAACGTGTCGCATTACATCGACTTCAGGAAGAGGTGTAAACAGTATGACAACATACTCGCGTTCTCGTTCCCGTCTTACATCTGGGCGTCTTACACTGACGTGCCTACCGCTTGGTACTGTTTCGAACCACAGTTCTATATCATGCGTGACAAGACGTTACGTCACAAAGTCATATCTCGTGTAATGGTTCCTTACGAGAAGAGAAGGATAAAGAAAGGTGTCCAGGCGTGTATAGTCGCCGACGAAGCTAACCGTAAACGGTTTGAAGAGGTGTACGGTGTCGATCCCCATGTCGTGCCGTACGGTGTAGATTACACGTTCTGGTCAAGGACACCCCCACGAGATCCGTATTACACTCATCAGTTCGTGATCGCGCACATAGCCGAGATGCAACCGTTCAAGAACCAGCTCAAAAGTTTACAGATACTTAGAGAGCTGTTAGAGTTTGTACCTAACGCCAAACTGTTACTGATCGGGAAACAGTACCCGCCATACATGAAGGTCTTGAACAAGTATATAAAGGATCACCGTCTCCAACCGCACGTATCGATCCTACCGGAAACAGACCGATACAGATTGTCGAGAATGGTCTATAAGTATATCGACTGTGTGATTCATCCTGTGAAACTACAAGGTGGCTTTCTCGTGCCGTTAGAAGCGTCTGCGGCTAACCGACCAGTTGTTGTGTCACCGGAATGTAGTTGTAGTGACATTATAATGAAACATGCTCTGGGAATGGTGGCGTACACCGACGATGAGTGGTTGTCGATGCTGATCGAGTTATCTGATGGTTGCGACTATTCGTGTAACAGGGAATGGATACGTGACAACCTCACCTGGAGAAAGTTCAGGGAAGGAGTTGAGAAAGTGTTAGAGGATATAACATGACAATTTACAGTCATGACACACAGTTGTACATTATCGAGGTAGAAAAATGACAGTATTAGTTACAGGTTGTTGTGGGTTCTTAGGATACCACGTTTGCAAGTATTACCGGGACAACGGCGAACGAGTAATCGGTATAGACAACCTTACAAAACACGAGTATTCCCGGTCAGGTTACGATACCGAAGTGGTCAGGGACTACGTTCTTGACAGGTTGAAAATCATGGGTGTCGAGTTCCACAAAGATGACGTTCGGACAGAACTCACGCACCCGGACTACCTTGACGCGGACAAGATCGCGCACTGTGCCGCCCAACCTGCCATGACGGTAGCCATCGAGTCACCGATGTACGATTTCGATTGTAACGTTATAGGGACAATGAACGTCATCAACTTGGCAAGCAAGGCTGGCGCGGCTATGGTGAACTGTTCGTCTATACATGTTTACGGTAACAACGTTGATGTGAGAAGACCAGTAGGCGAGAAAGCACCCGTGTTGAAAGGTACAGTAACACCGCTACATGCGTCTAAACTCGCTGCTGAACATTACTGTCGTGCTGCTGCTGATACGTACGGTGTGTTGGTAAGCACGTTCAGGCTTAGCGGGATGTACGGTCACATGCAGTTTGGTGGTGAAGACCACGGTTGGGTAGCCAACTTCATGATCCGGCATATATTGAACCGACCTATCAAAGTCTTTGGAACGACAGAACAGTACCGGGACATACTGTATGTTACTGACGCGGTTAGAGCGATGAACCGTTTCTTCGAGAATCCGCGTGTGGGCGAGACGTACAATATAGGTGGAGGGAAACAGTGCTTTTTCAGTATCAGTAACCTGTTCGACTGGCTTGAACAGAGAACGGGGAAAACGGTAGAGTACGAGGTGTTACCCGAACGGAAAGGCGACATGCACTGGTTCTGTTGTGATATCACCAAAGCGCAAGCCGAACTTGGCTGGTCACCAACCGTAGTACCGGGAGACGGGTTAGAGAACATGTATCAATGGATAACGTCCAACAAGGAGTTGTTCTGATATGAAAGCGTTGCTTCTTGCAGGAGGGAGAGGCGAACGTATGGGCGAATTCACAGATACCCGGAACAAATGTGTGCTGCCCGTTGTAGACGACAAAGTTCTTCTTGACTACCCGTTAGCCCACGTCGAAAAGATGGTTCCCTACATAACTGAACTGGTGATCGTTATAGGTTACCGTGCAAGAGATATCATCGATCGTATCGAGTTATGGTACAACGAATCGGATGTAAGTGACGAGTTGATCGGGTTTGACATCTCGTTTATCCACCAACCGTTAGACTCTATTGGTATGGTGAACGCGCTCTCTCTTGCCCGTGAACGGATCTTTGATGAGGACGATTTCATGTTAGTGTTAGGTGACGAGTACATAGGAGACGATTTCGCTACTTGGAGGATGCACCACAAGTTCAAATCAGCGCACTGTGACGGTGTTATCGGGTACGTCACCGACGACAACCCACGATCTATCGAACGAACGTTCTCTATATCGGTTGAAGGTAACGATATGGGGTTTCATGAGAAGAGGGTAGTAAACGGTTCCCGGTACAAAGGTACAGGTATGGGTATGTTCCACGGATCGTTCCTGAGCGCGATAGAGTTGTGTGAGGATTACCCGGACGCGATTGAATCGTACATTGAAGCGGAAAACTATGTCGAGTTGTGCGAACTCAAGAAACCTTACTATAACATCAACACGGTAGACGATTATGTCGAGTTGGGAGTTTATCTTACGGGTCGTAGCCCTATTTAAGTTGAGGTGGGTATTATGGATGGAAGAGTTGCGGTTATAGGACCGGGAGACAAGTTTATATCGGGTATCGCGTACTTTACATGGCGGTTATCTACTGCTCTTGACGCTACACCAATCCTGTTTCGTGACATGTTACCCAAATTCCTGTTCCCGGGAAAGAACAGGGTAGGGAAGGTACGGTCAAGGATACGTTACGACAACGTAGCAGCGTATATCGACTGGTGGAACGTGTTGTCATGGTACAGAGCGTTGAAAGTCTGTAACCAGCACGAGTACACGATAATCGAGTGGTGGACTTCCAGTGTCGCGATGGTATATGCGTACATTGTAACGTTCACAAAAAGTAAAGTCATCATTGAGATGCACGAAACGCTTGACGTTATGGAATCGAAGAACTGGTTCCTGAACTGGTACGGGAAAATCATATCAAGTTATATAATAAACCGTGCGTCAGCAATTGTTGTCCATTCGCATTACGATCACGACAAGATATGTTCACAAATAAGTGACAATTGTTCATATAAACTGAACATAATCCCTCACGGGCTGTACGACCAGTACAACAAGATCCCTGACGCAGAACCGTTAACCGACTTCTTCGACGTGCTGTTCTTCGGTCTTATCAGGGACTATAAAGGTGTCAAGTACCTCGTAGAAGGGTTCAAGAAAGCCAACTTACCGAACTCCCGGCTTATCGTGTTAGGTGAGATGTGGGACAAAATAGAGTTCGACGACGATCCCAGGATATTTAAGATACTGAACTATATCAGTGACGACACTGCTGAACATTACTTTTCAATAGCAGACGTAGTAGTGTTACCTTACTTACGCGCGTCAAGCAGCGGTGTGGCGCATATCGCTATGAACTACGAGATACCGATAGTGTCTACTCTGGTAGGAGGGTTATCAGATTTGGAGTTATATTACGACGGTATGTTCTACATCGATCCTGCTGATTCTGATAGTATCGCTCGTGCGTTACGAGACATCTACTACCACTACCAGGGAGTGAAGTTCCCGAAACCGAACGATTTAAAGTGGGAATCAATAAAAGGTAAATGGAAGAAACTCATGTTCAAGATACAGTGGGAGAGTATTGAATGACGTTATACCTTGAAAAAGAGAAACTTGTGAGATGGTTGAAACAGTCAGAAGGAGATTACTTATACCTTCTCGAACTTATTGAGACGGGTTGTTTCGACTGGCAACCGGAGTCAGAATGATGAAAACTGCACTGATTACAGGGATCACTGGTCAGGACGGAAGCTATTTAGCTGAGTTGTTGTTGGAGAAAGGGTACGATGTTACAGGTCTTGTTCGACGGTCAAGCACGTCAAACTATGGGAATATTGATTATCTGTTTCCTTATGTTGATCTTGTTGTGGGTGACATGTGTGACATGCCAAGTCTCGTTTCCATTGTGAAACGGGTTCAACCTGACGAAGTGTACAACTTGGCGGCAATGAGTTACGTGAAATCGTCTTGGGATACCCCTGTATCTACAATGGATACTAACGCTTGCGGTGTTATCAGGTTACTTGAAGCTGTTCGGAACTACGCGCCTGACGCCAGAGTGTATCAAGCGTCGTCGAGTGAGATGTTCGGTCAGGGAGACGAACACAAAGATATGGTCGTGTTCAACGAGTCTACACCGTTCCACCCGCGCAGCCCGTACGGTGTGAGCAAAGTAGCTGCTTATCATGCTATGGTAAACTACAGGGAAAGTTATGGGATGTTCTGCGCGAACGGTATCTGTTTCAACCACGAGTCGCCTCGCAGGGGTGAAGAGTTCGTTACAAGGAAGATATCCAAAGCCGTAGCGCGGTTAGCACACGGTGAGAAGTTTACGTTACGGTTAGGCAACGGTGACGCGAGACGCGATTGGGGTTCAGCGAAAGATTACGTTAAAGCGATGTGGATGATACTACAGGCAGACAAACCGGACGATTTCGTTATAGCGACGGCATCGTCACATTCTGTCAAGGATTTCGTTGACGTGGCGTTTGAGTATGCTGAAGTTGACCAGGACTGTGTAGAGTACGACACGCCTGAGAACGTAAGACCGGCAGACATCCGGTCATTAACAGGAGACTACACCAAAATCTTCGACACGTTAGGCTGGAAACCTACCATGACGTTTGAAGAGTTAGTAATATGGATGGTACAAAATGACTACTGTAGCTATTCTGACACACTTAGATCCAAGACAGACCGGCGGTCAAGAACGACTTATAAAGGATCTTAAATCGGCACTGTCAGCCGACCTGATCTATACTACCGTCGGTAAATGGAAAGACTGTTACTACCTTGCTGACGCTATCGACTTCTGGAAGATGCGGAAAGAGGTTCACGACAGTTACGATGTAGTTATCGGTATGGACGACTTATCAGCACGAGCGTTCCCCGACATAACGTACATGACGACACCGCGCAGGGCGTTCTACGACATGTACTTCTCGGAACCGTGGTACCGTAAACTTCCGATATCCGTGTTACGTCAACTTGATCAACACGCCATCGCTCACCAAGACGCTATAGTAGCTATATCGCATACCGTCAGATCCCGGATCTGGAAGTATTATAACAAACAGTCACATGTTATCAGCCCGTGCGTCCATGTCCAAGACTACTACTGGAAACCACCGGAAGACTATTGGTTGTCCGTACAGCGTATAGACAAATGGAAACGTGTTGACAAACAGGTACACGCTTTCATGCTGTTACCTGACCTTAACCTCAAAATCGTAGGGAAAGGTGAGTACAACGGATCAGTACCACCAAACGTCGAGTTCTTAGGTGAAGTGCCAAGACACCAACTGTTAGACCTGTACGCTCATTGTAGAGGGTTCATAACTACTGCTATCGACGAGGATTTCGGGTTGACACCGATAGAAGCTATGGCAAGCGGTAAGTTTGTTGTCGCGCCAGCTGAAGGAGGTTACCTGGAAACCGTTGAGTTAGGTTGCGGGTTGTTAGGCAGTCCGACTTCCCTACAACTTGCCGATATGATACAGACTGTTGAAGATAAGGGGTACGACCACCACAGGTGCAGGGAACAGTCGTTACGACACGATTACTCGGTGTTCAAGAAGAGTTGGAACGATATTGTTGGGGTATAACCTGACAAAAACCTGTTTTTTGACAGGGTATAACCTTACATCTATCGAGTTGTCAAGTAATACTTGACAGTTGCCTGATCTTTACCTCTCCTTTGATTATATGCGGGCGTTCCATCCCAACACCATGATGATATGGGCATGATCGGGAACCCTTCATTGCTCGGGTGGTTCCGGCGACATTCTACTTTGCATTGTCCACCGCACTCAAAACAAGGCCCGGAATACCGGCATGTTTCACAAGTCCATTCTGGAATGTCCATTATCATTCCCTCCCTTCTCCTCTGATAATTCAACTGCTATACACAATGCTTTTGAAAGTTGCCGGGGAATTATTGACCTGATCGCCGCCCGGTCCCGTGATGGTGGCAACCTCCATTTCCCATATCCGGGATCACAGTCGAATATAGGGAACTCCCCCCAAAGGTAGCGGCTCCCGCTTTTCTTCCTCACTGGCCCAAGAACAGGGGTAAACCAGTGAACCGCCCCCCTTACGTTCTCAATCACCCACCATCGAGGGTTAACCTCGTCAATTATCCGTTTTGCTGCGAGCATCAGGTTTATGTCCGGTTCTGCCGGTATCCGGTTACAAGCCCATGATGCAGGCAAAGAAGCTTTTGAAAATTCGATACATGGTGGCGAGGCCCATATCAGATCCGGGACCGGCCCTGAATAGTGGAAGGTTGTTATATCAGTGCATATGTCCGGCTCGAAATCAGGGTTTATATCAACTGTGATAACATCCCATCCCCGCTC
>Ga0334884_1005488_pt1 | contig 12082 bp, 12 predicted proteins | sample GraSluR1_MG_7_FD_207215 | JGI IMG/M metagenome (GOLD analysis project Ga0334884, IMG submission 207215) | Sludge microbial communities from methane-producing bioreactor in Wageningen University, Netherlands - Granular Sludge_12_05 R1 | ecosystem: Engineered > Bioreactor > Anaerobic >...
TGAAGATGTGCTCCTGGCCAGTGAAGAAGCCGAACGACCGCAGCCAAAGAGTCGACTTCAGGAAGCACCTGCGCTTGGTCGATTGCCCGTCAGGACTGCGGTCAGTGGCCTAATTCATGGGTCTTGCCTTTAGCGATGCTTATCCTGCTCTTTGAAGCGTTCGGCGTCACGCTGGGATGGAAGGCCATCCAGGCCCTGGTGCGCGAAACCTGCCAGCCAAAGCCTCCCCCGAGAGACCCCAGCCTTCCGACCTTCTCCGAGTTCCACAAGCAGCGGAAGAAGGACCACCCGGAAGAGTAGCCCACCCGTCCGACCGAGGCTCCCCGGCCGGACGGGTGAAGCCGCCTACGGTTGCGGCTGCGTCTTGAAGTCCAGGGTGTAACCGGCGATGGGGTTGCCGCCGCCGTCCATGATGTCGGAGGGTCCACGGCCAGGAGGAGGGCGCTCCAGGGGACGAGCAGGGCGCCCAGCACCTCCGCCATCCGGGCCCAGGCGGGGGCGGGCATGGCCTCCAGGCGCCGGCGCCCGGCCCTCCAGGCGAACCGGTCCACCCTGCCCCCAGCGAAGGCCGCCAGCACGGCCCAGACCGTGCCCGGCGTGACCCTCCGCCAGGCCATGACGTAGACCGGTTCCCAGCCGTCGGGACGCAACCGGACCTGGAACCGCTCGATGCCCTGGAAGTTGTAGAGGCTGCTCAGCGAGGCGTAGCAGGCCTTCATCAGGAGCGCCAGGCCGGCGTGCCGGCGCGGCCGCCCGCCCAGGCCCACCAGGGCGCTGAGGCCCGTGGTGGCGAAGCTCGCCCCCTCGGCTCCGAGCGTCCTCATGGCCAGGTCCACCACGGCCTCGGCCGTCCCGTTGGGGACCGGCGGGTCGAAGAGCAGGCTCTCCAGGAACCACCCGTTCCGGGCGTAGATCGGGACCGCCACGCCCAGGGCGACCAGGCGGCCCTCCAGGAGCCCCCCGAAGTAGCGCCGCTCCTGCCGGCACGTGAACGGGGTCAGGTCCACCAGGTAGCGCATGGGCGGCAGGCGGTGCCGCTCCCGCCAGCGCCGCTGGAGTTCCCGGGCCTGCCCCCGCAACGGTGACCCGGGAGCCAGTTCGTCCACCCCGATCTCCCGCACCTCCAGCCCCTTGCGGCGAGCCCGGCGCACCTGCGAAGGAACCGAGGTGCCGGCCACGGCCCGGGTCCAGCCTCGCGGGTCCCACCAGGCCTGGCTCCCCACCTGGAGCCAGTCGAACTCGGGCAGAGCCTGCACCAGTCGGTCGACCGCTCCGAAGAAGGCGGCCCTCCGGCCGTGGCGCGCCGCCTCGCGGGCGAAGCCGTCGGCGACGGCGGCGAGGTCGCCGGGGGCGCACACGGGGGCTCCGGCGGCCAGCCAGTAGCGCCCGCTCACGACGTAGGCCACGGCTCCTTCGGGCTGCTCCGAGAACCAGTAGCGGAACCCGGGCTTGAGCACCTGGAAGGAGATCGCGTTCCAGCCGTGGCTTCGCAGCAACCGGAGGACGCGCCGTCGGGGTCGGGAACGGTCGGACATGGCCTCGCCCGTCTCTTCCGCGCCGGGGCCGGCCCGAACCCTACCCCTCGGGGTTGAGCTGCCAGATCCGGAAGTTCAGGGTCGCGGCGAAGCTGCACCAGAGCAGGTAGGGCGCCTGGAGGAGCGCGGCGGTCGGGGAGCAGGCGTGGAACTCGAAGAGCATCCACAGGATCGATCCGAGCAGCACGCCGATCACGACGAGCCCGCCGAGGGGGGAGCGGAGGCCGAAGAACACGGCCGACCAGGCCACGTTCACGGCCAGTTGGAAGGCGAAGGCCGTGGCTGGCCCCGGGATCTCGTCCAGGCCGTGGCCCCTCCAGACGAGGTAGAACGACACCCCCATGAGCGTGTAGAGCGTCGTCCACACCGGTCCGAAGACCCAGGAGGGAGGGTTGAAGGAGGGCTTGCGCAGCGCCCGGTACCAGCCGGGAATCCGCGGCATGGTGACGAGGGCGCCCAGGCCGCCCGCCAGGTTGCACAGCGCGATGCTGGCCAGGAGCTTCCAGATCTCTTCAGGCATGGCTTGTCTCTTCCCCTTCCGTCTCCCCCCACAACCCCGTCCGGACGGCCAGCACCAGGAGGACCGCCGGGAGCACGGCCAGGCGGGTGAACAGCCCGGCCAGGCTCAGCACCTCTGCCGAATCGAGGAGGTATCCCGCCTGGCCCACCTCCCGCCAGGCCAGGGCAGCCGCGCCGAGGCAGCCAAGGAGCACAAGCACCGCGCCCGGCGTGACGTCGAGGCGCGGCCGGAGGTCCAGGCGCCGCAGCGCCGCCACGAGCCGGCGGTGCACCCCGGCGAGGGTCCGCGCCAGCCTCCCCGGTGCGAGCAGTTCCACCGCCAGCCAGGCCAGCGGGATCCAGCCCGGGGTTCCCAGCGGCGCCAGGCTGGACCCCGCCCGGGCGGCCGCCAGGGGAGCCGCCAGGGGAGCCGCCAGGGCCAGGAACCCGAGGAGCCCCAGGAAGCGGACGGGCGTGTCGGCGAGGCACTGCCACGAGTTCACGGCCAGCGCGATCCCGGCGATGGCCAGGACGAGACCGAGCTTCCGGGTGATCCCGGGCAGCAGCCCGGGCAGGTCCAGGTGGGCCAGGGAAGCGGCCAGCAGGGCCGCCAGCGCCACGAGCAGGACCGCCAGGAGAGCCGGTCCGCGCCGGCCGAGCCTGCGCATGCCGATCCAGAAGGGGCCGACCAGCCCGAGCGCCAGCAGCCCCCGTCCCACGAAGGGATCCGGCCGCAGGGCCGGGCCCGTCCGAGCGCCGCACCAGCTGGCGATCGCCTCGAACAGGTCCGGGGAAACGGTCTCCGCCGCGTGGTCCGCTCCGGGGAGCACGAGGAGGGGAGCCCCGGCCCGGTCCGCGGCCTCGGCCATCTCCGCCAGGGGGTGCAGCTCGTCCCAGGCGCCGACCACCACCAGGAGTCGAGCCGGCCGTCCCGGGCTGGCATCCACCGGGAAGCCGGCTGCCACGACCGCGGCGACGGTGGGGTCGTCGGCGGCCAGCGTGCAGGCCAGGTCGGCGCCCATCGAGTGGCCATAGAGCGAGATCTTCCCGAACCTGGGGTCGCGCCGCAGCCAGGCCAGGACCTGCCGCGCCGAGTCGAGATGGTCCTCGAAGGTCCCCCCGGCCCGCAGGATCACCTGGACGCCCGCCATGCCGGCCCGGGCGGCGGCGCGGACGGGGGCCTCGGCGCTGTCGGGATCCTGGAAGATGCTGTGGAGGCTCACCAGGGCCGGCCACGGCGGCGGCTCCCCTGGAGCGAAGAGCCTGGTGGTGGCGCCTCCGGGGAGGTGCTGCACCTCCGGCGGGTCCCGCGGGACCTGCAGGAGGAGCGCTCCACCCCAAGCGGCGAGAAGGAGGGCCACCGTGGCCGCCAGGCGCATGGGTCCGGACTTCCCGGGTGCGCCACAGGTCCCCTGCCCTCTCCCGGCGTTCACGCCCCGGACAAGTGGGCGTATCACGTCCGGTTGTCGACCCCGTGAAGTTCACGCCCTCGACAAGTGGGCGTATCACGTCCGGTTGTCGACCCCGTGAAGTTCACGCCCCCGACAAGTGGGCGTATTACGTCCGGTTGTCGACCCCGTGAAGTTCACGCCCCGGACAAGTGGGCGTATTACGTCCGGTTGTCGACCCCGTGAAGTTCACGCCCCCGACAAGTGGGCGTATCACGTCCGGTTGTCGACCCCGTGAAGTTCACGCCTGGGGAGGCGCCCCAGAGGAGCGGAGCCGAGGTCCGTCCTGCAGCCTGCCTTCCAGGTAGCGGGCCAGGGCGACGGCGTTGTTGCGCTCCGTGTCCCGGGCAGCATAGAGGAGCGTCACGCCCGCGGGGCGGCGGGCCGCCTCCAGGAGCGGCGTCCAGGTCTCCGGCTTGCCGTCCAGTTCCTGCCCGTAGCGCTCCAGGAACTCCTCCCAGAGCTCGGGCACGTGGCAGTACCACTTGCGCAGTTCCTCGGAGGGGGCTACGTCCTTCAGCCAACCCTCCATGGGGAGGTCCGCCTTCCGGACCCCGCGCGGCCACAGCCGGTCCACCAGGAAGGCCGGCCCGCCGTCGCCGGGGTCGGGATCGTAGACGCGTCGCAGCCGGATCCGTGCAGCCATGGCCGGTCGTTCGCGACGGGGCCTCCACGACCTCCGTTCCGCGGGGCCCGCTCCGGGCGCATCGAAGGACGCCCGCGGCCAGGAGGTCTCACCCGACCGGAGCCGGAACCCGTCCCCATGCGCCGCCTCCCGCTGGTTCTTGCCCTGGCCCTGCTGCTCGCGCTGCCCGCGCTGGGCGCGGCCACGCTCTACCGCAACGCCCGCTACGGCTTCCAGATCCAGGTGCCGGACGGCTTCGTGGCCGGCCAGGCGCCCGCCAACGAGGACGGCCGGACCTTCCGCCAGGCCGGCGGTCGGGCCGAGCTCCTGGTCTGGGGCTGGAACAACGTCCTCGACGAGGGACTTGCCGAGGCGCTGGCCCGGGCCAAGGAGGATGCCGGGCGGCCCATCGCCTTCGAGAGCCAGGGGCGGAACTGGTACGTCCTCTCCTGGACGGACGGAGTGCAGATCGTCTACCAGAAGGCGTTCCTGGGCCCGGGCTCCGGCGCCGCCTTCCGCCTCACCTATCCGCTGGCGCGGAAGTCCGTCTTCGACGCGATCGTGACCCGGCTGGAGAAGAGCTTCCGGCCCGGGGACCTGGCCCGGTCCCACTGAGCCTGGGCGCGGGGGGAGTCACAGGGCGCGCTGCAGGATCTCCAGCAGGTCGTCGTCGTCCAGGGCAACGGGGTTGGCCTTGAAGCTGGACGCCTCCCGGGCGCGCCGGGCCACCTCGGCGAAGTCCTCCGGGGCCAGCCCGAGGGCGCCGAGGCCCGGGATCTCCAGGTCCCGGACCAGCTCGCCCAGCCAGCGCACCCCGTCGTCCGCCGAGGCCGTGGGGGAGCCGGTGAGGATCCGGGCCGCCTCCTCGAAGCGCGGCAGGGCTGGGTTTTCGGGCTCCCGGGAGCGCAGGGCGCGCAGGTTGACGGCCGCGGCATGGGGCAGGAGCGCCGCGCAGAGCGTCCCGTGGGGAGCGCCCAGCGCTCCTCCGAGCGGGGCCGCGAAGCCGTGCACCACTCCCAGCCCCGCGTTGGCCAGGGCCATCCCGCCGAAGACGCTGACCAGCGCCATGTCCTCTCGCGCTTCCAGATCCCTCCCGTGCGAGAAGGCCCGGCGCAGGGATCGGGAGGCGCGGGCCAGGCCGTCCCGGCAGAGGGCGTCGGTGAGGGGCTGGGCCCGGCGACTCAGGAACGGCTCCAGGACCTGGGTGAGGGCGTCCATCCCGGTGGAGGCCGTCCAGGCAGGCGGCAGGTCCAGCGTCAGCTCGGGGTCCACCAGGGCCACCCTCGGCAGCATCCAGGGGCTGCGCATGCTGGCCTTGACCCGCTGGTCGGGGCTTCCCAGGACGGCGTTCCGGGTCACCTCGGAGCCGGTTCCCGCGGTCGTGGGGATGGCGAGGACCGGGGCGGAGGGCCGCTCCAGGGGACGACCGGCGCCGATCACCTCCAGGTAGTCCAGGGGATCGCCGGGGTTGGCCAGCAGGGCGGCGGTCGCCTTGCCCAGGTCGAGGACCGCTCCTCCCCCGCAGGCCACCACCAGGTCGCACCGCTCGGCGCGGGCGCGGGAGGCGGCCCGCCGCGCATCCTCCACCGCGGGCTCGCCGGAGACCGTGCACGTCACCCAGGCGATGCCCCCCTCGTCGAGGAGCCGCTGCAGGGTCTCGCCCCGGCTGGCCGCCCGGGCCGAGGCCCCCCGGACCAGGAGGGCGCGGGCCCCGAGCCCTCGGGCCAGGCCGCCCAGCTCCCGCAGGCGTCCCGAGCCGAAGAGCACGCGACCCGCCGTGGCGAACTCGAAGGCGCCGATCATCGCTCGGGGAAGAGCATCTCGAACTTCGAGCTCTGCCGGGGCTCCGCCATCATGGGGGCCACCGTGTCCCTCCAGGCCGCATAGTGGGCCGTCTGCTTGTGCTGGTCGGGGGCCTCGGGGGTGCGGTAGACCTCGACCAGCAGGAAGCGCTGGGGGTCCTGGCGGTCCCGGCAGACGTCGAAGCGGGCGACGCCCGGCTCCTGGAGACTCTGCCGGGCGTTGGCCAACGTGGCCTCGAGGAACGCCTCCTCGAAGCCAGGCTTCACATGGACGTGCACATGGACACTGAGCATCGGTACCTCCAGGCCACCGGGCTTCCACGCATGCCGGCGGAGCCCTTCGGGAGGTCCCGGGAGCAGGGCCCGAGGGAGGCAGGGCGAACTCGCGGCGACGGTTCGGGGGAGGGTCGCCCCGTGGCGGCCGGGGAGCCGAGACTCACGGAGGACCCCCATGGACGCAAGCAAGAGCATCGAACTCCTGAACCATGCCGTGGCCGACGAGCTGCAGGCCGTGCACCAGTACATGTACTGGCACTTCCACCTGGACGACCAGGGCTTCGGACCCCTGGCCATGCTCCTGAAGCGGACCGCGATCATCGAGATGGGCCACGTCGAGAAGCTCGCCGAGCGCATCCTCTTCCTGAAGGGCGACGTGAAGATGGAGGTGGCCGCCCCCGTCCAGACCATCACCGACCCGGCCGAGATCCTCAAGCGGGCCGCCGAGATGGAGTCGCAGTCCGCCAGGGACTACAACCAGGCCGCCCGGGCCGCCGCCGACAACGCGGACGCCGGCAGCAAGCAGATCTTCGAGGCCCTGGTGGCCGACGAGGAGGGGCACTTCGACCTCTTCGACAAGCAGCTGGACAACATCAAGCGGTTCGGTCCGAGCTACCTCGCGCTGCAGTCCTTCGCCCAGGGCGGCGAGGAGAAGGCCGCGACGGCCTGACCCTCCTCCTGGAGAGGTCGGGGCCTGCTCCACCCGGTCGCGCGACCGGCTCTGGAGCAGGCCACTTCAGGTGAAGTGGCCCTTCTCGCACTCCGGGCAGATGCAGTGGGTGAAGTCGGCCTTGGAGTGGCCCGAGACGTAGGCCTCGACCTGCACCCAGTAGCCGCCGTCGTCGCGCACCTTCCGGCACCACGAGCAGAGCGGGATCAGCCCCCGGAGCTGCTCGAGCTCCCGCTGGTGGACCTGGTGCAGGGCCTCCAGGGCCTCGATGCGGTCGGTGACGTCGATGCAGCTCCCCGTGTAGCCGACGAAGGCGTCGCCCTCCTCGAAGATCGGCACCCCCCGGTCCAGCAGCCAGCGGTAGACCCCGTCGTGCCGGCGCAGGCGGTATTCCATCTCGAAGGGGATCCGGGCCGCGAAGGCTGCCAGGTAGGTGTCGACGCACCTCCGGAAGTCCTCCGGGTGCACCCCCTCGGCCCAGCCGTTGCCGAGCTCCTGGGCCATGCTCCTGCCGGTGAAGGCGAGCCAGCGCTCGTTGAAATAGTCGCACTCCGCCGAGACGTTGGAGCGCCAGATCATGATCGGCGCCTGCTCGACGAGGAGCTGGTATTCCTGGCGGCTCAGAGTGACTGGTGGCATCGGGTCTCCGGGGGGGTCCGGTCGAGAGAGTTCTCGATGCGAGGCGTGCTTCCCTGGCTTCTCCCGCGGCTTCGGCGGACTTCGGCCGGCCGGGACCCGCTCCGGAGAACCCGGGCCCTGTCAGGGGTCATTCCGCTGCCCTCGCTCCGGAGGGATGATCCAGCCGAGGGATTCATGCTTCCGCCACCCCGCGTGCTCGCGCCCGCCGAGCCGACCCCCGGGCCGGCCCCGGCCGTCTCCTGGCCGGGGCCGCCGGGCCTGGCGCCAGGGGAGCCCGGACGCTCGCAGGGAGCGGAGCTGGCCTCCCCGCCCACGGAGCCGGGCGGGTGGACGCCGGAGCAGGCTGCCGCCCTGCTCGCCACCCACGGTCCCAACCGCCTGGAGCGGGTGCGCGGGCCGGGCCACCTGCTCCGCTTCCTCTCCCAGTTCACGCACCTGATGGCCCTGCTGCTGTGGGTGGGCGGCGCCCTGGCCCTGGTGGCCCGGATGCCCCAGCTGGCCCTCGCCATCTGGTCGGTGAACCTCATCAACGGCGTCTTCAGCTACTGGCAGGAGTTCCGCGCCGAGCGCGCGGCCGAAGCCCTCCACCGGCTGCTCCCCCGCAACGCCCGGGTGCTGCGCGGCGGGCAGGAGCTCACGGTTCCCGCGGACGATCTCGTGCCCGGCGACGTCCTGCTCTTGGCCGAGGGAGACAACGTGTCGGCGGACGCCCGCGTGCTCTGGGAGGCCGATCTCCGGGTGGACCAGTCGGTCCTCACCGGCGAGTCCGAGCCCGTCGCCAAGAGCGCCTCCCCGGTGATCGGTCCCGAGACCCCCGACCTGGGGCGGCCCGACCTCGTCTTCGCTGGCACCAGCGTCGCCACGGGACGGGCCCGCGCCCTGGTGGTGGCGACGGGCATGGGCACGGCCTTCGGGTCGCTGGCCCGCCTGACCCAGGACGTCACCCTGGAGAAGAGCCCGCTCCAGCGCGAGCTGGAGCGGGTGTGCCGGACCGTCACCCTGGTCGCCGTGGGGGTGGGGGCGGGGATCTTCCTGCTCGCCGTGCAGCTCTCCGGGATGTCCACCGCCGAGGGCCTCGTCTTCTCCCTGGGCATGATCGTGGCCTTCGTTCCCGAGGGGATGCTGCCGACGGTCACGCTCTCGCTGGCCCTGGGCGTGCAGCGGATGGCTCGCCGCAAGGCCCTGGTCAAGAGGCTCTCGGCCGTGGAGACCCTGGGCTGCGCCACGGTCATCTGCACGGACAAGACCGGGACCCTCACCCAGAACGAGATGACCGTCCGCGAGCTGTGGTGGGGAGAGGCTCCCGGCCTCGTCGCCGGCACCGGCTACGCTCCGGAGGGGGCCCTGGATCGCCCCTGTCCCGAGGGTCTCCTGCGCGCCGCCGCCTCCTGCAACGACAGATCGTAAGACACAAATGGGGGGGTGAGCGGGGGGGCGGGCGGGTGGCAGGTTGGGGCTTGGGGGAGGTGATCCGGAGGTCTTGGGCTGGAAGTGGTGGTTGCAATGCGGCTCAGGGAGGCTGTCCATCCTGGATCCGGCGGGATGGGACCTTGGGAGCCTGTCCTGAAGCAAAGGGGGACCTGGGCCCGGTGACGTCGCTTCGCGTGGGCCTTCAGTCCAGCCAGTCCTCCCAGCCGGGGGGAACCTGGTTGTGCTCGTTCTGGGGGGGCTCCAGGGGCGGGCTTGGAACCTGAAGTCCCGGACGGGGCGGAGGGGTCGAGCGCCTGGCTCCCACGGCCCCGTAGGTGACGGGCGGCCCCTCGGGGATCGGGGCCGCCGGAGGCCTCCTCGGGTAGCCCGCGAGGTGGAGAGCCGTGAGTAGACGCACGAGTTCGTGGCGCTCCAAGATGGCCCGGCTGCGGCGCATCATGGCGCCGCACGGGCAGCGCTCCGGCTCCACCTTCCAGACCCACTGGATGAGCAGGGCCCAGGGCGTACGACGCGGGCGGGCGGGGGACGGGGTGTCGGCCTGGTCCTGTTCTCCTGGCGTTCCCCAGGTGGGCGGAGGATACGGGGGCGGTGGAGGAAACTGCCACCCGTAGGGCGGCCTGGCGGGGCTCCAGTTGCCGAGTTCGACCAAGCTGTTTCGAAGCTGCGCCACGTGGCTGGAGAGTCCGGCCAGGTAGTGCATGATCGGCTGCAGTGGGCCGGCCTCCGGCGGTTGGACCGGCCCCTCCAGAAAGGCCTCGACCGCCATGGCGACGACCCGGCTCACGGGCTCTCCGCGCTTTCGAGCCACCTCGTCGAGCCTGGCCTCCAGGCTATCGGGCAGGGAAACGGTGATGCGCCCCACCCGGGAGGCTTCTCGGCCTGAGCCGAGGCCTCCTTTCGTGGAGCGCATCAATGTCCCCATCCATGGGGAGGTTGAGGTCGAACCTCAGGCAGGAAACTCCCCAAGAATGGGGATGTTATACCTGTTTACGATCCACTGATCGTAAAACTCAGAGCAACCATGCCCAACCTTGGGGGGGTTATGGCTCGCGATCCATGCTCTGAGGGGGAGGCCGTCTTGCGCTTCGCCAAGGAGACACGGAGGATTCCCGACCAGAAAGGACAATCTGTCTCGTTATGGATTCCGACGACCGAGGCCAGCAGATTCAACGTACGGAGACGCGTTGGCACCACATCGCCAAGTCAGGCGCCATGATCACTATGCTTTCAAAGTTCTTCACAGGCGAAGTTTCGGTAACAGTGGAGGACTTAGCGAAGGAATGGTCCGTCTGGACACTTCTAGAAAAGCAGGACTTCGTCACCGCTCTCAGCGCAGCTCCTGTTAGCGATATGCGAGCCTCACTACTAGACTTTCTTGTTGAATGCGCGGAGTCGGCAACGACTGAAGATGCCTGGATATTTGATGATTCCGCTTCATTGTTGGCCCACGCCTCGAACGCAGCCAGAGTGCGCGCATGGCTCATGCGCAGGGTGGAACTTGTCCCAATTGGAGACGCATCCGCTAATATCTATCATGCTCTGGCCCTACTAGGGGGGGGCGACGTGGTGGCATTGCTGATGGCACATGCTGAGGTCTACATGAAGAGACTGCAAGACTGTGCTAGCATTGAAGATTGCAATGTTGCGGCCGATAATTGTATCGCGGCCCTCTGCGCAGTCGCCATCATGGACCCATCCAATGCAGGTGTGATTGACATGCTGCGGAAGTTCCAATGCTATCCGGATCGGGATATTGCGGCGCTCGCCAAGTGCGCATTGAGGCAGACTCAGCCTTGGTTTATTGAACCCCCTCACCCTTCTGAAAACTGACGTGGGCATGCTGCCAATCTTCGGAGAGGCAACACGCCCACGCAATGTCAGCTTGTTCCTGATCTTTAGAACACGGTGCTATAGAATTTTTTGCATTCCCCACCCCAGAGAGGAGCTGAGCTGACCCGAGTGCTGCCATCCGTGCAACTGTAGACGCATATAATCGACATGCATGGCTCCCTTCTCCACCACAACCACTTTGAGCCGCCACCGAGATTTTCGACACTTTGGGACACAAGTCGACAGAAAATCAGAAATTTTCCGGCCTGTTCCGAGAGCGCCTCCATGACGGCAGATCGGCAATTTGGAACGGCCATGCATCCGAGGAAGGTCAGGCCAAAGGCACTGGCGACCTCTTCTACGGTTATTGCTGCACCGCCAAGAATAATGGGCACGGCTGGATTGAGCCCATTCGGATCTGTCCATCGGGCCGGATTTCCCGCCGCATACCGGTACCGTGTGGTTAGCAGGAGAGGATCTCGGGAGGTGAAGCTCGCTAGGCCGGGGCTATACTCTCGCATTCTCAGATCGTAAGACACAAATGGGGGGTGAGCACGGGGGCGGGCGGGTGGCAGGTTGAGGCTTGGGGGAGGTGATCCGGAGGTCTTGGGCTGGAAGTGGTGGTTGCAGTGCGGCTCAGGGAGGCTGTCCATCCTGGATCCGGCGGGATGGGACCTTGGGAGCCTGTCCTGAAGCAAAGGGGGACCTGGGCCCGGTGACGTCGCTTCGCGTGGGCCTTCAGTCCAGCCAGTCCTCCCAGCCGGGGGGAACCTGGTTGTGCTCGTTCTGGGGGGGCTCCAGGGGCGGGCTTGGAACCTGAAGTCCCGGACGGGGCGGAGGGGTCGAGCGCCTGGCTCCCACGGCCCCGTAGGTGACGGGCGGCCCCTCGGGGATCGGGGCCGCCGGAGGCCTCCTCGGGTAGCCCGCGAGGTGGAGAGCCGTGAGTAGACGCACGAGTTCGTGGCGCTCCAAGATGGCCCGGCTGCGGCGCATCATGGCGCCGCACGGGCAGCGCTCCGGCTCCACCTTCCAGACCCACTGGATGAGCAGGGCCCAGGGCGTACGACGCGGGCGGGCGGGGGACGGGGTGGCCGGTCGCTCTCCCATCGGTCTGCCCCGCTCCTCGAACTGGCCCAGGGCGCAAGCAAACCACCCGTGGCGAGAGAGAGTCCGGCAGCCCCGGGGAGGGATGTGCTGCGAGAGGTCGGCCAGCAGGTCCAGGGCGTGACGGTAGTTGAGGGTCGCTCCCTTCTTCGTGGTGAGCGTGACTTCCCCGGACTGTTCGACGTAATGGATCCTCTCGAGGGCGACGGGACATCGAGTGAGGT
>Ga0334884_1005496_pt1 | contig 12060 bp, 15 predicted proteins | sample GraSluR1_MG_7_FD_207215 | JGI IMG/M metagenome (GOLD analysis project Ga0334884, IMG submission 207215) | Sludge microbial communities from methane-producing bioreactor in Wageningen University, Netherlands - Granular Sludge_12_05 R1 | ecosystem: Engineered > Bioreactor > Anaerobic >...
CGACCCGACCGGGGAGATCTACTACGTGGCGTTTGCCCGCGAAGAGGTCCGTGTCACCTCCTACGAAGCGGACGCAATCCTTGCGACCATCGAGGCCTGGGCAGACACCGTTCCCGCACTGGCCTGAATGTCCGGCGAGTAATTTTCCCTTTCCAGGGAGGGAGGGACCATGGAGGAAGGATTCGTGTTCCTCCTCGGCGTGAGTCTCGGCGGCCTGATGATGCTGTTTGCCATCCTCAGGATTATCGCCGGGATGCACGACCAGATGGAGCAGAACCTGCGGAGGCGGTGAAATTCCTTCACCGTCTCTTTTCAGTCGGTCCCGCCCCTTGCCTGGAGGTGATTTCATGGAACAGGAATTAGTTCAGATTTTTGAGTTGCTGGTGGCGTTAGTGGCGGCCATCGCTGCGTACTGGCAGCACCGGCAGAAGAGCCAGGCGGTCGTGGCCAGGGAGGAGGCCCTCGTCGAGAAGGAGGTTGCCGAGGCCCTGCAGTGGGCGGCGGAGTCGGAGAAGGACGATGTTGTCGCCTATTTCGATCCCGATGATGACACGGTGACCAGGCCTCCGGAGACGGTTCCAGCCAGGTCCTGGAAGATGAGCGATGAGACTAGGCGGTGGGTGACGATTGGCCATGCACCGGCAGAGCAGGCATCCCTTCTGAAGCAGATTGCCGAAGCTGAGGAGAAGAGGAAGATGCGGTATATCATCTCGGTGCCGAGTGCGTATTATGAGATTGAGTACGGATTGGTGAAGGGAGGTGGGAGAGGAGGGTAAGTACCCCTACCCAATTTTTTTATGAATAAATGGCGATATTTTTTCAAGAAAATCATTCAAAGGCATCTGCATTAATTTTTCACGAATCTCATAAAAAGTAAAACAATTTTTCAAATTCTCTATCGATAATAATTCCTGCACTGTCAGATTATTTAGCAAATAGTCCTTTATTACACCGATTAAATGCTCTTTAAGAGCATTTTGTTCATTTAAAACCCATTCTCCAATTTTTTTATGTGAAGGATCTGGCCATTTAAGAGATACAAATCCATTCGAATTGAAATCAACAAAAGTATAGTATTGTTCAAATTTATCACGGTGGGGTGTTATTTGCATAAAATGTGTAAAGGGCCCGTTAAAGTATTTAATCTCCTTCTGATTAAATTCTGAAAAGGATGTTTTTCCAGTTTTGGCCTCGCCAACAAGAAATACTTCGTTTTGATCGATAAAAGGCGCTCTTTCTTTTTCAATTTTGAAAAACCTTAATAAAGCCAATTCGTGTAAAAAACCTCCTTCCCCCTTTAAATTATATTCAATCAATTTTTTCTGTATGCTTGGGATTTTTAAGGCCATAATATCCGGAATACCGCTTGTTGACTTCGATGGAATGTACGGCTGGTTTTCGATGAGAAATCCTTCATTTATCAAGAGTGAGGATGCAACAAAACAAACAAAGTCTTCCATAGACTGACCTTCAACGCTATTGTATATTTCAATGAATAGACAGTCACAAGGATTAATATCGGCTTTTTTCAAAGTTTCTTTTAAATGATGCAAATGGTTTTTAATATTGATCTTCCCGCTTTTTGTATAACTATCTGGAATCAGTAATTTTTTACCCGAAAACATGAATGGATATCTTTTGTAATAATCTAAAATGGAGGGGTAATTAAACGATAATTTTTCAGGAATACGTATTTTTATTTGTTCAAATGATTCCGTTGAAAAATAAGAATTTCTAACCGAACAAAAAAAATTGAAAGCACTATAAGGATCCAATTCAACTAAAGGCTGTGAAAAAATATCAGAATATGAATAATCCAAATTAAATTTTAGGGAATTATTCATAATTTTCACAATTTCTTCGTTATGAATGCTTTCAATCATCTGAATTCCCAGTTACTATATTTCAGATATATCCATTAAGAATATTTCAGATTTAACTAATTTGATAAGATGGTTAATAAATTTCCTCCGTTATTGCTTTAAGCAATGTATCTTTATCCTTTTCTAAATTGAGAATGTGCATCTTTCTATGACAATTGGGGCATAATGCAACCGTATTTAGAATGCTATCATCGCCTCCTTCTGATAACCAAATGATATGATGAGTTTCAAGATATGGGTAATTGTTTTTATCAAGAAATGGTGCCGGTTGTTGGCATAACTGGCATATTCCCTGAGCTCTTTCCTTTGCAAATGCAGAAACATGTGGATTTCTACTATACATTGTAGTAGATACAGATCTCTGACTTGGAGGTCCCTGTGCCTGATTTGCTCTGGCCTCCAACTCTCCTTTTGACAATCTCCGAGCATTTCTCTCCTTCTCTTCTTCCAATTCTATTATAATAGATTGGGAGATTGGAGATTTTGGGGTGTCATCTTTCAATTTGATTGGAAAAATAATCACCTTTCGAAGATTCCCTTTGATATCTTCTTGTGTTTCCCAATATGGGGATTCTGCTAATTCAACACGACCGGAATAAGTGTATTGTTTGGGCCTGAATACTTCAAATAAGTGGATATCTATACCGTTGGTCTGAGATTCCGCGAGTGTCTTGTTCTGTGCAAACGAAATGCTCTGGTCTCCCTTGAGTCCCATTCCCGTATAGTGTAAAACATTCGCGAGCCATCGATCATCATAAAGCGTTTTTGTATGGTCAGAGATTAGAATCAATGAGTTAGTCCTTTTTGATCTACGCATTCCTCCTTGCGGGCCGCACTTGAATACCTCACACAATTCGCTGTTCGAAAGAATATCTCCTGGTTCTAAGTTTGATATTGCAGGCTGTTGATTAGTTAATAATTGACGAGATTTTTCAATTAATTTAGCATATATGGCCTCATTTCCACGGTATGGCCTCACATCAAGTCTTTCAGGACCTCCATGAACTCTCAACTCATCACCCTGAATTGATAAAATCCAACGTGCATATGTTGAATCATAATTTTCATCAGTCAAGAGAGATTTAATTACCGAATAAGGTATTTCATAAAAATCATATTCTCTCTGTACATCGCCGTAAATGACTAATGAAAAATCATCAGCGAATTTTGAAATATATTCATCCAGTGTTTGTGAATAAAAGGAAACCCAATAATTGTTATCGGCCTTTGATTTTCGGATGTAATGCCGATTTTTTAAAATCTCCAAGGATTGTGCAATTTTATTTTTACCCATAGCCTACACCTGATTCATTAACAATATTCTAACGATATACTGAAGACCCCAAATAATATGCGATTAACAAGGATTTATGGACGCCCGCCAAGTTCGCATCCACTTCGTTCCGTCCGCTCCTCCTTATGTCCGGTGCTCCTCCATTCCGTTCCGCTCACATCGCGGGGCTGCTCTCTTTCGGTGAATCGGGTTTAGGCTGACGGCCATGCTTGCTCGGTTCGCCTACTCTATCCCGCTCGCCTTCCAACACTTCACAAACCACTAAATCTCTTCTTTTCGAGTTCTCCAACCGTATAGTTCATCCCCTTTGTCTTTCAACCAATTGATAAACTTCTCTCTAGTTTTGGGGTCGATTGGATCAATTTCTGTAATAAATAGATAACCATGCCTGGAAAAATAAATGCCTACTTTATCAATAAAACTTTTAGGGCCACCTGGATAAGGTAGTTTCCGCATTGATACCATTGCATCTATTAAATCGATATTATAGAGAATATAGTATCCAATAATTTGGTACCAATCATTTGGGACCAATTTTAGGTTTTTTGTTGTCTTGATGTCAATAATGGTATCATCAATAATTAAATCGACATCTGCACCCCCTACTATTTGTGATCCAAATCCAAAAGTTGGATTCGTCATCATTCCAATTTCTGGTTTAAATTGATGAAATGGGACAATACTAATTAAATTTAATAAATCCTTAGTATCTCTCTCGTCAATATAACGGAGTTCTTGAATAGTTTGAGGAGCAGCTCTACCCCCGGTCCTAAAATATAAGTCAATTTTTGCTAATAAAATACAATATTCAGCTAATTCAGACGAATTATTACCTGTTATTAGAAAATCTGAATAAGCCTTTTTTGCCGAATCCACAATTGATTTGGCTTCTTCATACAGTCGTAGATCAAAGTTATTTAGATTCAATATCTCTAATCCCAATTCAGCGATCCATCTATCATCCCCGTAAGTTAATTCTGGAAATTTCTGCTTTAAATGAAACCTCAAAAAATAATCGAAGGCCTGACCTACAATTGGATAATTAGTCGTCAAGGGTGGGGCAATAATATCTTTTTTTACCTGAAATTTGGGTTTGGGAAATGTTGCTTTAAATTTTTCATGTACTTCTGGTATCCTTATCATAGAAGTAAGACTCATATTGAATCAACAATGTTTGCTAGGGGATTGTACCTCTTGAATATTTCTTAAAATAAGGATTTCAATTTCAGATTTTTATTTAATAATCAGCACTCTGATGCCCTGCCAAGTTCGTCTCCACTTCATTTCGTCCGCTCCTCCTCCATTCCGTTCCGCCCACATCGCGGGGCTGTTTTCTCTCAGTGAATCGTGTTCATGTTGACGGCCATGCTCACTCGCTTCGCTCACATCGCATCGCCTGATCCATCCCACTCCTCGCAGACCGTTGAGACGGACTGCTCGTCGCCGTTGTGACGGGGGCAGGTCCAACTTAGTCTCAATTCTCCTGTAAATTCCACAAATCGTTAAATACTATCCTGACCCCACGTTCCATGAGGTAATCAAGGTGGCAGATTTACCCATTGCGGCAGTTGTACGAATTGCCAAGAAGAATGGAGCAGAGCGGGTCGGAAGCGATGCCGCCGCTGCGCTTGTTGTAAAGACCGAAGACTACATTGCGAATCTTGTGAAAGAAGCAAACAGGCTTGCAATTCACGCAGGAAGAAAGACACTCAAAGATGAGGATATCGAGCTCGCCGTAAAGGCTCTGTAATCCTCTCCCCTTTTCCTCTCGGTTCTTCTATCAACTTATTCTCCAGGTTCAAGCCTGGTTCTCGAGAAATTATCATATGATGCGGACTTTCCTGGTCCCCGCCAGGTTGGTTATTCGCCCCTGTCAGCTTGATTCCCGCTCGTAAATGATTTGATGCGTTCTTCCGCGAGCTGATGGTATTCCACCATCCTCCTTGCCTCTTCCACTGCATGCAGTTTGTCCCGGATCCCGGTGAAGAGGACGCGGACATTGTTGATGTCATCCTTGAGATAGGCTGCCTCTGGATAGAGCAGGAGGGTAATCTCCCCTTCCGGTCCAAAGTGATGCTCTTCCACCTCTCCTTTCATATATCGTTCCCGTTGTTGCCTGGTCAGTGCAGCATATTTATTTTCAAATCGGAAGATTCCCATGATGATTCCTCACGTAGATTTTCGAATCCATTTAAGGGTCTCATGCTGCCGTGTTTAAACGATGAGCAGGAGGGGGGTGAAAGTGAGTCCTTGATTTACTGGAAAGGAGATTCCGCTGTTTGTTTCTCTGTTTTGTTACGCTAAAGGAGGGGCTCCCCCCCCCCGCCGCGTGGGCGCCGCCCCGGGGATTGATTCGTTCCTGGCGATGGGGCACAGTGCTCCCTTCGCTTCGCCTCCGTCCGCTCCTCCTGTCGTCCGGTGCTCCTCTACTCCGCTTCACTCGCACCGAGCCCCTCCATTTCTCTTCCTAATTCTGGTTTACTGACGCCCCCGGCTTCGTCGTCTCCTCCTTGCCGCCGGCTGCACCCTCCCGCTCCTCGCAGACTGTTTCACAGACTGCTCGTTGCTGCGAATCCCCTCCCTGACGCTCAGTGACTCGCGCCCATCCGCTCGCTCAGGCTGCTGCGGCCTGTTCGGCTCCGTTGATGCGTCGCCTGTTCCCCACTCCCCCCGCCTCTTGTCATTTCCAGAACCGGACCGCTAACAGAAACTTATCCGGACCGCGTTATCTCCGAGATGATTCGGACCGTTTCTATAGCACCAATCAATTCCCCATCCCCGTCGAAAAGGGGAGATGCCTTTACCCAAAATGCAAGATCCCTGTTCATGAACGAAATAACCGGTGTTTCGGCGACGATACATTTCCCATCCTGGTTGATATTGGTATATTTTTTCAGGATCTCATCATCCTTGGATAAAATAAAATCCGCAAGCACTGTCAGGTGTCTCAAATCTGTTGAGTCCTTACGGTCGTTCCTTCCCAACATCTCCGCTGCCGGCACACCGGTCATCTCTTCCATAGCCCAGTTCCAGACGATTACCTCCCTTTGAGTATTGACGACAAACGTGGGATGTGGAAGATGTTCGATAATCTCACGACTGAGTTTTTCGGAATTTCGGAGTGCATCTTCCAAATTTTTCTGGTTGGTAATGTCGTCCAGCATGACCTGGGCGCCATGAATGGAACCATCTCGAACGAGAGGAGAGATATATACTCTGAAATACGCCGTTCTTCCCCATTTGGAGGTATATTCGGCATTCAATGACTGTATGGGCACACCGGTTTCGAGAGTCTTTTGGAGAGCCTCGGAGAATCCGACTTCGATTAGAGGAGGGAACTGGAGCAGATTAATTTCCTTTGTCTTTTCCTCACCCGGCGATCCAAGGATCTGCACCACTTTCGGATTGAGGTAGGTGATATGGCCCTCCCTGTCACACGTGAGGATGCCTATAGGTGCTTTCTCTGCCAGGATGCGGTATTTTTCTTCACTTTCCTTGAGTGCTTCTTCTGCCCGCCTTCGTTTGACGGCCGTCTCAACCATGTTCCGGAGCTCGGCGAACTGAGCAATCGTTTCAATGCCTTTCTGAAGATAGAAATCGGCCCCATTGTTCAGAGCGTCGATAGCCGCTTTTTCCCGGCCTCTTCCCGTGAAAATGATGAACGGAAGAGTAGGATACTGTGTGCGGACGATCTTAAGCAGTTCTATCCCATCCATCCCGGGCATCTGGTAGTCAGATACGATTGCATCGTATTTTCCTTCGTTCAATTTTTGCAAGCCTTCGTGTGCCGAAAGAGCTGTATCCACTTTGAAATGACTGTTTTTTTCAAGAATGATTTTCATGATATCGCATAAACTCGGCTCGTCATCGACACAGAGGACGTGTATCATCAATTCCAAGCTATATTTAAACTATTTATAATATGATGATTTGTCAACCGAATTGGAGTGGTTTGAAAAGCCGGGTATGGGGGGGTTAAGGAACCCGGCCTATTGGGGATGCCTTCGACCTATTCTTGGCATCAGAAAAGTGAATAGGGAAGGGTATCTTAAAAATAAACTTTACAATATATAAATGAATTGAAATTAATTTACGGGTTCTGTTTCATCATCCAGCCAATTCTCCTTTCTTCCACGGAAAAAAATTTGAATGTTTCCTTCGATTTTGGGAATTGCTTTCGGATACAGTTTGTGACGCCCCGCCAAGTTCGTCTCCACTCCGCTCCGTCCGCTCCGCCTCTGTTTTGGTACGCTAAAGGAGGGGCTTCGCCCCCCGCCGCGTAGGCGCCGCCCCGGGGGTTGATTGGCTCCTTATGACGGGGCAGAGTGCTCGCTCCGCTTCGTCTCCGTCCGCTCCTCCTGTCGTCCGGTGCTCCTCCACTCCGCTTCACTCGCACCGAGCCCCTGCGTGTCTCTTCCTGGTCCTGGATCTCTGACGCCCCCGGCTTCGTCGTGAACTCCTCGCCGCCGGCTGCACCCTTCTCGCTCCTCGCAGACTGTGTCACAGACTGCTCGTCGCTGCGTGCCCCATTCCTGACGCTCAGTGACTCGCTCCCTTCCGGCCGCTCGGGCCGCTGCAGCCGGTTCAGCTCCACTTATGTGTCGCCAGATCCCCACACCCCCGCCCTTGCGTCACGCCGGGGGATAGGCGAGTATCCCCCTCTCTCCGCACCCTCCGGGCCGGGCTCCTCCTCTCCCAGGGGAGAGGCAGTCATTATGATGATAGCCTCTCGGCCTAGGGAGTGCACCGGGGCATTCTCCGATGGTAAAAGTCATCAATACCGCTGGCGTATTCATATGGTGACCGGGTCCGGACCGGCCTTGAATAACTGTTTAGCCATGGTGTTTGGGGCCGGAGATCTCCCGGTCACGTCTGATTTTCCTCTATGAACTGGCGGATATGCTCGTCGGTGACCCGATATTCGTTCCCAATCTTCACTGCCCGCAGCCGTTTCTTGTTGATCATGGCCCGGACCGTCTTCACGTTCAGATGCAGGAGTTCTGCTACTTCCTGGGTGGTGTAAAATTTTGGTGTGGTCATTATCCCTCCGCGATGAGCTGGCTTGCCACCTTCCGCAGCCGGACCGCTTCCCTTATCCGCTGCTCAAATTGTGGGGTATTTCCAAAGTCGCCATATACCTTGATAGCCCCCCCTTTTCCGGGGGTGCCTATCTCCAGGCTGTCCTGAAAAGGGGAGTTTTCAAGGATTTTCTTCATAACGATCTCTTCCATAGGTTAGTCCTCCTTAGGCAACATGATTGTTATCACCGGTTCTCCCTCGTCGCCGGGCCCGCAGATTGCCTTGAATGGTGCAAGGGTCCGGGAATATCCGGGGTGGTCCTCGCCGGTGCAGGTGATAAATTCGGTCTTGAAAAAGACAGTTGATGTGTGCCGGCTATTCCTGGCAACACAGGAAAACATCCAGAGGAGGTCCCAGATTCTCCCTGTGACATCCTGGTCAGGAAGTTCAGAGAGATAATCAGGGGCGAGATATTCATCCCATACTGCCCGGGTGACCGCGACCGATACAACAATTCCTGCATCCCTGCAGAGGTCCCCGGGGATTTCGACGAGGACCCCGTCGTTGAGAGCATCTGCCCGGGTATAGGCAAAGATGATATCGTCAGGAGAAAAGAAGGAGGAGGTGTTCATGTCAGAGCACCCCCGTTATACCGATTGAGAAGGTCCGCTCCTCGCTCATCAACATCTCCCGCGAAAGCCTCCATATCTCGTTGATTATGGCGCCCTCGATAATGAACTCGAGAGTCAGATCATTCTCAAAGCGCCGGTTGTATTCCTTCCGCATCTCATCCAGCCACTGAAGGTTGGAGGTGGTGAATGACACTTCCAGGGGCTGGCGTCCCTGGCTCTGTATCATGACCTGGGAATTCATGCCGAGGCCTCTGCTGGAGATCCTGCCGGGCAGGCTGCGGGACCATCCGGCATAGGTAATCCCTGGTCAAGTATCATCGCAACATGGGCATACTTCCGGGTGCCGTCCAGGAGGCCCTTCACGTGGGCGAGAGGAGAGACATACCGGAGGCCGTTAATGCGGCACATGACCGCCTTTCCCGAACGGCTGATCCATGCCCTGCCGACGGATTCAGGGCATCCGCAGGACCGGATGATATCGGCCATATCATAAATATCAACCGGATTATGATCCAGGAGCAGGGGAACATCAGACCGGGAGATAACGGCCTGCATTGTTTTGATATCGATGCGGAGCACTCCATCGGACTGCTTGATGCTGCCAATGTGTGCAAAGATTGTTGTGTTGTTAGCCATGGTGTTTGTCACCATAACATACTCTACTCTTGAGGGTATTAAAGGGCGCCAAGTGGTGTGAAAGTAATATCAAAAGCATACGAAAAGGTGCACAAAAATGGAAATTTGGCCCTCCGGGATTCGCCCACTGCTCGCTCTCGCTCGCGTCGAGGGCTCACCCTACGGGAAGGTGTACCGGGGCATTCAGTCGCTCCGCTCCGGCGACGCCCTCACTATCGTTCGGTGGCGGCCTTCGCTGCGGCTGGTGTGGTAAGGGATTTATCGATTAACCAATGACTCTTGTGGTGGAGCTATCCAGCCTTCTTTGGGCATTGCCAAGGAACGAATTAAATTAAGGGGTTGTTAACATCCTGTAAGTTGGGTTGATGCATAAAATACAACAACTAGGTATGCAAACATGGTAAATAGGAATAAAATTTGAGTCTCTTGGAAATTTTCCATTGTCCAAATTAACATCCCACTGACTAATCCTGAACCCATTCCTCCAAGAATTGATAACCAATAGACCTTTTTTTCGTTTGAACAATTTGCCATGTTCATTTGGTAGAAAATTTTGTAACATTAATTTGCCTATGAATAGTAATCAAATTAAATTGCACAAAACGCCTTAGGGGTAATTCCACAATGATGGGAAATTATGGGATACGACAATTTGTTGAAGATAATTACAAATTAATTACAGTTGTTGGTGTTTTTGGGGCACTATCGGCGTTTTTATTAAATATTAAAGATTTTTTTTCAGCCTTTTTAGCGCTCCTAATTTTTCTAATTCTATGTATAGAACTATGGATTGCACTTCCGCGAAGCGAAGAAGCATCGATGAGACTTACCTTTTTTGAAGCAATTTTCTATATTTTCATCTTAGCAATATTTTTTAATATTATAAGATTTGTTTTTGAATCGCACAAAGATTTGATACTGTTATTTTGTGTTTGTGTCATTTTACCAATTTACGTGGCTATAACGATTGGATTGATCAAACATTTTGAAATATTTCTTTCAATGAGAAGCATTTGTGAAAAATTCCCCCGAATTCATCCAATAATACGGGGAATTATCTTTAGTATAATTATATTTGTACCTATTGTATTAACGATTATAACGGCCAAAATTTTACAAAATTATTTCGCTCCAGTATAAATGACTGTGCTAGAAACCTCTTATATCTGGTTTTCATATTGGCCCGAAGGGCATTCATCATAATTACTGCCTCTCCCTTGGGAGAGGAGGAGGCCGTTCTTTCAGGGCGAGGAACGTGGGATCGTAGCGGTGCCGGTCCCGGAAGCGACGAGAGGCCGGGAGAGTGGAGTACTTAGCAATTTAAAAAATAAGGAATAGAATATTTTATTCGCAGACTGAAGGTATTGTTATCAAAGGTTTGGAGATTATGGATCCTAACTATATTACAATACATGGAAGATATTTTTCAAACATTTCTCATAATAGGGATAGTCTAGAAAAACTTATTCAGGCAATTAAAATTCCAATAGAGAATGCAGGTTATTATCAATCAAATAAAGATCCATTTCGTGATATTCAATTTTCAATGGATTTTTCACCCTTAAGTTTCCATCCACATAATTATCAAGAAAGAGAAGAGAAATCTAACCTCCCCCGTTTATTCAGAAAAAAAATTCCAAAGACCTCGTTTTTATCTGATTTGAAAAATATAAGAGACGATTATCCTTTTGACATTACAATTTCATTGGAGCCAGTAGACAAAAAAGAACAATCCGGATATATTGTTGATATAACCATCAAACCTGCTTATTATAGGAAAATTATGCAATTACAGATTTTAACTAAAAATTTGAGGGCTAATAAAATCGATTTCATAAATAAAGGTTCTATAGATTTCGCTAAAAAAATTGGTGCTTCGATTGTGGGTAAAGAAATAGATCCACCAAGTCCAATAAAAGTGATTAAGAAAGGACATGAGCATATTCCGCTGGAAATTACACATAGTCTTGAAGATTTTGAAAAAGATCATCCTGAAAATATAAAAACTGCTTTTATTATGATGAAAATTGAAGAGAGTGATGAAAATAAGGAAATCTTGAATACAATATGTGAAATATTAAAATCACATAAAATCTGCTGTTTGAGAGCTGATTTGAAACAATATCACAATCAGCTGTATTATAATGTGTTGACATATATCTACGGATGTGATTTTGGAATTGCAATTTTCCAACAGAATGAAGAAATTGAATTTAATCCTAATGTTGCATTAGAAGTTGGGTGTATGATTGCTTTACAAAAAGAAGTGTGTATCTTAAAAGAAAAAGGATTGGCATCACTGCCCACGGACATTATTGGATCGCATTATCGTTCATTCGATAGATTTGATATAAAAAATAGTATTTCAAAAAATATCACTCAATGGATTTCAGATAAATATTTTTAATAGATAATGCCCCCTGCGCGGTCCCAAATCAGCGAGTGATTTGAACTCTATTTCCTGCTTCACGGCTGGGGCTTTGATACCTTATGTCCGGTTCTATCTGGCGATTATTTCGAAAAATATAAAATCTAATTAAGTATCCTTGTGCTAAGATATTTCTCTCTCATGGCTATCTTGCCCAGCAGGTTTTAT
>Ga0334884_1005502_pt1 | contig 12037 bp, 9 predicted proteins | sample GraSluR1_MG_7_FD_207215 | JGI IMG/M metagenome (GOLD analysis project Ga0334884, IMG submission 207215) | Sludge microbial communities from methane-producing bioreactor in Wageningen University, Netherlands - Granular Sludge_12_05 R1 | ecosystem: Engineered > Bioreactor > Anaerobic > Unclassified...
TCCTGCCCGAACAGATTCAGATATTCACACCCACGCCGTCAACCTGGTCCACCCTCATATACTGGACGGAGCGTGATCCCTTCACCGGAAAAGCCTGTTTCGTCGAAAAAACTCGGCAGGGGAGAGAACGACAGAAGAACATCCTGGCAGATCGCAGAACAAAGAAACCTCCGACCGTTCGATGGAAAACAAAAAAACGTAACTCCCACCGGTGATGTGCGGTATCGAAAGACTCACTGTCCCGCCGTATTGGAAGACGCCTCATCTCTTATCATTGCGCCCCTTGCATTACTCATGACGGTGGTGTAAGGAAGATGTTTTTCCCCTTGTTTTTGTCTTCCTCGTTACCGAAATGAACCCGCGCAACGCGAGAGAAGGACATTACGTATCATTATTATATGGTCGCTCGACCCGGAAAGCGGTAGTTTTTATGACCTCATGCAGACACCTTTCCCTGGCTCTGTTGCCGGACAAGAAAAATATGCTGCGGTGCCGCCACTGCCATCTGACCATCAATGCCGATGATCTGCACGAGCGGTACTGTCCCGAGTGTTACGAGGTGCATGGCAGAAAGCACTATGATTTTGAAACGATAGAAGCGGCAGAAACAGGGAAGGTCCGTTACCGGTGCGAGCAGTGCGGTGTTATTATCGAAACCGAATAAGGAAGTTTCACATCTGCCGGATCGACATCTGAAACCATTTCCCAAAACCATCCTCTCATAAAAATTTTCAGTGAAGAGATCGGTGGCAAAATAACCTATGGATGAGGAGACAGACGGGACACCCCCTAAAAAAACATTTACAAAAACGGCAAGCTTGGATAAGAGACGGCCTGATAAAGGTTATCGACAGCAGCGGCAGTTTCATGTCCGTCGATCGAAACATGGCATGCTGCGTGAAGGATTTATTGATGAATATCGAAGAAGTATTGTTTCAAGTTGAAGATTATTGTATCTGCTCCATGCTGGATCTGTCCGGATCGGCTAGCGGATGGAACGCAGCGGCATGGACCAGGAGAATTCATGAAGCGATTTATTCCGGTAACGGGTGTGGAACGAAGGCACCGCATGGGTGCGGAGGGTGCACCCCGACATTTCCGGAACGGGATGATATGAAAATTTATGACGGCTGCGCCGACGACCTCTTTGCCGAACAGAACAAATAACCGAACCAGCAATAACGGCCAGACCCGTCGGGAAAATAAGAACCCACAAAGGACAACTCCATGAACGTTTATCGAAACTGGTTTCTTGGCAGCAGGCCGTGGTCGTTTACCATGACGACAATTTCCGTGAGCGTCGGGGCAACGCTGGGAGCCATCGACGGAGAATTCTCATGGGGACTATTCGCAATAACCCTGCTGGCAGCGGTCATGATCCACGGAGCAACGAATCTTATCAATGACTACTATGATGTGAAGAACGGAGTCGACACACTCGGGGTATCAACAGCTCAATATCGCCCACATCCGCTTGTCGAGGGAAAACTCAATCCGGACCAGGTGAAGATTGCTGCCTATGGTCTCATCATTCTTGCCGTTCTCATGGGCCTGTATCTGGCAATGACACGCGGCTGGATGATACTGCTCATCGGCATCATCGGCGTCACAGCCGGCGTAACCTATACGGCGCCGCCGTTCAAATACAAATACAGCGCCCTGGGGGAGGTTTCGGTTTTTCTGATGTGGGGACCGCTCATGGTTGAAGGGGCTTATTATGTTCAGCGTCAGGCCCTGAGCCTGGGGGCCTTCTGGATTTCGATTCCCTTCGGCATTCTGGTGGCATTGGTAATTTTTGCCAACAACATCCGAGACATTGCAACGGATCGCGAAAGGGGAATCAAAACGCTTGCCATCCGCCTCGGGCAGAAAAACGGGCTTCATTTTTATTTACTGCTGGTAACCCTTTCGTATCTCGGCATTCTGCTGATGTCATTTCTGGGACCGCTGAATTTCTGGTCGCTCATCGTCTTCTTCTCGCTCCCCGTTGCGTTCGGCCTCTTTCGACAGATGAGGAAACAGATCCCTCGGGACGCCGATGCCATAACGGCCAAGCTTAATACCGCTTTTGGGACGCTTCTCGTTCTTTCCCTGGTTCTGAAGAATCTGTGGTGAGAAGACGGCGGCATGTAACTGTTCCCATTCATCCCGGAACATTTTTACTTCAGCAAATAACTGATGGTGACGGCCGTTGGGCGGGTATGTTTACATTTTTTCTTTTCACAAAAACGACAGATCATTATATGAAGGTGTGCATGGGTAAGATTCTGATTCTATATTGATTGTCGTCTCCGGGAATGGGTACGGTACGATCTCGATACTATAAAAATATGAGGGGTGTCCCATGAGTCATGAAGCGGAAAAGATTATTTATACCATGATGCGGGTCGGTAAATTCTATCAGAACAAACCCGTATTAAAAGACATATCTCTGTCATATTTTTACGGGGCCAAAATCGGCGTTCTGGGATTGAACGGCTCCGGGAAAAGTTCACTTCTCCGCATTATGGCCGGCGTTGATCAGGACTACAACGGCTCGGCCGTCCTCTCACCGGGATACACACTGGGGTTTCTCGAACAGGAACCGGTGCTCGATCCGGATAAAACGGTACAGACCGTCGTCGAAGAAGGCATGCGGGAGTCGGTGGATCTCGTGAGGGAATACAATGAAATCAGTGAAAAATTTGCTGAACCCCTGTCCGACGACGAAATGAGTCGCCTGATAGAACGTCAGGGCGAATTGCAGGAAAAAATCGATCACCTTGACATCTGGGATATCGACTCCCGTCTTGACATGGCCATGGATGCCCTGCGATGTCCTCCGGGAGATACTCCCATCAGAATTCTTTCAGGCGGCGAGAAGCGACGGGTGGCCCTTTGCAGGCTGCTGTTGCAGAAGCCGGACATCCTGCTCCTGGACGAACCGACGAATCATCTCGATGCGGAAACGGTCGCCTGGCTCGAACGGCATCTCCAGCACTATGAAGGGACGGTCATCGCCGTTACCCACGACCGGTATTTCCTGGATAATGTGGCCGGGTGGATTCTGGAGCTCGACCGGGGACAGGGTATTCCCTGGAAGGGGAACTATTCTTCGTGGCTTGCACAGAAACGGCATCGGCTGCACCAGGAAGAAAAACGGGAAACGGAACGGCAAAAGACCCTGCTACGGGAGTTGGAATGGATCGGAATGTCGCCGAAGGGACGCCGGACAAAGTCAAAGGCCCGTATCAATGCCTATGAAACACTCCTGAGTGAGAACCTTGAAAAACAGGAAAAAGATCTGGAAATCTATATTCCGCCGGGACCCCGTCTCGGAAAGGTCGTCATTGAAGCGGAGAATGTGAGCAAGGCATTCGGCGACCGGCTTTTGTTCGAAGGAATGACGTTTGCTTTGCCCGCGGGCGGCATTGTCGGTGTCGTCGGACCCAACGGCGCAGGCAAAACGACCCTCTTCAACATGATAACCGGAAAGGAAGCACCTGACTCAGGAACGATCAAAATCGGCGAAACTGTCTCTCTGGCATACGTCGATCAGGAGCGGAACACGCTCGATCCGAACAAGACCATATGGGAAGTGATCTCCGGAGGGGGGGATCTGATCGAGCTGGGGAAACGGGAAGTAAACTCAAGGGCATACGTGGCACGGTTCAATTTCTCCGGGACGGACCAGCAGAAGAAGGTCAACATGATTTCCGGGGGTGAGCGAAATCGTGTTCATCTTGCCTGCATCCTCAAGGAGGGCGCCAACGTGTTGCTGCTTGACGAACCGACAAACGACCTTGATGTGAACACCATGCGAGCCCTTGAAGAGGCCTTGGAGCACTTCGGAGGATGTGCCGTGATCATCAGTCACGACCGCTGGTTCCTTGACCGCATTGCTACGCATATTCTTGCCTTCGAGGGAGACAGCACCGTGGTGTGGTTTGAAGGTAATTATTCCGATTACGAAGCGGACCGTAAAAAGAGGCTCGGAAAGGCCGCCGATCAGCCGCACCGGATCAAATACAGACATCTGACGCGATAAAAAACGGCATGACCTTTACGCCTTAATCAGGGAAGTCGCCGTACGGGAGATCATCCCATGGGGAAACCGAAAAAATACTACGCCGTACTAAACGGTCGCACACCTGGCATCTATACAAACTGGTTCGGTCCGGGCGGTGCCGAGGAACAGATCCGCGGCTATGCCGGATCCCGTTACAAGGGTTTTTCCACACTGACCGAAGCGAAGCAATGGCTGGAAAACCCGGTATCGCTGAAAAATACCTTCCGCAGCAACCGCACCGATACCGCCCATGGTGCTGACATGGCAACGCCGGGTGCGGTTATCATCTATACCGACGGGGGATGCCGTGGCAATCCCGGACCCGGTGGGTACGGCGCGGTCATCATAGACGGAAAGAAGCGGATCGAACTCTCCCGAGGTTTTCGATTGAGCACCAACAACCGTATGGAACTGATGGCCTGCATTGCAGCCCTTGAAACCCTGAAGAAGCCTGCCGACGTGGTACTTTACAGCGATTCACGGTATGTTGTGAACGGTATCGATAAGGGATGGGCTCAAAAATGGCGGGACAACAACTGGATGCGCACAAAGAAAGACCACGCCGAAAATGTCGATCTGTGGGCACAGCTGCTCGAACTGTGCGATCTGCATCGGGTCCGGTTTGTCTGGGTCCGCGGGCACGCGGGAAATCGGGAAAACGAGCGTTGTGACGAACTGGCCACGACAGCGGCGGACGGCGTCAATCTCCGGGAAGATGTCGCCTATGTAAAGGGACGCACACAAAATCCCGGCAGTTAACATGATGTAAAGAGGCTGTTGAAAAATGCCCATCTGCGGCGTTACCCCATTCTTCGTCACTGCGACGTACTCATAAGTACGACTCGTTCCTCAGAAATTTTGGTGCCTTGAATCTGGACATTTTTGAACAGCCTCAACTTGGGACTTTTCTAACGGTCAGTAAAGGTTTGAGATGATAGACGGATTTGAAAGGACGACCCCATGGCCCTGGTAACCCTCAAGGATGTGACCATCGGATTCGGCGGTCCGTTACTGCTTGATGGGGCGAACTGGCAGATCGAGCGAGGCGAGCGGATCTGCCTGATCGGCCGCAATGGTACCGGCAAATCCACACTGCTTCGGTTGATCCATGGCGAGCGGTCTCCCGACAGCGGCATGATAACGAAAATCCAGGGGCTGAAAACATCACTTCTGCCCCAGGAAGTACCCATCGATCTCGACGGCACCGTCTACGATATCGTTTCGTCGGGACAGCCGCATCAGCAGATCCGGACGGTCATCTCCCGCATGGGGCTCGACGAAGCGGCGGTATTCGCCACCCTGTCCGCCGGACTTAAGAGGCGGGTGCTCCTTGCGCGGGCACTGGTGAGCGAGCCGGACATCATCATGCTTGACGAACCGACCAATCATCTCGATATCAACGCCATTGTGTGGATGGAACAGTTTCTTCTCCGCTCGGGAAAAACCATGATCTTTGTCACCCACGACCGGGCCTTTCTTAATCGGGTGTGCACCCTCATCGTGGAACTCGACCGGGGCATCCTGACCTCATTTGACGGCAATTACGACGATTACCTTACCCGCAAGCAGGAACTGCTGGAAAACGAAGCATCACGCAACGCTGAATTCGACAAGCATCTTCAGCACGAAGAGATCTGGCTCAGGCAGGGGATCAAAGCACGGCGAACCCGCAATGAGGGTCGAGTGCGGGCACTGATGAAGATGCGCGCCGAAGTGGAGCAGCGCCGCGCCCGGAGCGACAACCTGCGCCTCATAATGCAGGAGGCTGAGCGGTCGGGGAAATTAGTCATCGAAGCAAACAATATCACCATGACCTATGGCGACCATCCGTTGATCACGGACTTTACCACAACCGTCGTACGTGGCGACAAAATCGGCGTGATGGGACCGAACGGCTGCGGCAAAACTACGCTGCTTCGGATTCTGTTGGGAGAGCTCGAACCGGACAGCGGCTCGGTGCGACACGGAACCCGCCTGCAGGTTGCCTACTTCGATCAGCTTCGAGGTCAACTCGATGAAAGCAAGACTCTTCAGGAAAATGTGACTGACGAGGGCGATATGGTCACGGTAAATGGAAAGCGACGCCATGTCATCGGCTATCTGCGGGACTTCCTGTTCTCAGCCGCCCAGGCCAGGGCTCCCATCGCCACCCTGTCAGGCGGCGAGCGCAATCGGCTCCTCCTGGCCCGACTCTTCACGCGGCCATCTAATATGCTGGTCCTGGACGAACCCACCAACGACCTTGACGCAGAAAGCCTGGAACTGCTGGAATCCATGCTGATAGAGTACACCGGAACGGTACTGCTGGCAAGCCACGATCGTACTTTCCTGAACAATGTCGCCACATCCACCCTGGCCTTTGAAGGATCGGGCCGGGTAAACGAATATGTGGGCGGTTACGACGACTGGCTCCATCAGCGGCTCCCGACGGAGGAAGCCCCCCCTGAACCGAAGCCCAAAAAAGAGAAACCTCGCAGTGTATCAACCGGCCCCCGCAGGCTCACCTTCAAGGAGCAACGTGAACGGGAGGAACTCCCGGACATTATCGAAAAGCTTGAGACACAAAAGCAGGATCTTTTCAATGTCTTGGCCGATCCCGAACTCTACAGGAACGCCGGAACGAAGATTGCGGAAATGCGGGCGAGACTTGATGAACTGGAACAGGAGCTGGAACGTGCCTATGACCGGTGGGAACACCTGGAAGAGCTGGCCCTCAAAGCCGATGGGCAATCAATCGTATAGCCCGTCATGCAAAGATGCAGGTGAATGAAAATTCACGGAAAAGGTAATTCAGCACGAAATCATTTTCTCAGGGTGTACACGGCGGTAGACTCAGCCCACTCGGTTATATCAAGCTGATTGAGCCGTTTTACCAGATCGCTGATCATTCCCGTCGAGCGTGAATCATAGACATTGAACATTCCTTCCCGGAATCCGAGAGGCAGGAGATTCTCCCTGTGTCTGGTGGCAATCAGCTTTATCCGCTCCTCCGCAACGGTTTTCGCATGCCCGGGGAGAAGCGCCGCAGTGAGGCGCACGGGACTGTCCGGGGGGGGAAACTCTCTGACCGTCCGTGCTTTCGTAAAATTGTCCTTTTCATTAGAGTTCGGCAGGAGGAGAGTCACCGACCCGTCCGCAGCGATGGAAAAAAGATACACGTAACAGTCGCTGCCCGCCTCGTAAAATATTTTTACCGAATCACCCTCCCGCAGGTCCGTTTTTGAAAGGAAGACCTTCACGGCAAGCCCCGTACCCTTTTCAGGATACACCGGTTTTACGAGTGATTTAATTGTCACGCGGAAACGGTCTCGTTCATTTTGATCCCATCCCTCGTGCAGTACTTCCGTTTTTTCAATCCGTCCTCGTACCGATGCATAGACGAGATCCTCCGCCAGTTGACTGTTTGAAACGAGGGTATGGGATTTGATGAAGACACCCACTGCTTTTTCCAGTGCGTTCTTCTGTGCATCCCGCCTCGCCCGTTCTTTTACTTCCTTCGGCGTGTCGATTTCCCCGAGACAGGCCTCGCCCGTCGCCTCGATCCACACCGGAGTTTCTGAGGCAAAAGAACAAACAGGAACCAGGAGCAGCCAAAGAATTACCAAAAGTTTTTTCATCGCGTTCATTTCACTATAACCGTTATATGCTGTTTTTATAAATCATCGGGCATTATCAATTGCGGTGTCTGTTCGTTGTTGTATCGTTTTCGGGCGATGCGCTCCACCCGGGGTTTAATGTAACTGAAAAGATTTCTGACGGCCAGCGAACCATCCTCTTTCACCACATCCTCATCCTTGATCCCCTTGAGCAGGAAGTAGGTGAACAGACCGTGGCCTTTGTCCTTATAGGTCGAACTGATCTGATTACCTGACGACGCAGCCATTACCTTTACGTTCCCCGACAAAGCAAAAGAACTTTGCAGATTCATCACCAGTGGCCGCGCACCCTCCGCCAGAACAGATCTTCCCCCCGCGCCGGAAAAACAGGCATCCAGGGCAACAATTATTTCTTTCGCCGGAAGTTTGCCGAGGGCATTGTACAGTCGTTTCAGAGGATAGCCCGTCTGATCGATGAATGAGGGGTCGCCGTCGTAAGGAACCAGATAGGCATCACCCGTCAAGGGATTCGGAGCGCCGTGACCTGAATAATACACAAAAACCGTGCTGTCGTTTTCAACATTATTGGGCAGCCACCTTTCAAAATATTTTGCCATGTCAACATACGACGCATAGTCATTCACCAGCGTAACCACATTCTCTTCGGGATAGCTCATCACTTCGGTCAGATATTCGCGAACCGTCTTTGCATCGGCCGCGGCAAAATCCGCCCGGGGAAGTTTCTGACGGTACTGCTCAATACCGATGACTATGGCGTAGGCGTTTTTCCTCGGCGTTGTCTCCCTTTGAGGAAGAACGTCAACATCAGATGTAATGGTTGCATGAGTAGACGGATTTTCCATCATCAGTCGAGACTTAGCCATCGCGGACTTAACAGCTGCTCTTTCTCGCTTCTGTGCCCTGAGAAGTTCGATGGCATTTCCAGTCCCAACCCCTCTGTTCAATGCTACAATAGCCTTATTAATGTCAGCACCCCTGTCTATCAATAGTTTTACTATATCGGTATGGCCGCCCCATGCTGCAGAACTCAACGCAGTCCACCCCATATTCCCGTGTGATGCGTTAATATTTGCGCCTCTGTCGAGCAACAGTTTTACTACATCGGTGTGGCCTTGCGAACTTGCAGCATCTAACGCGTTACTGTCATTTAATATCCCGCCTCCACCTTTTTCATTCACATCAGCGCCCTGGTCAAGCAAGGCTTTTACAGTAAAAGAATCGCCCTTACCTGCAGCAGTATACAATGCCGGCGCTCCTGCGCATCCAACCAGCGAAATTAAAAAAAATACGATTACAACTGCACTATATATTTTTTTCACAACAGCCTCCTGCAGCTAACGATCATAAAGTTTCAGGTTCACAAGTCCCTTCGGAGCAACCAACCCCGGAGTTTGCTCGTTATTATATGTTTTCCTCGCTATTTGCTCCACCTGAGGTTTAAGGTAACCATACAGATTCCCAAGCTCGGCATGTCCGTCTTTGATCCCCTTCAGCAGGAAGTAGGTAAACAGGCCGTGCCCCTGCTCTTCATAAGTCGAGCTGATCTGACTCCCCGACGAGGCGGACAGGACAGCTATCCGGTCGCTCCGTACGGGCACCGTATTCAGGTTCATCACGAGGGGTCGGGCTCCCGTGGCGAGCACACTTCTCCCGCCGGCACCGGAGAAACAGGAATCGAGGACCACGATGATCTCTTTCGCTGGAAGTTGTTCAAGCTTGGCATAAAGTCGCGTAAGAGGATAGCCTGTCTCCTCAATAAACGAGGGGTCGCCATCGTAGGGAACCAGGAAGGCGTCTCCCGTCTTCGGATCAGGTGCGCCGTGCCCTGAATAATAGATAAAGACGGAACTGTCGGTTTCCACGTTGTTGGCGAGCCATTTTGCGAAGTATTTTTCCATATCGCTTTTGGCTGCACGATCATTGAGGAGCGTCACGATATTTTGTGCAGGATAGCCCATGACCTGAGAGAGATACTCCGTCACCGTTTGGGCGTCCCGTTTGGCGTAATCGGCCGCCGGAAGTTTCTGACGATATTTTTCGATACCGATGACGATGGCATAGGCGTTCTTTCTCAGCGGTGTCTTTACCCGGGGAAGTTCGTCAACATCGGACATCAAGACGTTTCTCCCTGAATCACTTATTTCTGGCGAACCGGCCGACAAGGCAGGTGTTGTCTTCGTTCCTTGCGCCATTGTCTGGGGAATCTGATCGAGTTTCGCCACTACATAAAACTGCTTTGCATCTCTCTTTATCAACAGCAGAAGATTATCACCGGGATTCAGAGATGAAACAATGGGAGGAAGTTCCGCCGCCTTGCTGATCTTTGTTCGATGTGCTTCGAGAATAATATCCCCCTTTTTGAGACCCGATTGTTCCGCTGGAGATTGCTCCATCAGGTCAACAACAAGGGCACCGGGTGCATCCTGCATCCCGAACGCCTTCGCCAGGTCTGGCGTAAGGTCCTGTATGGATACGCCGAGCCACGATTTTTGAAGGCTTGACGATGTATTTATGCGACGATTTGTGGAAGGCGATACGGCAGACTGGTTACTTTTTGTTGCATATAGTTTCTCATACTGTTGCTGCTCGTGATCCCGAAGCATACGGGCGATCGCCGCATTCCCTTTTTCTTCGGCAAGTTGCACCGGCGTGCGATTCCCCATAGGTTCCCTGCCCGTTATGTCTGCTCCGTAGTCAAGCAAAAGCTTCACCATTTTTGCATTACCATTATAGACAGCAACAAGCAGCGGTGTCCATCCGTTGGTAATGCCTTTATTAACATCGGCTCCTTTATCGAGAAGAAAACGGACTGTCTCCAATGAAACATTTTTACATATCGCCCAATACAAAGCCGTTGCACCGGTAAGAGGCTCAGCTTCATTTACATCAGTTCCTTTATTTATAAGGGTTTCAATTTGCTTAATATCGTTTGATCTTGCGGCATCAATCAGCGGTGGAGTGCATCCCGCCAGCATGACGCATCCGATCAGAAGCCCCAGCAATATAATATTGATAATAACATCTCTTTTCTTCATCCTTTCACCCCTTGTTGCAGTGTCGATTCAAAAGGCTGGTCATCACAAACACATTCAAGGACATCATCTTGCAATTTTCTTTATGCGTATGAATCGCATCCCCTCCATTACCGGTGATTGTATCTCGTAGCGCTATCTTTGCAAGCGCTTTTTATCTCGACCATGTCCGTATCCCCATCATCCCGGCAAATGAAGAAGAGATGCAAAAATGGCAAGAAGGAATGACACGTTCCAATATTCTTTGAAGCTCTATGGCTGAAAGCATCCGTCGAAAGTCCCAAGCGATGATCATCTGCTCCGTTGTGGCGTTTTCTTGATGATTCGCACCACATCTCCCGGATATATCCAGTCAGGATCACGGATATTACTGGGCGATGCCAGTTGGGGATATCGGAACGGATCGCCGAGATAGCGTTCGGCAATATCCCACAGGGTATCACCTTTCACCACGATGTGGATGATACGATCATACGATACGACCGGCGTCGGCCGTTCGGTTTTTGTGACTGCTTTATCGATCGGCGATCGTTCGACAGTAACGGTGTACTGCTGTGTTTCCACCCGCAGCATTTCAAACGGTGCATCCGGTTGATCTGGAATGACATTCCCGACGTCACTACGTCGGTCTGCGGTTTTGTCGAATGATATCATTCCGGCCTGTAGCCCGTTGGTTGCCGCCGTATGATCCGATTCCGCTGCGAAAGCCACGCGCACCGGCATTTGCAGTGTCCTTTCATCATTCATCGGATTTCCAGACAGATGAACGGATCCCTCCGGTCCGCTGACGCCATGCGTCATTCGGGGAGACAAACCGGCAATTGCACCCTGAGCAGACAATCGACCGGTGAGTTCCGATTCTTCTTTTAACCTGTGAGAGGTCACGGCAACGAGGCGCTTCTCCCTCATGCCGAAATGAAATAGAAAGAAACAGAGAATCATCACAATGGCAACAGTCCCCAACGGCAGTTTCCACCCAAAGTTCCTGTCCACCCCGATGATTTGACCCGGTGAATCATGCTGCACTATCACCCGTGCCGGCTGTTTCTTCAACGATGACATGCAGTATTTCATTTTCAGTGAGGAAACCGTTGCGCCTTTTTTCTGTTTTGGTAATTCCCGGCGACATCGATGCCGATCGGCGTCAAATCCATTTTTTCGTGAAATGGACCTTAATGAATGATGTGACGCCTCTTTGTTTTTTTGTGCCTCAATCGCGGAATGATCTTTTCCCTTGTCGTCTGCCGGCTTCTGAATTTCTATAATCGATCTCGTCTCGACGTGGCTCCTCGTTTCGATCGCGGCTCCATCACCAGCAATCATTTTATTCATCTCGCCAC
>Ga0334884_1005506_pt1 | contig 12028 bp, 8 predicted proteins | sample GraSluR1_MG_7_FD_207215 | JGI IMG/M metagenome (GOLD analysis project Ga0334884, IMG submission 207215) | Sludge microbial communities from methane-producing bioreactor in Wageningen University, Netherlands - Granular Sludge_12_05 R1 | ecosystem: Engineered > Bioreactor > Anaerobic > Unclassified...
GTATTGTAATTGGAGGAGGCGGAAATTCTATCTTATATGTTGTTTTAGGTACAAATATTGGTACTTGTATTACTGCGTTAATTTCTTCACTTGGTGCAACCACAAACGCTAAAAGAGCTAGTATGATACACTTGATGTTTAATGTTTTTGGATCTATTTTGTTCTTTTTACCTTTGCTATTATGGAAAGGATTTATGGATAATACTTTTAATTCGTGGTTTGGGCAACCTGGAACACAAATTGCAATGTTTCATACATTCTTTAATGTTACCTGTGTTGTAATTTTTCTTCCTTTTACAAGTTATTTTGTAAAACTTTCAAAATTAATTGTGAGGGATAAAAAAATTCCGGAAGATATTAAAATTACTTATATGGATTCAAGAATTCTAAATACTCCTACAGTTGCAATTGCACAATTAACAAAAGAAGTAGTTAGAATGGGTGATACTTCGATTAAAGCTTTAGAAATGGCTTTAGAAATGTTCTACCAAAAAAATAGTGACAATGAAAAGACAGTTAGAGAAATAATCGACGAAGCAAACATTATGAATAGACAAATCACAGACTATCTAGTGAAAGTTTCTACAAACAATCTTTCTTATAATGATGAAATTACTATTTCAAAATTATATCATGTGATTGCAGATATCTTACGTATAAATGAAGTTGCTGATAATGTTATTAAGTACACAAATGCTGTAATTAGTCAGGATTTAGATTTTTCTGATTCAGTAATGGAATCAATTAGTGAGATGTATTGTCAAGTTAAAGAATTATATCTAGAATCAACGGCTATTTTTATGACTCAAAATTTTGATAGGCTTCAAAAAGTTGATAAAATGGAAGATAAAATTGATAAGATGCGAAAAGAATTAATTGATAGCCATATAAAAAGATTGAATGATGGGAAATGTAACGCAAGAAGTAGTGGAGTTTTTATTAATTTAGTGAGTAATCTTGAAAGAGTTGCAGACCATCTAACTTATGTAGCTTATTCGATAAAAGAAGAAACAAAATAGATGGCTTTATTTATATAATTAAATATGTTATAATATGCTTGTTCAAGGAGATAATATGAGTACACAAGTATATTTATTAGAAGATGATAAAAGTATATGTGATTTAGTAAAATGTGCATTAGAAATGGCAAACATTTCTATTGCATGTTTTTATAATACAAAAGATTTTTTACTAGCTTTTGAAAACGAAAATCCTAAAGTTGCTTTGTTAGATATAATGCTTCCTGATGGAAATGGACTAGATGTATTAAAGAAAATAAAAAAAGTTAACCCTAGTGTTTATTGTATAATGCTTAGTGCACTTTCTCAAGAAATAGATAAGGTAAAAGGACTTAATGCAGGAGCTGATGATTATATTTCTAAACCATTTGGAGTTTTAGAGCTGGCTGCTAGGGTTAATGTAGCTTTAAGACAAACAAATACTAAAATTTTGAGTGCTGGAGATATTGTTATATATGAGGATAGCATGACTGTGTTTATAAAGGATAAAAAGATTGATTTGAACAATAAAGAGTTTCAGTTGTTAAAATATTTTATTACAAACGAAGGGAAAGTATTGTCCAGAGAACAAATTCTGACTGCAGTTTGGGGATATAATGAAGGTGAAACTAGAACTGTAGACAATCATATAGCAAGACTAAGAAAAATTGGAATTGATTATTTTGAAACTGTTTTTAGCGTAGGTTATAAGTTTAATATAAAATAGGTGAAAGATATGAGAAAAAATATATTATTTTTATTAATGGGAACATCTTTAATAGTTACTATTGCTCTTAGTTTGATTTTTTCTCATAAAAACTATAATAGCGATATAGAAATTATTGAACATAATTTAGCGATATATATAAATTTGTATGATTCTTCTATTAGTTTAGATAACCAAGGAGCTTTAGAATTATCTAATAGCTTAGATGGGGTTGAAGTGACTTTTTTAGATTTGAGTGGCTTTGTAATTGGTAGCAGTAATTCAGACATTTCTGGCGATTTAAGTCAATTTGAAGAGATAAGTGAAGCGCTTAACTTTGGTGTGGGTAATTCTGTAAGGGCTTCACTTACAGATAGGATTAAGAAGGTATTTTATTGTGAAACTAAAGATACTGTTTTAATAAGATTTGCTTTCCCTCTGGTTTCACCTCTAGTTTATTTCATTAATTATATACCTTCAATACTTTGGTTTTTAATTTTTTTGTTAATTGTTAATTTCTTTGTTAGTTATATATTAGTAGATACTAATCTAAGAATAGTGCAAAAATATATAATCGATTCTTTTAGAAATAGTGACAAAAATGTTGAACCTAAATATTTCGAAATGACTAATATAGCAAATGTTATGAATAACTATAAAAAAAGAATTGAAGAAAAATTTAAGGATTTTGAGGAAAATTTAAAGATAACTGCAATTGTTTTAGATAGCATGGAAAATGGAATTCTTATATTTAAATCTTTTAGTGATGTTATTTATATAAATAAAACTGCTTCAAAACTGCTTAAACATTACGAAAAAGATGTTTACATTATGTATTTACTTGATGATGATGAAATAAATAGAGCAATTATTAAAAAAGAAAACAATGTTTTCTATAGAGTCATTGAAGATAACGAATATGCCTTTTCTTTTTCTTTTTCAAAAGAGTTTTCAATATTATTAATTACAGATGTAACTTTAATAAGGAAAGCAGAAAAGTCAAAAAATGAGTTTATTTCAAATGTAACACATGAAATGAACACCCCTTTAACAAGTATAAGAGGGTTTGCTGAATTAATATTAACTGGTCAACTCCCAAAAACAAATATTAATAGTGCAGCGCAAACTATATTGACCCAAAGTGATAGACTAAAAAATCTGATTGCTAGTATCATTAATTATAGTGCTATTGATAATGATGAGTTACCTAGTTATGATATAAATATTTCAGAAATTGCTAAAAAAACAATTTCATCAATGGAACCACTTATAAAGGAAAAAAATATCGATTTGAATGTAAACATAGAAGAAGATGTTTTTATTGAAAGTAGACAAGAGAGGATAGTAGAAATTTTTAGTAACTTGATTTCTAATGCTATTAGATATAATAAACAAGGTGGTAAATTATATATTGAAATAAGTAAAAAGGAAGTTCCTAAAATAGTTGTAGAGGATACAGGAATTGGTATTTCAAAAGAAAATATGGATAGAATTTTTGATAGATTCTATACTGTTGATAAATCTCACAATGGTGTGGAAGGTGGTTTTGGTTTAGGCCTTGCGATTGTAAAAAAATTAGCTCAAAAAGCAGGTTGGAAAATAAATTTAAAAAGTGAAGTTAATAAAGGTACTAAATTTGAAATACTTTTTTATAAAAACAAATGTAACTTAAAATAAAATTTATAAATTTTTTTAAAACAAAACAGTAAATCTGTTTTGTTTTTGTTTAATTTCTAGAAAAGTTGTGATATAATTACAAAGGTTAAAAGTGGGGAAGTTATGAGAAAAAAAATATTTGAAGATTATCCTATTCCAAAAGCAATTTTAACATTAGCTATACCTACTATACTAGGTATGCTTATTACTGTTGTCTATAATTTAGTAGATGCCTTTTTTATTGGTCAAACTGGGGATACTTTCCAAGTTGCTGCAGTTTCACTTGTTATGCCATTTTTTTATACTATGATGGCAGTTGGAGGCATTTTTGGTATTGGTGGGGGGACTTATATTTCAAGACTCTTAGGTAAAAAACAAGTTGATCAAGCAAAAAATGTTTCTGTGTTTTGTTTTTATACATGTATTTTGTTTAGTATTATTTTAACAATGATATTATTTGGCTTTAGAGAACCTATTTTGAAACTTTTAGGTACTAGCTTAGATACACACGGATTTGCTAGAGAGTATTATCTTGTATTAGTTTATGGAGCAGTAAGTATAGTTATGCAATACTGTTTAGGACATATATTAAGAGCAGAAGGGGCCACTGCTAATGTAATGATTGGGTTATTAATAGGGGCTGTTGTTAATATTATACTTGACCCTATATTAATTTTAAATTTATCATTAGGAATAAAAGGGGCAGCTATTGCAACTGTAATTGGGAATCTATGCAGTGTAATTTATTTTATTATATATTTATTAAAGGGGAAGACAGTTTTATCTATAGATTTGAAGAGGTTTTTTATCAAGAAAGACACAGTTTTATCAATAATAAAAATTGGGATTCCTGCTTCATTAAATACTTTGTTATTATCTATAGCTTTTATAGTTTTAAACAATCATGCTGCTATATATGGAGATGAAGTAGTTTCAGCAGTGGGAATTGCTCATAGAATTGTTCATTTTCCTGTACTAGTCATAATAGGATTAGCTCAAGGATTACAACCTTTTGTAGGGTATAATTATTCAAATAGAAATTTCGATAGGATGATAAAGGGGTCCTTTTTTACATTAATTCTTGGAATGATTTTTGGTTTTTTAGTTTTTGTTATTTATTTTTTATTTTCCGATGAATTAATTAAAATATTTTTGAATCAACAAAATGTCATATTTCTAGGAGCAAAATTTTTGAGAATTTATGCTTCTAGTTTGCCAGTGCTTATTGTTTTATTTGTAGCAATGTTTTCCTTTCAAGCTTTTGGTAGATCTATACCTGCTGCAATTTTTTCTATCTCAAGACAAGGAATCGCATTTATTCCATCAATCTTTATTTTTAATGACTTGTTTGGGATGCATGGAATAGTATGGGCTCAACCTTTTTCAGATTTCTTTACAATCGTGTTAGCTTTTATTATGTATTTAATAATTTACAAAAAAATAAAAGTAGAGAACTCGACAATACTTTGCTTGAATAACTAATTAAATTATGATAAAATTAAAGATAGCGTTAGGTGGTAATATGAAGAAAAATGCTTTTAACAATGAAAAATATTTAAGAATGCAATCAGAAAAAATTCTCGAAAGAATTCAACAATATAATAATAAATTATATTTAGAATTTGGTGGGAAAATATTCGATGATTATCATGCCTCTAGAATTCTGCCTGGTTTTGAAATCGATACAAAAGTTAAAATGCTTTGTAAAATTAAAGAGCAAGTAGAAATACTAATCGTAATTAATGCAAATCATATTCAATCAAGTAAAATTAGAGCTGACATTGGAATTACTTATGAAAATGAAGTTTTGAGGATGATCGAAAATTTCGAAAGAATGGAATTATATGTAGGAAGTGTTGTTATTACGCACTATGAGGGACAAGTAGCAGCAAAGTCGTTTAGAACAAAATTAATGAATATGAATATTAAAGTTTATCTTCATTATACAATACAAGGCTATCCTACTAATATTGATAAAATTATAGGCGAAGAAGGTTTTGGCAAAAATGATTATGTCGAAACTACAAAATCATTGGTTGTTGTAACCGCACCTGGCCCTTGTAGTGGGAAGATGGCTACTTGTTTGTCTCAATTGTATCATGAAAATAAAAGAGGAGTTTTAGCTGTATATGCTAAATATGAAACTTTTCCAATATGGAATTTACCACTAAGACACCCTGTTAACCTAGCTTATGAATCAGCAACTGCTGATTTAAATGATGTAAATATGATAGATCCTTTTCATTTAGAGGCATATAATACTTTAACAGTTAATTATAATAGAGATGTTGAAGTTTTTCCTGTTTTACAAGCTGTTTTCAATAAGATTTATGGATATAGTCCTTATAAATCTCCAACTGATATGGGCGTTAATATGGCAGGTTTTTGTATTGAAGATGAAGAAATGGTTGTATCTGCTTGCAAACAAGAAATTATTAGAAGATATTTGGATGCTTTAGTTGATTTAAAGAATGGTAAGAATGGCGAAGAAGTATCTGAAAAAATTGCTTTGATTATGAATCATCTTAACATTTCTATTTCAGATAGGAAGGTTGTTAAAGCAGCTTTAGAAAAAGAAGAAATAAGTAAAGTTCCGTCAATTGCAATTGAATTATCTGATGGTGTGATTGTAACCGGTAAAACTACTCCATTATTAGATGCTAGTGCTGCAGCAATTTTGAATGCTATTAAACATTTCTCTCAATTAAAAAAAGAAGTTTTATTGATATCTCCAAATGTAATTGAACCTATCCAGGATTTAAAAGAGCATCTTTTAAGTGAAAACAAATTAAGACTTAATGCTGAAGAAATACTTATATCTTTAGCTATTACGGCGACAACTAACCCGGTAGCAGATTTAGCACTTAGGAAATTACCTTTATTAAAAGGGGCTCAGGCTCATTCAACAGTTATGCTTTCTTATAGTGACAAAAATGTTTTTAAAAAATTAAGTATTGATGTAACATGTGAGGCTGTTAACTCAAGTTTAAAATAAAGGAGCCAAAATAAAATGACTCGATTTGTAAAATTGTTTGTAATTTCTTTAGTAGTGTTTTTGGCAGGCTGTAAACCTATTGAAGATGATATACAAGATGATTTAATAGATGATGATATAGTTGTAGAAGAACCAGTTGATGAAAATCCAGTTTTACAACAGGCCGATTTAAAATATGCTCAGGTACAAACTTTATTGAACGAATTACTACCAAATGAGTTATTTGATAACTATATATTTCCTAGCTTTAATGATGACCCTGATGTAAGTGTAATTTGGCTTTCTTCTAATTCAGTTGTTTTAACAAGGACGGGGATTATTAACCGTCAGAGTGAAGATGTTAGTGTAACAATAACTGCTAATTTAAAATGTTATGAAATAGATTATGTTTATACTAAGGAAATAGTTGTTAAAGCGCTTGAACTAAAAAGTTTAAATGGAAAGAATATCACTGCAGCTTATTTATATACATCTACATATAAGAAAATAAATGATGAGGATTGTGATAAAATTGATATTGTTAACTTTTCTTTTGCATCTATTTCAAATGGTGTTTTAAATATAAGCTCATTGATGGGAAAACTAATTGAAGTTACTTCTTTAAGAAACAAAGGAATTCATGTTTGCTTATCCGTTGGTGGCTGGGGAGCTGATGGTTTTTCAGATGCTGTTCTTACATCGGTAAGTCGAAAAAAGTTAATTGATTCTATTGTTAATACCTTGGAGACATATAAGTTTGCTGGTGTTGATTTAGATTGGGAATATCCAACAACAACTGCTGGTGGTACAATTACAGGAAGACCTGAGGATAAACAAAATTTTACGCTATTTTTGCAAGAATTAAGAGTGGCGCTTGATTTGGTGAATGAAAACTATATATTGTCAATCGCTGTTCCAGGTACAACTTATGGTATGAGGTATTATGAAGTTGATAGTATTCATCAGTATTTAGATTATGTACATTTGATGACATATGACCTAATAGATTATTCAACATCGGAAATTTCTAAACATCATACTAGTTTATATGCTTCTATATATAATGAAGGTGATATTAAATCTTGTGTTGATTCATACAAAGCAGCAGGAGTACCGGCAAACAAATTGGTAATAGGAGCAGCTTTTTATGGCCATTATGGGTATGTTGTTGATACAACAGACGGAATTGGTAAAACTACTACTTCTGGATTAAGTAACTCGATGGATTATACCACTATTTATAATACGTATATATCAATTTCAGAAAATTCTAATTATATATATTTTGATGAAAATGCAAAAGCTTCATGGTATTATGATGGAAATATATTTATATCTTATGATGATCCTATTTCACTATCGTATAAGTGTGATTATGTAAAATTAGAGAGTTTAGGTGGAATTATGTTTTGGCATTATGGTGGAGACCAAACAGGTACTTTGCTTGATGCTATTTATCAGTCTTTTACCAATTAAACATAAGAAAACTAATAATATTGACTTGTTTAATAAAAAGAATTATAATAATATATATAAATAGGAGGGTAAAATGGTTTTAGATAAAGTAAGAAAGATAATAGCTGAAGAACTAAAAGTTGATGAAAAAAATATTTCAATGGAAACTAGATTAATCGAGGATTTAAAAGCCGATTCAATTGACTCAATACAATTAATAATGGCTTTAGAAGAGGAATTTAATATTTCAATAAGTGATGATACAGTTCAAAAAATTAAAACTATTGGTGATATTGTTGAAATAATCGAAAAAAAATAATGCCTTTTTTAAGGCATTTTTATTGATTAGGAGGAAAAATGAAAAATTTATTGCCAAAGTTTTTTATCAAAGACTATAAAAATATAGAAAATCAAAAAGTGCGTTTGGCATATGGCGTGTTAAGTGGTATTGTTGGCATAATAAGCAATTTGTTTCTTTTTAGTTTGAAAATAATAATCGGTATTTTATCATTTAGTATTGCGATAATTGCGGATGCGATAAATAATTTATCTGATGCAGCAACTTCGATAGTGACTTTGCTGGGGTTTAAGTTAGCTAGTAAGCCCGCGGATGATGAACATCCTTTTGGGCATGATAGACTTGAGTATGTCACTGGTCTAATTATTTCAATTATCATCTTAGTTGTTGGAATTTTCTTGTTTAAAACTTCTTTTGAAAAAATTATTACACCGAAAGAATTGGTTTTTAACAAATATGTGACTATAGTACTAAGTTTATCAATTTTGATTAAAATTTGGCAAGCTTGGTTTTATTATCAAAATAGTAAGATAATTAAATCTAAAACTTTAAAAGCAAATGCGATAGATAGTATGAATGATTTTATAATCACATCTATCATCTTAATCAGTTTTTTGATAAATAAATTCTCAGGATTTAATGTTGATGGATATGTTGGTTTAGTTGTTGCTTGTTTTATATTCTTTAGTGGTACTAAACTAGTTAAAGAAACCACTTCATTATTGGTTGGTGAAGTTCCTGATAAAGAGTTAGTTAAAAAAATCAAAGATAAAATTTTAAAAGTTGATGAAGTTTTAGGAATGCATGATTTAATAATTCATAGTTATGGGCCTTTAAAATATTATGCAAGCGTTCATGTAGAGGTTAACAACTTAATGACAGTAGAAAAAAGCCATTTAATTATAGATAAAATAGAAGAATCTATAAAAAATGATTTGAATGTAAATATCGTGATGCACATTGATCCTGTAGATTTAGATTGTGAAAAAAGAAATTATTATTATGATGTTGTTAAAGAGATAGTTTATAGTTATGATAAGAATTTTAAAATGCATGATTTTAGAATTGTAAGAGAAAAAAATAAAGAAATAATTATTTTTGATTTAGTAATACCGTTTAATTATAAAGAATCAAAAGAAAAATTAAGAGATTTTATAATAAAAGAAATTAATAAAAGAGAAAAAAATGTGAAAATAAAAATTTTAGTGGAGACTGAAATTGTAAAAATTATTAATTAGGAGGAAATATGTATATTTCAAATGTTGAAAAATGGAAAAATTTTTCGGGTTTATTAGAAGAATTAAGAGAAGAATTGTCTAATATGAATGAAAAAGAGTTAGAGGATGCTTTTTACACTGACTTAGGTTTTGGCACAGGAGGTATGCGTGGTATAATTGGTGCTGGTACTAATAGAATGAATATTTATACACTAAGAAAAGCAAATTATGGCTATGCAAAATTTATACTTAGTTTGAAAGTTGAAAATCCTTCTGTTGTAATAGCTTATGATTCTAGACATAAATCTAAGGAATTTGCTTTAGAATCAGCTAAAGTAATGGGCACTTTAGGAATCAAAGCGTACTTATTCAATAAAATTACTCCTACTCCGGAGTTGTCATTTGCTGTTAGATATTTAAAAGCAACAGGAGGAATAGTAGTTACAGCTTCTCATAATCCTGCTAATTATAATGGTTATAAAATATATGATAGTGATGGTTGTCAACTTGTTCCTGATCTGGCCGATCAAGTTATAGAAGAAATTTCAAATGCACCGGATGCTTTTGAAATATTTGTTGAAAATGAAAATGAATTAGTTAGTCAAAATATGGTTGAATATCTTGATGATTTGGTTGATAAAAAATATCTTGAAGCTGTAAAGTCAATTGCTGTATATCCTAAACAGAATAAAGAAGACTTTAAAGTAGTTTTTACTCCTCTTCATGGTACTGCTGCATATTTAGGAAAGAAGTTGTTAAATGAAACAGGGTATAATGTATTTTGTGTTGAAGAGCAAATGGTCCCAGATCCTAATTTTACAACCGTAAAATCTCCAAATCCTGAGGTCATGAGTGCATTTGATTACGGTATTAAATTAGCTGAAAAGGAAAATGCAGATTTAGTTATAGCTACTGATCCAGATGCTGATAGAGTTGGACTGGCTGTTAATAATGAAGGAAAATATCAATTGTTAACAGGCAACCAAACAGGTGCATTACTACTTTTTTATTTAACAAATAATAAACCTTTACCAAAACAAGGTGTTGTCTTTAATACTATTGTTACATCTTCATTAGGAGCAGATATTGCAAAGTCTAAAGGATTAGAAGTAATCTCCACTCTAACCGGATTTAAGTTTATTGGAGAACAAGCTAAATTGCTTGAAAATTCATCTAAAGAGTTTTTCTTTGGCTATGAAGAATCATATGGATATGTAGTAAAAGATTTTGTTAGAGATAAAGATTCATTACAAGCGTTGCTGTTATGTTCTGAAATGGCATGTTTTTATAAAAATAGCGGAAAAAATTTAATTCAGGTACTAGAAGAGATTTTTAATAAATTTGGTTACTATGTAGAAGATTTAGTTAATATAGCTCTTGAAGGAAAAGAAGGCGCTGATAAAATTGATGAAATACTTAATCATTTTAGAAAAATGGAGTTAAAACATATTCAAGGACTTGCTGTGCTAGCAAAAGAGGATTATTTAGAACAAAAAAGATTTAAAAATGGTGAAGTTACTAATATATCTTTACCAAAATCTAACGTATTAAAATATCTTTTAAATGATGGTAGTTGGTTTGTTTTGCGTCCAAGTGGAACTGAACCTAAAATGAAAATTTATGTTGGTACAAAAGATTCTTCTAAGGAAGAAGCTATTAAAAAAATTGCTAAAATTAAAGAAGTTGTTTTAGCAATAGTAAAGTCGGTGTAATATGAATCCTTTAGATAAAAGAGTCAATTATATAGAAAAAATCGTTCCCAATTCTTTGACAATTCTTTTTTCAGGAACGGATATAGTTAGATCGGGTGATCAATATTTTCCATTTGAAGCTGATAAAAACTTTTATTATATGACTGCAATAAATCAATCAAATATTGCTTTTGTTTTGATAAAAAAAGAAAAAGAAATTATCGAAAAATTATTTATTGAAAAAAATGATGAAATTATGGTTAAATGGGAAGGTGCTAAGCTTACAAAGGCGGAAGCCAGTAAAATCTCTTGGATAAACGAAGTTCACTTTTTGGAGGAGTTTGAAACTTTTATTGAAGATTATTTAGGAATCAATGATGTAAAAACAATTTATCTTGATTTTAAGGAAAAGAAAAAACCAGGGTATACAACCATGGCTTATGATTTTCAAAGAGAATTTGTATTAAAACATAAAGATTCAGATATTGAAATAAAAGATTGTACTCCTATATTTCAACATATTAGAATGGTAAAAGCTTCAGATGAAATTGAGCATATTAAAGAAAGCGTCGAACATACTAGAAATGGTATTGAATTTATGATGGCTAACTGTAGAAAAGATATGTATGAATACCAATTAGCAAGTTTTTTTGCTTTTGCACTTAAGTATAATGGCGATAAAAAAGTTGCTTTCCCAACAGTAGTAGCAGGGGGTAAAAATGCTACAGTGTTGCATTATTCAAAAAGAAATGAAATATTAAATAAAAAGGATTTAGTTTTAGTAGATGTTGGGTGTCAAACCAACTATTATTGTAGTGATATAACGCGTACTTTTCCAATCTCAGGTAAGTTTTCTAAGAGACAGCGAGACGTCTATGAAGAGGTTCTTTTAGTTAATAATATGTGTATTGCATCAGCTATAAAAGGAACTACTCTTACTGAACTAAATAATTATGCTACAGATCTTTTAATAAAAGCTTGTTATCGATTGAAATTAATTACTAAAGATGAAGATATTAAAAAGTATTATTGG
>Ga0334884_1005510_pt1 | contig 12015 bp, 7 predicted proteins | sample GraSluR1_MG_7_FD_207215 | JGI IMG/M metagenome (GOLD analysis project Ga0334884, IMG submission 207215) | Sludge microbial communities from methane-producing bioreactor in Wageningen University, Netherlands - Granular Sludge_12_05 R1 | ecosystem: Engineered > Bioreactor > Anaerobic > Unclassified...
ATGAAAGATGCTTCTGAAATGTCCAGAGTGTAATCATATCCCTTCAACAAGACTCCGTTTGGCCTGATGTTGACAATCCTTCTCCATAAAGAATCGTATGAAACAGCATAATCCATTATACCTGTTTCTCCTTTTGGTGTTTTGTAAATAAGAGAGATTGAATCTCTGTTCAAATAGGATAGCGGGGCTTCAAAAACAAGCTGGAAACCACTCTGCTCAATGAGGGCAGGATCTGCTACTATTTTGAATTCCAATAAATCTGCTCTTTTTTTCACCTCATTTTCAGTAGATTGCCTTTGTTGATCATCTTCCTCAATTTTAGCAGGTTTTGGTTTTGGCAAATTGAAATTTTCTTTGAATGAAGTGAGATTCCCGGTTGAATCGGTTTTCATATACTCAACCTTAACTTTCATGGTATCTGGCATTACAATGGTAGTATCTGTAACCCAAAGTACTATGCTGTCTTTTCTGATATTGTGTTCGGTTACGAACGAAGATTCATCCAATCCTGAGATTTCCAATGAATTGATTATTGGGTTGGCAGCAGAAAAAAGCAAATAGGCCATCCTGTGCTGAAGCCTCTTGCTTTCACGTATAAACTGTTTTTCATTATCTTCCCTGAATAAGTAAAGTTCCTTTTCAACTGGTCTTGAAATTGCCTTTAAAGTATCTTTTTCTCCTACATATTCTAGTTCCTTCAAAGTATCTGACAAGACTTTGGTTGGAACCAACAACGAATCCATGAAAGCAACCCGTTCACTTTCCCTGTCGTATCGGAAATTGTTGTTCAGGTCTTCAAAAGCATAAACTGAATATGGCTCTTTCTTTATGTTCCTGACAACAAAATATCCGAAATTATCGGTTTTTGCAACCGCACTAGGATTGGCAGAATATATCGCAGAATCCGACAAATTGTTGTAAATAGCTACAACTACTCCATTGGCAGGCATTAATGTGCTTGCATGTGAAACAATGCCCGATACCATAAAAGAATCAACGTAAGAGCCTGTGGAAAAAGGGAGTACATATTTATAGAAAGGATTCCCTTCATTGTTGTCTTGTATTGAGTTTCCAAAGTGCAGAGAGTATGTTTTATTTGAATCCAACTTTTCCTGAAACCTGACAATAACACTTTTCCCTTTTATTTTTGCCTCTGGCTGTTTTTTTTGTGGAGGAGAGAGGAATATGTTTTGTTGAGGATCCTTCAATACCACGTATTCGTCAAAAGTCATTGTCAGAATACCCTTTTCCAAGGGAAAAGAAATTGCACCAGAGTCAGGAACTACTTCAATCAGTAATGGTGGTATTGTATCCTTCGGTCCACCCATTGGAGGAGTAGAAGTATTTGCACAAGAACTTGTTGCAAAATAACCAAACATCAAAAAAATAATAACCCTGCCTATATTTGTTCTTATGATTTCCATATTATGTGATTAGTCTTCTTTCAATTCTGTCCTTATAACATTTTCAACACCCTTTACCTGAGACATCTGCTTTATTATTTTGTCCAAATCTTCTGTATTGTGCACATATAAGTCTATAAACCCTTCGAATATCCCATCGTGGGTTTCAATGAAAATTTTTCGTATGTTGACATTCAAAACAAGCGTGATAAATTGAGTTAGTTCATTTAGTATCCCAATCCTGTCTATTCCTCTCATACTAATTCTTGCAAGGAAAGACGATACAGTGTGCTTGGTCCATTTTGCTTTTACAATCTTGTTACCATAACGTGATGCTAGTTGGATTGCTTCAGGACAGCTGTTCTTATGTACAATAACCTCGCCATTGTCATCAATGAAACCTATAACTTTATCTCCTGGTATTGGCTTGCAACACCTTGCAACTTGATAACTCAAAGTTTTCTCCAGAGGATTTTCTTTGAGCAGGTAATCTTTCTTGTTATCTATTGACTTTTTAGGGACAGGAACTGGTGCCACTTCCTCCGTACCTCCGTTATCATCCTCTTCTTCATTGTCAAAGTTGTCGTTATAGTCATTGTTTTGGTTACCAAACCCTGAAAATTGGAGATTCCAGAAACGAATCCTTTTTCGTGTTGTGCTTTTTTTTATGGTTGTGGAGAGATCAGACAAATCCAAAATTCCAGCACCAATCTTGCTAAACAACTCTTCCCGGTTATTGAGTCCGTATGCAGCAGTCAGCTTTCTGTAGACCCTTGCTTGTGGTTTAATACCCATTTCCGAAAGTTTTTCATCCAGGATGGTTTGACCCGATTTTAAATGATCCTTGATTTCTGACTTGAGAGCATCCATTATAAAGCTCTTGGCTTTAGGTGTCTTTGCATAGTCAAGCCATTCTCTTTGAGGTTTTTGAGACTCAGCTGTAATGATTTCTATTTGGTCGCCATTCCTTAGTTCGTAAGAAATGGGCACTAGTTTGAAATTTGCTTTTGCTGCTATTGCCTTACTGCCTATCTCTGAGTGTATGGAATATGCAAAATCCAAGGCTGTAGATCCTTTTACCAGAGAGCGTGATTCTCCTTTAGGGGTGAATACATATATTTCAGAAGATAAAAGGTCTGAATGGAACCTGTCCAAAAATTCCAACGCATTTGAATCGGGATTCTCCAAGACCTCCCTGACCATATTTAGCCATTTATCCATCTCATTTTCAGATGGAGACCCAGCGCTTTTATAACTCCAATGAGCAGCAACCCCTCTCTCTGCCAAATCATTCATCCTCACAGAACGGATTTGTATTTCCACCCAATTACCTTGTGGACCCATTACTGTGCAATGTAAAGCTTCATATCCATTTATTTTTGGGGTGCTCACCCAGTCCCTGATTCTGTCTGTCTTGGACAAATATAGTTCAGTTATAAGGGAATAAATATGCCAACATTGAATCCTCTCTGGTTGGTTCTCCTTGGGATCAAAAACAATCCTGACAGCATACAAATCATATATCTGCTCAAAAGGAATTGACTTGGATTCCATTTTCCTCCAGATGGAGTAGGGAGTCTTTGTCCTTTTGGAGATATTGAATTTGTACCCGGCTTGCCTCAAACTTTCGGAAATAGGTTCAATGAACTCATCCATGGCGCAACCTCTTTCTGCAATCGTTTGGGATATCCTGCTTTGGATATACTCATATTGGGCAGGTAAAGTATGGTAAAGCCATATATTTTCCAACTCCGATTTTATGCTGTACAATCCCAGTCTGTGAGCCAGAGGTATGAATATGTACATGGTCTCGCTAAGGATCTTCGACTTCTTGTGGTCAGGCATATACTCCAATGTACGCATATTGTGGAGTCTGTCTGCCAATTTGATTAGAATAACCCTGACATCATCATTAAGGGTAAGCAATATCCTGCGGAAATTCTCTGCCTGCGAAGAAGTCTGTGAATCAAAAGCGCTTTTTATTTTGGTCAAACCATCTACCAATGAAGCGATTTTTGCTCCAAACAACCTTTCAATGTCTTCCAGAGTGTACTCGGTATCCTCTACCACGTCATGTATCAAGGCAGAGACAATGGATTTGTAGCCAAGGCCTATCTCCTGAACAACAATCTGGGCTACGGAAATAGGGTGTATTATATATGGCTCCCCCGACCTTCTCCTGACACCGTTATGAGCTGACTTGGCAAAATCAAAGGCTTTCAGGACTACTTCGTATTCTCCCTGATTTGCACATCTTTTAAGACTTGCCAGACGCAGAACTTCGAATTCCTTTTCAATTATTGCATTATCCTTATCTGTAAACATATTTCTTTAGTAGAGCATATCTCTCTTACCATTTTTAATCATTAGCAATTTATTTGCCAGGTCCTCTTTTTTCTTTGAATCCTTGATAAGCAAAAGTTCCTCTTCTATAAGTTTGTATCCCTCTTCTTTTGTCTCTGCAGATGAGTAATCTTCCAAGTATTCAGCTAAGGTAAGCATTGCATTGGGAGTACAGAACCTTCCTATGAAACCAGGTATTGCATATTCCATGAAATGCTCACCTGTACGTCCAAGCCTGTAGCATGATGTGCAGAAACTAGGTATGAACCCCCGATTTAGCAACCACTGGATGACTGAATCAAGTTCCCTGGAGTCTCCAATCTGGAATTGCTCACGATTCAACTCCTGCACTTCTTTCTTGCCTTCGTGGTAACCTCCAATCTCCAACCTGGTACCTGCATCTATCTGGGATACTCCATATTCAATTACAGCGTCCCTTACTTCTGAAGTTTCCCTTGCAGTCATTATAAGACCTGTGTATGGAACTGCAATTCTTAATGTTGCCACCAATTGTTTGAAATCCTCGTCACTAACTTCGTACGGCAAGTCCAGTTTCATGTCGTATGCAGGCTTGATTCGTGGGAAACTTATGGTATGGGGGCCAACCCCATATTTATCTTGTAAGTATATTGAGTGTTTGACCAAACCCAATACCTCGAACCTCCAGTCATACAATCCAAACAATGCTCCAATGCCAACATCATCCATACCCGCCTCAAAAGCCCTGTCCATTGCATTCAATCTCCACATATAGTCACTTTTTATGCCGGGACCAGGGTGATACTTGGCATAAGTCTCTTTATGGTAAGTTTCCTGAAAAACCTGGAAAGTGCCTATTCCGGCCTCTTTGACAGTCCTGAACCCCTCTATGTCCAGTGGTGCGGCATTGATATTGATTCTGCGTATCTCCCCATTTCCGGTTTTCACGTTATAACATGTCCTAACGCTGTCGGCTATGAATTCCGGAGTATACCTGGGGTGTTCACCATAAACCAAAATCAATCTTTTGTGCCCCTCTTTTTCAAGTTGTGTTACTTCTGCCACAATATCCTGCTCACTTAACGTCCTTCTTACAGCTTTTCTCAAGGAACTTCTGAATCCACAATACTGACAATTGTTTATACAATAATTACCAATATACAATGGAGCAAACAAGACAATTCTTTTGCCATATATGGACCTTTTCAGCTCCTTGGCTGTCTCAAACAACTCTTGCTTTGCTTCGGGGGAATTTATTGCAAGTAGTGTTGCAGTCTCTTCCAGTGTCAAAGCCTGTTTGGTTTTACTTTTAGCAAGTATCTCCCTTATCTTTGGAAGATCCTCTTTTGTGTTTTGTAACAGTTCGTGAAAATATTTATCATCAATAAAATCTTCTGCTCTTGATGTCAATTTAAGATCCATAATTTTTGTTTTAAATATACTTGTAATTATCTACATTCTGAAATGCGTGTGAGAGTTCTGCACCAAACAGTATAAGCGTCCAGCTGATATTCATCCATACCATAAAGAGAGGGATTGCAGCAAACACTCCATATACAGCGTTCAACCCGTTTACCATCAATTGGGTTTCCAAATAAAAGAACTGAACAACAATAAAAGCAAATGCAAGGACCAATGCACTATTGAATGCTGCAGAAACCCTTACTTTTGTATTTGGAATTAGTTTATACATAAGGGTGAATACTCCTGTTATGAAAAAATAAGCAGTAATCCATGTAAAAATGGAAGTTATTGGGAGATACTTGTCAAATTCAAGTCCAATTGATTTTAATGTGTTAGTATACACCAATGCCAAAGTGAGGAAAAGGAAAATTACAAATGGAGATACAAACAAAAGAGTCATATAATAGATTGCCCTTTTCCTGAATGAACGGCCAGATTCAACCTTCCATATTTCATTGAATGCTTTTTCGATATTTAGCATCAGCCATATTATAGTAGAGAGCAAAAATAAAAAGCTAATCACACCAAAAAGCCCATTTCTGCTTGTTTTTATAATATTTGTAGCAAATTTAAGTACGTATGATATTATCTGTTCATTGCCTTCAAAATAACTATACAGTAAACTCTCAAGCCTTTCGCCTGCACCAAACCCATTGGTAACAGCAAACATTATTGCAACAAACGGTACAATGGACATCGCAGAGAAGTAGCTCAATGATGTAGCCTGAAGTGAAACCTTATCATTTGCAAACCCCTTGATGGTTATCAACAAAACCTTCAGGTACTTTATCATTCTGGCACGCATAATACTAATTTCCGACATATCAAGATGCCAGATGTCATTGATAAGGAATTTCAGTATCCTTTGATAAGTATGTTTTATATTGCCATATTTTTTCAATTCGTGTTCTCCATGAATTTTACTGGATCTATGATATACCTTACATGCGTTCCGTTTCCTATCTCACCTTGATTGTCGTATGCAATAATTGAAAAATGCAAACGTTTTCCCTCCTGCCTTTCCAATACTGCTTCGGCAAAAACCTCCTTACCCACAGGAGTGGCTCTTGTATGCTTTACACTAATCTCTATGCCAACCGTGTCCAAACCTTCAGGAATGTTTGCCAATGCTAGCTGGTGGGCAGACTTTTCCATTAAAGCAATCATAGCCGGGGTTGCAAAAACATTCAATAAACCAGACCCATGGTTCAAAGCAGTATCACTTTGGTCTACTTTTTTTGATGTTTTATGTCTAATCAAATGCTCGTCCATGATTATAATATATTCTTGGCAACTTCCTCAAATCCGGACATCTCTTCTATCTTGGGAGATCCCATTATTTCTACCGGCGGGGCAACCATTTTCCAACTCATCTTTTCTGAAAAAGGAACAAGGGTTTTCACACCGCCTCCGCTCCAACTGAATGAACCAAACAAAGCATAGTTTTTGTCCTTAGGATTGAGTACCTCCAATTCATTGCATAAATGTTGCATCATCGGGTGCATCCCGGCATTGTAAGCACTCGATCCTAACACAACCGACTTGTATTTCCATATGTCATTCAAGATGAATGATACATGGGTCTTTGAAACATCGTAAATCCGTATGTTCTTGACTCCCTGTTCTGATATTAGCCTTGCAAGGTAATCTGCCATCTTTTCGGTGTTGCCATACATAGAGGCAAATGCAATAACCACCCCCTCGTCTGACTCGTGTTTGCTCCATTTGTCATATAATGAAATCGCCTTTTGAGGGTCTTTCCTCCACACTGGTCCATGGGATGGACAAATGAAATTGATTTTCACACCTTCTAGTTTTGCAAAAGCTTTTTGAACCATGTGGCTGTATTTACCTACAATGTTTGAATAATACCTCCTCATCTCATCTTCGTAAAATCCAAAGTTGATTTCATCGTCAAAGATTCCACCATCAAGAGTTCCAAAAGATCCGAATGCGTCACATGAAAAAAGGATGGAATCTGTAGTGTCGTATGTCATCATTGTCTCTGGCCAATGTACCCATGGGGTCATTACAAACTTTAATTTGTGGTAGCCAAGGTCAAGGGTATCCCCATCTTTCACTTCATGTATATGATCTTGACCAACCCCATAATAGGATTGGAGCATTTTGAAAGCTTTGCTGTTTGCTACTATCTTTACATTTGGGTACATCTTCTGGATCCACCCGATCATGCTTGAGTGATCAGGCTCCATATGATTGACTATCAAATAATCAAGTTGCCTTCCTTGAATTATTTCTCCAACTTCTTCAAGATAGTCATCTTTTGAACCAAATTCCAATGTATCTATTAACGCACATTTTTTGTCAGCTATTACATATGAATTGTATGAAACTCCGTTTGGCAAAGGCCAATTGTTTTCGAAAAGGGACTTTTTCCTGTCGTTTACTCCAACATAGTACACTTTATTGGAAACTAATATTTTTTTCATTCTAAACCAAAATTTGTTTATAAATAAAGTTATAATAATTATTTAATCATCTCAAAAAACTCATTTTCAGTCAATATTTTGACGCCTAATTTATTAGCCTTTTCCAATTTGGATGGGCCCATATTATCTCCAGCTATCAAATAAGATGTTGACCCCGAAATAGATGTAACATTTTTACCGGAGTGTTGTTCAATCACTTTTTTTAATTCTTCCCTTGGAATTGAAAAAAGTCCTGATACAACCAACGAACATCCTTCTAACTTATTGGACAAGATACTCTTGGTATTATTTAACTCTAATTTTACACCGTAGGAGTTGAGCAATTTAATTATTTCTTGGTTGAACGGGTCAGCAAAGAAATTCATCACAGAATCAGCAACAGTTTCGCCAATGTCGGCTACTTGCAACAACTCTTCTTTTGTAGAAATAGAAAGAGCATAGATTGACTTGAAATGAAATGCTAAATTTTTTGCAGTGGTTTCTCCAACGTGCCTTATACCTAAAGAATATAACACTCGCTCAAAAGGAACAGATTTTGAAGCTTCCACACTTTTCAGGAACCTTTCTGTAGATTTTTCCTTCCAGCCATCTAGTTCCAGTATATCATTTTTTGTCAACCTGAAAAAATCTGGAAATGTATTCAGGATGCCCTTTTTGTACATAACTTCAATCGTAGCTTCTCCAGCCAATATATTCATGGCTTTCCTGCTGCAAAAATGTAGCAACCTGCCTTTTATTTGCATTGGACAACCATTGATGTTTGGACAATAGTGTTTGGCCTCGCTTTCCTCTTTTACAAGCAATGTATTACAGTCAGGACAATTAACCGGGAACAAAGGTTTTTGTGCATTTTGGTCTCTTTGGGATACATCTACTCCAACAATTTTTGGGATTATTTCACCTCCTTTTTCTACATACACGGTATCTCCCAAGTGAATGTCCAATAATTTTATTTGCTCTTCGTTGTGAAGGGAAGCTCGTCTTATGGTACTCCCAGATAAAAGTACTGGATCCAGATTGGCTACAGGTGTAATAGCTCCTGTTCTGCCCACTTGATAATCTACAGATTTCAATACAGTTGAAGCTTGCTCTGCTTTAAATTTATATGCAGTTGCCCACCGGGGAGATTTTGAAGTATATCCAGCGTTTTTTTGGAGTAATACTTCATTTACTTTTATAACAACTCCATCTGTAGGGAATTTTAGTTTTTTCCTTTCAATATCCCAATAATCCAAATATTCAATAACCTCATCTATGCTTTTGCATAGCCTGTAATGATTTGACACAGGAAACCCTGCTTGTCTTGCCCATTCCAAAGATTGTACATGGTTTTCAAATATGAGTCCTTGACCAGATACAGAGTAAAAAAAAGCACTCAGTTCCCTGCTTGCAGTAAGTGAAGGATCCAAAAGCTTTAACGAACCTGCTGCAGCATTTCTTGGATTTGCAAAAAGGGGCTCTTCATTTTCCTCCTTTTTTTTGTTTAGCCTGTCAAAAGAGTCCCATGACATAAATATTTCTCCCCTAATCTCTACCTCTCCAGAAAAAAAAGATTCCGGAAGTTTTGACGGGATTGATCCAATGCATTTGACATTTGCAGTTACATCGTCTCCTACATTCCCGTCACCTCTGGTAACCGCCCGAACAAAGTTCCTATTGTTGTATATCAAAGATATGGCAGAACCATCAATCTTTAGTTCACAGACGTACTCTATCTTTTTGCCTAACAATCTTGACAATCTTTCGTCAAACGTATACAGCTCCTCTTTATTATAAGTATTGCTTAAAGAAAGCATTGGGGTTTTGTGTCTGGCTTGTTTGAAGGACTTACCAATTTCACTGACAGACAAGTCGCTACCAACTTTAAGGGTGGGAGAGGAGTCTGTTATAAATTCAGGATATTTTGCTTCAAGAGCCTGTAGCTCCTGCATCAACAAATCGAATTCAAAATCGGTAATAATTGGCTTATTATCTACATAATACAAACTATTATGCAACTCAATTTCCTTTCTTAGAAAAGAAATCCTATCCTTGGCATTTTCTTTGTTGACTTTCATAATTTAACTTACAAATTTAAATATTTTTTAATTATTATTAACTTTGCCAGCTCAATAAGTAAAGTAATGAAAAAAACAATCGTAATTTTGACGGGAGGTGGTCCCGCGCCTGGAATGAATACTGTAGTAGGCAGTATTGCTAAAACATTTATTTCGAATGGATACAGAGTCCTCGGATTGAACGGTGGGTACAAAGGGCTTTTTTCCAAGAATCCAGATTACACAGAACTGGATTTCCTTATGGCAGATTCAATTTTTAATCGTGGTGGTTCTTACTTGGTAATGAGTAGGTATAAACCAACCAAAGATGACTTTGAACATAATTTCAACCTTGATTTTTTTGTAAAGAACAACATAAAGCTACTGGTTACAATCGGAGGAGATGACACTGCATCAACAGCAAACAGGGTAGCCAAGTTTTTGGTAGAACACAATCACACGATTTCCAACATTCATGTTCCCAAAACTATAGACAATGACCTTCCTTTGCCATTACAAAGACCTACATTTGGCTACGAATCGGCAAAATCAGAGGGAGCTAGGCTAGCTACAACTGTTTACGAAGATGCAAGGACTAGTAACAATTGGTTTGTAGTATGTGCCATGGGACGTTCTGCCGGGCATCTGGCATTTGGTATCGGTTCTGCAGCCCATTATCCAATGATAGTTATTCCTGAGATGTTCAATAAAACAACCATAACTATAGATAAAATAGTTAAACTTGCTGTTTCATCAATTGTTAAGAGATTGATTCTTGGTATAAACTATGGAGCAGTAATGATTTCGGAAGGCGTATTCCACGAACTAAGCGAAGAGGAACTAAAGATGTCGGGAGTGACATTTTCTTATGACGATCACGGCCATCCAGAGTTGGGTAAAGTTTCAAAAGCTCATATTTTCAACGAAATATTGGAAAAAAGACTTAGGTCTATCGGTTTATCCACTAAATCACGTCCTGTAGAACTTGGATACGAACTTAGATGCCAGTATCCTAGTGCCTATGATTTGGTCTACTGTACAGAACTAGGCATAGGAGTTCACCAGCTGTTTACTGAAGGACAATCTGGTTGTATGGTTTACATTGACCACCTTGGAAAGGTAAAACCGCTGTTCCTAAAAGACATACAGGATCCAGACACTGGAAAAATCCCTCCAAGAGGTGTAAGTCTTGAATCGGACAGAGTACAAGCCATCATTAATAACATTTTACATTACATTACCGAAAGTGATTATGAAGCTGCTTCAAAGGTTATTTCAAACCCAGAGGAGTATGATTTCAAAAAGATTTTGAACTGGTAATTTATGTCGTTCAAGCCAATCATTTACCAGGTATTGCCTAGGATATTCGGGAATAAGACATCTGATCTTGTTCCCGGATCTTCTTTTAAAACCAACGGATGTGGAAAGTTGGATGACTTTACTCTTGAGACATTGGATACAATCAAAGACCTGGGTTGCACTCATATTTGGTTTACAGGAATTCTTAGACATGCAACAAAAACTGCTTTTCCAGAATGTGGATTGCCGGCCAACCATTCTTCTATAGTCAAAGGTGAGGCTGGATCACCATATTCAATCACTGACTACTATGATGTTGCTCCTTCTATTGCAACTAATCCTGCAAATAGAATCAATGAATTTGAACAACTAATCGCCAGGTGCAAATCATTATCCATTGGTGTTATAATTGACTTTGTGCCAAACCATTTGTCACGGGAATACAAATCTGTTAAAAGACCTGAAGAAAGAGAAGAATTTGGCGCACACGATAAAATTGATTACTCCTTCCATCCATCAAACAACTTCTATTATATTCTGGGAAGTAGCTTTAAATCTCCAGCACAAAGCACAGATATAAAACCATATATAGAAATACCTGCAAAAGTTACAGGGAATGATTGCATCAACCCCGAACCATCAGATGCAGATTGGTACGAGACTGTGAAGCTGAATTACGGATATGATATTTTCAGTGGCAACAAACAATCATTCTTTAACCCAATTCCAGATACCTGGAATAAAATGTACGATATACTGGATTATTGGCTTTGCAAAGGTGTTTCGGGTTTTAGATGCGATATGGCAGAGATGGTACCTTTGGATTTTTGGGAATGGGTAATTCCAAAGACAAAGGAAAATCACAAAGAGGTCCTATTCATTGCAGAGACATATAATCCACATTCATACAGCCTGTTCCTTGAAAAATCCAGGTTTGACTACCTATATGACAAAGTTGGGCTATACGACACTTTAAAAGCGATAACAAGAGGAGAGAAAGAGTGTTCAGAAATATCAAAATGTTGGCACTCCTTGGGGCTA
>Ga0334884_1005511_pt1 | contig 12015 bp, 10 predicted proteins | sample GraSluR1_MG_7_FD_207215 | JGI IMG/M metagenome (GOLD analysis project Ga0334884, IMG submission 207215) | Sludge microbial communities from methane-producing bioreactor in Wageningen University, Netherlands - Granular Sludge_12_05 R1 | ecosystem: Engineered > Bioreactor > Anaerobic >...
GTGCAATGATAGTCGGTGTTGCTACACACCCTTCTTATCGCAACAGAGGATACGCTTCGTTGGTGATGAGCCATCTATGCCAACAGTGTTTTGAGCATGGACTATCCTTTCTCTGCCTTTTTTACGACAATCCTTCAGCTGGGGCAATTTACCACAGGTTGGGCTTTGAAACTATCGGACGCTGGGCTATGATGAAATTCTAAGCAAAAGAAACCAAACATCTACAGGAGTAAAACAACATGAAAGCTTTGGTACTTGAATCGAAAAACATCGTAACACTGCGTGATTTCCCAATCGTGGAATCGATGGGACCTCATGACGTGACGATCAACATACGAGCCTGCGGCATCTGTGGGAGCGACGTTCACTATTATAAGGAAGGAGCCATTGGAGAGTTCATAGTTACACAACCCATGATACTCGGGCATGAAGCTGCCGGGGTGATCGTTGCCAAGGGCGATAAGGTAACGGATCTTGAAATCGGGGACTTGGTATGCATGGAACCCGGCGTACCGAACCTTTCAGCAAAAGAGGTGCTCGAGGGATCTTACAATCTCGACAAGGACATCGTCTTTTGGGCAACGCCCCCGGTGCATGGATGCTTAAGGGAGCAAGTTGTCCATCCTGCACGATTCTGTTTCAAACTTCCCCTGGGTGTAAGTGCCGCAGAAGGTGCTATGGTCGAGCCCTTGGCTACAGGAATCGAAGCCGTGAAGAAGGCACGGGTACAACCTGGAGATACAGCCCTTGTGATAGGAGCCGGGACCATCGGCATCATGGTCGCCCTCTCGGCACTGGCAGCGGGATGCTCGAAGGTCTATATCAGTGATATCAAGCAACAAAAGCTTGCCATTGCCGCCTTATACAAGAACATCATCCCCATAGACAGCAGCAAGGAAGATCTCCTGACCTCGATATTGGAACACACAAACGGTCTTGGTGTGGATACCATCTTCGAAGCATCAGGAAGCCCTCACGTGTATCCTTCATTCTTTGCTTGTGCAAAGCGCGCTGCAACAGTCGTTCTGGTGGGGATGATGAACGGTACAGTGCCCCTTGATGTTGCACTGCTGCAGGTTCGTGGACTGCGCATCGAGACGGTGTTCCGTTACACCAACACCTTTGACAGGGCAGTTTCCCTGATAGCCAACGGTTTGATTGATGTAAAGCCCCTGATCAGCAAAGTGTTTCCCTTTGAACAGTCAGTCGAGGCATATGAGTATGCTGCGCAAGGGCATCTGGATGTGGTGAAGGTAATGATTGAGTTCTGACTCAAGGAGATTCTGAGAACATTCTTCTGGTATCAAAAACCACACAAAACGTAAGCAAATGAAAGTAGTTTTTCTTTTTTATTACAACTTAAAAGAATTTTCTCAAACAATCAAAAGAGTTTTGTTTGACAAACACAAAAACTCATGCTGTAATGTCCTTAGAGATATGATGTATGATGTTTTGCATCCAAGGAGGAACTCATGAGAAAAGTATCTATCATCGCATTGATGCTTCTACTGGTAGCCTCGGTGGCTTTTGCAGCCCCAAGCGCTGAAACTGCATCGAGAAAACCATCGTCTTTGACATTCGTGATCACCAACAACACATTACAAGATCCACTGGTCAGAATATTCAACAAATTTACTGAAGAGACCGGTATCAAGGTTGAGATCCAAGCTCTCCCCGGTGGAGAAGAGTATGGAAGACTCTTGCAGACCCGTTTTGCAACAAGAGACTATCCCGACCTTTTCATCATGGATCCAGGCACCAAGCAGTACACCAAATTTGGAGTCGATCGCCTGCACGAAATGACCGGCGACCCACTGTTTGACAATGTCCTTGACGCCTCAATGGACTTCCAATTGCTCAACGGCAAAGTCTATGGTGCCCCCTGGGGCGGTACCGGAACCTACGGTGTCTACTACAACAAGGATGTCTTCAAGGCGATCGGTGCTGATGTTCCCAAGAACTATGCTGATTTCTTGAATATCCTGAGAAAGGCAAAGGCCGCCGGCTATATCCCTGTCTATGAAGCAGCAAGAACAGAGTGGCCGCTGCAGGTCTTCTCCCTTATCGCATGGCCGACCTTTGTTGATCCGGCTATCGGAGATGAAGGAGTGCAGAAGCTTGAGAGAAACGAACTGCGCTTGAACCAGATTCCTGCCCTCAGGGATGTATTCTCCCGCTATGTAGCCCTTCGTGACGCAGGCTTGTTCCAACCAAACTACCAGTCAGGCACCTATGATGAGCAGATGGAACTGCTTGCAACCGGAAAGGTTGCTGTAGCATTCCAGATCAGCAACTTCATTCCCGCTCTGATGAGCAGGTTCGGAGCAGACTTTGTTTCTGAGAAAATCGGCTGGTTCCCACTTCCAAGTGATACCGACCAAGGCATTGCAATGCTGACACCAGCTCATCAGATTCTTGTCCCCTCTGAAGGCAAGAACAAAGAGTACGCCATGGACTTGATCCGCTTCATGACCAAGGTAGAGAACCAGAACATCTACTTTGAGTATAATGCCGGCATCCCTGTATACAAGGGAGTTGAGAAGGCTCTGCTTCCGTACGAAGAGTCCGTCCTCGCATACGACCAGGCAGGCAAGGCAAAGATCAACATCCAGAATCGTCTCAGCTCTTCGTTTACCGACTTCCCGAAGATTCTGCAGAATCTTTTGATCACCGGCAACGTCAACGAAGCAGTGAACCTGATGGATGAGAATTACCGCAGAACTGGTAACGCTCGCGCACTTGTCGGCTTCTAAGCCAATCTGAATCAGTGAAGCACCAGGTCCCAAGTGAACCTGGTGCTTCTTATCCCTGTGTTTGCATAAGAGGTCCCTATGACTCATTCCACCTTAAGATCCCGTTATCCCAACTGGTTTCTTCTTCCTACAATCCTGATATTCGGATTTTTGTTTGTCATCCCTACGATAACCAGTTTCTATTACAGTCTTACCGACTGGAACATCAACAGACGAGTCATCACCTTTGTAGGATTGGCCAATTTCAGAGACCTGTTCTCCGATTTAAAATTTAGAGCAACACTTGGCAATACCCTCACCTACTCCTTCAGCGTGACGTTAGCAAGAAACTTCCTTGGTCTATTTCTGGCAATCCTCCTCAATAATGCAAGACTGAAAGGACGTAATCTTTTCAGAACAGTCATCTTTCTTCCCTTTGTCATTGCCCCGGTGGTAATCGGGTATCTTTTCACCGCCATCTACAACCCTGTGCATGGCATCCTCAACCAAGGGTTGAGAACCATCGGGTTGGGCTTTCTTGCCAGTGATTGGCTCAACGACCCCTCGATCGCTTTATTCTCCACAATCATGACCGACGTATGGAGAACCACCGGCTTTAGCATGGTGATCTATCTTGCCGGACTACAGGCAATTCCCTATGACCTCTATGAAAGTGCTGATATTGATGGTGCCAACGCCATGTGGAAACTCAGCCATGTCACCATACCTTTGTTGGCACCCTCCATTACCGTCAATATAGTGTTGGCTTTGATAGGGACTATAAAGGTCTTCGTCATGATCCTGGTACTTACCAATGGAGGACCCGGTTTTGCCACCGAGGTCATGAACACCTATATCTTGAGCATGTTCAGTATTGGCCTTTATGGCGCCGGCACCGCTGCAAACATCATACTCAGCCTCTTGATCATCATTATAGGTCTTCCTGTACTGCTATTGCTCAAGAGAAGGGAGATTGAGCTATGACAGTATCAAGGAAAACCTACCAAGCCTTCTTGTATGCTCTGTGCATAGTTCTTTCGGCAATCATTCTGGTCCCCTTCGCCATGATGTTTGTTAACTCCTTCAAGGATATGCGAGAGTCGGCCTTGTTCCGGCTTACCCTACCCACCAATTTCACCTTGGAGAACTACATCAACGTTCTGTCCAAACCCTACTTCTGGAGAGGGCTGAGAAACAGTTTGTTCATCACCAGTATTGTCACCTTTCTTGTAAGCCTGTCGGCGGCAATGGCTGCTTTCATAATACAGAGAAAAGCCGGAAAGCTGGGAAACATGCTCTACTTTGCACTCTTTGCAGGAATCATCGTCCCTGTTTCCATCATTCCAACAATCCAGTTGATGATGCAGACAAGAATCCATAATACGTTTCTAGGGATAATTCTCTTCTATACGGCGATCAACCTCCCCTTTTCCGTGTTCTTGCTGACCGGCTTCATGAAGACTGTTCCCAGAGAGATTGATGAAGCAGCCATGATTGAGGGGTGCAGCTATACCAGGCTGTTCGTTCAGTTGATCATCCCCCTTCTCAGAACGCCTTTAGTAACCTGTACCATCGTTACCGTAACCAACGTCTGGAATGATTTCCAAGCTCCGTTCTACTTGATCAGCGATAGCAGAAAGTGGCCGATCGTCATCAGTATCTACAACTTCGTCTCACAGTACTATACGAACTGGGGATCTGTCTTTGCCTTCATGATGATGGCGATCCTTCCAGTTCTCACCGTATACGCACTACTGCAAAAGCATATCATCGCTGGTCTTACCACTGGTGCAGTAAAAGGTTAGGTCATATTTACATGTATAAAATCAAAAAAAGTTCGTTTACTCAATTAGAAAAACCTCCACTGCAGAGCACTCGCTTCTCCAAAGGCTTTTGGCTCGATCAGTTCAATCTGTGCAAGGATGTCATCCTGGGAAACATTTATCGCCTTTTTGACTCGGATGAGATAAGCCACTGCCTTGCCAATTTCAGGATTGCTGCGAACCTGCAAAAAGGAAGTCACCAAGGGCCTCCCTTCGGTGACGGAGACTTCTATAAATGGCTTGAGGCGGCCTCATACATATATGGGCTGACCAAAGACGAAAAACTCAAGGCTCTGATTGACTCAAGCATATCCCTGATCGAGCAGGTACAACGGGAAGACGGATATATATTCACGCAGTACACGATCAAGCTTAAAGAAGGAGCTTCTGCCCAGAAGCTGGGAAACAGCTTGAACTTCGAGGCATACAATCTCGGCCATCTTATTACCACTGCAATAGTACACACCCAGACAACAGGCGAAGACACGCTGTTGAAGATCGGCATCAAGGCAGCCTTCTGCCTGAAGGAGCTTTTTGAGGAGGCAGAAAAAAGCAATACGGCAAAAACAGCCATCTGTCCTTCACATTATATGGCTTTGGTGGATTTGTATCGCTATACAGGCGATGAAGTGCATCTCAAAACGGCTCAGTTGGCGATCAAACTAAGGGACAAGGTTGAACAGGGTACCGATGACAACCAAGATCGCCTCAAGCTTGCCGAGCATACTGAAATACTTGGCCATGCAGTGCGGGCGACGTACCTGTACAGCGGCGTTGCCGATCTGTATGCAGAGCTTGGCTCAGAAGAGTTGAAAACAATGCTCGATCGTATCTGGGAGAGTGAGGAGCATTGTATGATGGAGTCTCCCCTGCTGGATATGCAGGCGATCATCCTGCACTCAACCGCACCCACCAAGCGTATGGAAGGCCCTATGAGCTACCCAATCTCACTGCATATAATGAGACCTGTGCTACCATCGGCAATATTTTTCTCAACTGGAGACTTTTCTTGCTCGATAAGAAAGCTGCACATGCCGACAGGATTGAGCAATCATTCTACAACCTCATTCTTGCTTCGGTAAGTCGAGACGGTCTGAAATACTTCTATTCAAACCCTCTTGCACGAGAGCAGGAAACCCTTCCCTTCCATCTCAAATGGGAACGTACAAGAAGTGAATATCTTTCATCCTTCTGCTGTCCTCCCAACATGCTCAGGATCCTCAGCCAAGCAAGCGAATACACCTATGCCTTGGGGGAAGAAGCTATCTATATCGGCATCTATGGGGCAAGCAACACTACGCTCCACGTTGCAGGAAAAACTGTAAAGATTGAACAGCAGACAGACTACCCATTCGATGGAAAGATAGTACTTACATTTGCTCAAGAAGAGGTTGTTCAGTGCACCCTTCACCTTAGGATTCCCTCTTGGGTCAAATCAGGCTCCATCACGACAAAGGGAAAAACACGACTGTTAACAGAAGAGGATGCAAATACCTTCATCCCTTTCAGTGACAACTGGAAAGCTCCGGACAGCATCATCATTGAGTTCGATCTGCAACCAAGACTCATGGCAGCCCATCCCTTGGTCGAGGCGAGCACTCATCAAGTGGCTGTCATGCGAGGTCCCATTCTTTACTGCAGTGAAGAGATTGACCAACAAGAAGACAATTATGCATCGTTGGGCATCAGAAGCAACGCTCAGTTCACTGTAGAGATGAAGAGCATTGCAAACACTACAGTACCTGTTCTGATGACCAAGGACGGAGTAAGCTACGCTTCTCTTAACTGGAGTGACAAAAATCTGTATCAAGAACTTGTCAACCTACAGGTCCAACCATCTACAGTGACCCTTATTCCCTATTTTGTCTGGGACAACCGAGGCTTGGGTGGCATGAAAATCTGGCATCCACTGTATTTGTAGAAGAGAGCGTGATTTTGAATAATCCCAGTCTTTCTTGAAGCTGGGATTATTCTTTTCTATACTATGTTCATACCATCAAATATCAGTTCGCTTTACATTACGCTTTGCGGATTCGGATGGCCATATACTCCTTACCAGGAAGTTCAATCCTGAATGCTCCCTTGAAAGTTCCTTGTGGTTCCATGGTCATCTCCCAAGTATCGATGACATCGACTTCGAAGGAGGACTCATCATCAAAATGGAACTCCCTGAAGGAAGGCCTGTTGAATCCGTAGTAGATCAAGTAGTAATCCTGAACACTTTCAGAGCGTTTGGTCAAATCATCTGGTACGGCTGTTACTTCATCCCATCGAAGTTGATAGGGCATCAAACCAAGAGAGGGGATGTCCGCTGTCACTTCCCTGAGGAATTTTATGCGGTTAGGACTCTCTCCATGCAACGCTCCCCCATGTGACCACCATAGAATTCGATCTGCTCTGTAGAAGGTTTCCCCGTGACCGGCATAGCCTCCTCTACAGGCTGCCTCCCAGAACCGACGGACCAACTCTTTGCCGCTGAGATTCCCCCAGCCGTGCTGGATATTTCCTTCATAACCGATCTCATCCAGTACAATCGGTTTCTGAAACCGTAATCTCCATTGGTCAACATATTCAGCGCTTTTGTAGGTATCCTGCCGCTGGATGCTGCAGTGAGTGATCCAAGGGCGTGAATAATCATAGAAGTTCTTACAGTTGTGGATGGAACGAAGGTGAGTGTAGGGATCGTATTGGCAAATCAACTGAGCATAGCGCTCCCAATCCTCGACCGTCTTCTCCCCCATAAGGTCATATTCATTGGCAAGCGACCACCAAACGTTTCTATAGGCGGATAGACGCGTAACGACATACTTCCAATAGAGGTCATCCTGTTCTTTGGTCATCATGCTGAAGCCCCAACGGTCATAGGGGTGCATGACGATCAAATCAGCCTCGATACCAATCTTTTGCAAGGCTAGAATAGACCTTTCTATATGTTGAAAGTGAGCGACATTGAAACGTGAGAAGTCCCAATCATTGCCTTCAGCCCTTCCGGTGTAATTGTTGAAGTTGTCACTTGTGAGTATTGAACTGTCACAAGGCTTTCCTTCATACGGATAAGAGTATGGTTCATCGAGGTTGTAATCATAATGCTTGGGGAAGAGACAGAAACGAATCTTGTTGAAATAGCCTTCCTTCAAAGTTTCCAAGGTCTTCTTTTGCAGTTCTTCATTCTGCAGTTCCCAAACATAACAGGTCGTTCCGATGGGGTAATGGGGCTTTCCATCCTCATAGGCGAAATGATATGTGTTGGCTACGCGCACCGGACCATGGTTTCCTTCTTGAGCAATAGTCGCCTCAAAAGTACCTTCATGGGTTGCATCACAACAAGTTCCAGAGACTACAAAATGGTATTGCTCGACAAAAGAAGGCATGAATCTGACCTTATAAACACCTTCTCCATCATAGAAACCAACAACATGCTTGGACTCATTTTTACTGGTAAAGGTTCCTTCAATCGTATAGTCAGTAAAAGGATTCCCATCAGTGCGTCCTTGCACCGAAACCTCGAGGCAAGACCATCGTTCCACTTGTTTTGCATACGTACATGTATTCTTCATTTAAAACTCCATTTCTAAGATTTGACGGCACCCGACATTCCTTCCACAAAATAACGTTGAAAGATCAAGTAAACTGCAAGTACTGGTATTACAGATATTAAAACACCAGCACAGAGCAATCCATAATCAGTACCGTGTTCACCAACAAACGTCATAAGTCCAACGGGAACAGTTTTTAATGCATTGTCGTTTATGATGACGCTCGCTAGCAGATATTCATTCCAAGTTGCTAGAAAATCAACAATAAACAAAGTCGCAATAGCAGGCTTTGCCATCGGCAAAATTATTCGAAGAAATATCTGCCATTTAGAGCATCCTTCTACGTAGGCTGCTTCATCCATTTCTTTAGGAATTCCTAGAAAAAAACCTCTTAGGATGAGTATCCCATATGAAAGTCCAAATCCGATATAAACATAGAAAAGCCCAAAATAAGTATTAGTCAACTTTAATTTGTTATAGATTACACTAATTGGCACCAATGCTATCTGGAACGGCAACATCATACCTACCAAGAAGAAGATAAATATTGGTGTAGCATTTTTTAACTTCAGGCGAGTCAATGCAAATGCAGCCATGGCCTCAATAAAAATGCCGATAGGGACCTTAAATCCACTGATAATCAAATCATTTTTCATGTATGTCAGTAAGCGGCCACGAGTTAATGCCATGAGAAAGTTTCTCCATGCAATTTGTTCGGGGAATGAGAATAGGCTCAGGCCACTGTAAAAATCACGTTTACTTTTTATAGCTGTTAACACTAATGTAATCATTGGAGCGATCCAAAAAAGAGCTATAAGCAAGAGCAAGGCATAGAGCAGCAACAAATAAAAATGTTTCTGTTGTTTTCCTGTAAGTGTCATAATAGTAATCCTTTTAATGCTCTTTTGCGGTAAATGAAATATATGGCACGATAATGAATAGCATAATCAGCACCATGACTGCAGCAACCGTAGTACCCATACCAACATTGTTGTATCTAAAAGATTGGGAGTACATATATGTAGAAAGCATCTCCGTTGAGTTGTTCGGTCCTCCAGCAGTAAGGCCCATGACAATATCAAAGACCTTCATTCCTGCAATGATAAGTGTAGCGAACACAATAATAAACGTCTCTCTCATATAGGGGATGGAAATGTGGATAAATCGCTTGATGGCACCAGCTCCATCAATCGTTGCTGCCTCCAAAGCATCAACACTTATAGTCTGCAACCCTGCAAGGAAAAGAATCATCGTCTGTCCGACGACTGCCCAAAGGTTAGCTGCAAATATGGCATATAGACTAGTTTTTGGATTTGAAAGCCAAGTTTGAAAAAAAGTGAACCCCATTGTATGAGCAAATTGATTTATGAACCCAAAATTTGGTTCATACATCCATCTCCAGATAATTGATACTGCGATAGGAGCAATAACTGAAGGGAAATAGAAGAATCCTCTAAAGAATGTCCTTCCATGAAACTGTTTATTCAGCAAGACGGCTAAAAGAAGGGCCACAGACATTGTAAGAAACAAAGTAAGAGCTATCCATATCAGATTATTACGGATACTGATATGAAAGATAGGATCTTTGGTAAAGAGCGTTATATAGTTGCTCAACCCAACCCATTGCATCTTACTGATCCCATTCCATCGGAATAAGCTGATATAAAAAGAGTAAAACACAGGAATAACGATTACGGAAAGATATATGATGGTAGCGGGTAGTAGAAATCCAAACGCTCCCCAGTTTCTTCGCTTTGTCCTCATAGCATTCTCCATTTCTTTTTGATATGAAGAGGGTAGCATCTCTGCTACCCCCTTACTTTGGCGGATGCGAAGTTTCTCTTACTTTAAGTAATCTTCAATTGCTCTCTGAATGGCAGCAGCTCCAGCTTGAGGAGTCATCTGTCCATATGCAATTGCATCCTGAGCTCTAAACAATACATCAGCAACTTGAGTTGGGAACGCTTGGTCTGTAATAGTGAAAGTACTATTCTTTGAAGACATTTCCATCATTCTTGCAACATTAGGTTGCCCTTCAGGCATTTTTGCACCTTTAAGAGGAAGCGGCATATTGTAGTATGCAGCAAACCGGTTGGCAACTTCTTCACTATAATAGTAGTCCATGAACTTAATACCTGCTTCCATTTCTGCAGGAGTATTATTTGCATTGAATTGAGTCATTTCAGCAAATGCGGACATTCTATTTGTACCCCCGGATGGGAATGCGAAGGTTCCGTAGATGTTCATATCTTGTTCTTCCTGCAAGATAATTCCATCATACCATTGACCTTGGATGTCCATTGCTGCTCTTCCTGAAAATACTGCCATCTGTGTATCATTAGGATCAATTGTGACAAATCCTTCTGGGAAATATCCCTTATCCACAAATTCCTTGTATTTGGCAAGTGCTTTCACAACCGCTTCATTGTTATAAGATTCAGTGAAGCTGTTCATCTTATCGTGCAACTCTGCTCCGGCATAATGCTCAACTAAAAGCTCAACAAACCGCATAACATGCCAACCATATTTACCTGCTGTGGAAATTGGAATGATGTTATTGGCTTTCAACGTTGCACAAACTTGCTCGAATTCAGCAAATGTGGTAGGAACTTTCAAACCTAAACGATCAAAGATATCCTTTCTGTAATATACACCAAGCACATTGTAGCTCGTTGGGTATCCAGTAAGTTCTCCGTTTCGTGTGCAGAGAGCCATGGCGCCATCATTGAACTTGTCATGCCAGTTGTACTTTTCGGCATACTCAGTCAAATCATAGGTCAAACCGTTGTCTGAATAGAATCCTCCTAGAGACCCTCCCCAGTTAAACCACATATTGGGAAGTGTGTTCGCAGAAGCTGCGACTTTACATGCATCTTTGATACCATCAGTATCATAGAATGCGGCAACAACTTCTATGTCAGGATTCTTTGCATTAAATTCTTTTATGATTGGTTCAACTGCATCCTGTCGACCACTCAAGGTCCAGAATGTAATTCTTGTCTTACCGGCGCTTGGTGTTTCTCTTGCACCTGCCGCTGTTAATGCTGTAGATCCTAACAAAAAAAGAATCATGAGCAACACAATAGTCTTTTTCATCGATTTTCTCCTCCTTTCGATATAGCACTATCGTACCCTTGAATTTTCGAATTAGCAAGAAAAAACTTTCTTTTACTTACATTTATTTATTTTTATACTTATACAGATACTAACTCTTGTTTAGAAACCTACATTTCAGGAATTAAATGGAATACAAAAATGTACAGCAATAATTATTTTCATGATACAATCTCCACTATGAAGGCATATATAAAGCGACATGCAACACTCTTCTATTTTTCCGGTACAGGAAATACCTGGTGGTGTGCAAAAACCTTATCAAAGCAGCTTCAAGAGCTTGGCATATCGCTGAGCATTCAAAGCATCGAGCAAGTTGACAGGAACTCTACGTTGGCATTGATAGAAACCAGTGAGTTCATCGGCTTAGCCTACCCCATCTATGGTTCGGACTTGCCAGAAATAATGAAAGAATTCGTCGATGACTTGTTGCCTCTGAATAGCGAAAAGAAACCCTTGTTTGTCTTTTGCACCCAGTTGATGTTCAGCGGTGACGGGTGTTACGTCTATGCACCAAGCCTTGCACGCAAGCAGTATCAGATTATTTATTCAGAACATATCTGTATGCCGAACAATGTGTGTATTAAAGGTACTCCATTCTCCTACACCAACGATCCTGAAGTCTTGACTCCTGTACTGAGGAAAGCTGAGAAGAAACTGGCAAGATTTGCAAAGCATATTGCTGATGGTGCACAGACTACCAAGGGGTCCTCTCAGTTTGCCCGTTTTTTGGGCTTGCTGCAACGCAAACCGTATCGTAGGTATTTTGACCGTTTCAGGGATGTTTTCAGTGTAGATGCAGATCGCTGT
>Ga0334884_1005523_pt1 | contig 11998 bp, 8 predicted proteins | sample GraSluR1_MG_7_FD_207215 | JGI IMG/M metagenome (GOLD analysis project Ga0334884, IMG submission 207215) | Sludge microbial communities from methane-producing bioreactor in Wageningen University, Netherlands - Granular Sludge_12_05 R1 | ecosystem: Engineered > Bioreactor > Anaerobic > Unclassified...
GGAACGTCTCGTTGTAGAACTCCAAAACGAGCTTAGCAATATCAAGCAGAAAGCAGAAACCGCAGCCAATTCTGAGGCTGAACTGAGCAAAGAACTGGAAGAATTACGCCAGCGCGAGCATGCAAAAAATGACGCACTGGGTATGGCCAGAGATGAATTGGACCAGCTACAATCCGCTTTGAGTGAACGCGAACAGGCGATAGCCGATGCGGAACTCAAAAATACAGAACGCGAGGCAGAGATACTTGCATTGCAGCAAGAGTTGGACACTATTCGGCAGGAAGCACAACAAGCTGTTGCGTCAGAAAATAGCCTGAAAACCGAATTAGAGCAGCTTCGTGTTGATCAACGTGACAAATCAGAGGCGCTGGATACTGCCCGAGAGCAACTAGAAACATTGCATGGCCAATTGGCGGAACGCGAATCTGCAATATCTGAGGCAGTCCAACGTAGAGAAGAAAGTGAAGCTGCAATGACAGCGTTGAAGCAAGAGCTTGAAACGCTGCAAAACGATGCTGAACTAAAAACAAATTCTGAAGCGCAATTATCACAGGAATTGGAGCAATTGCGTGCGAATGAGTCCGCAAAAACCCGCACTCTGGACACAACACGTGCAGAAATGGAACGCCTGCAAAAAGAATTAGAAGAACGGCAGGCACAGATTGCGAATGCAGAAGCACAATCATCTATGAGTGCGGAAGCTTTAGAAGCATTGCAGATCGAGCTGGTCTCTTTAAGCCAAAAAGCGAACGAGTACGCGGATTCAGAAAAACAGATTGAACAGGAACTCGAGCAGCTTCGCAAAAATGAGTCTGACAAATCCAATGCACTAGAAGCCGCCCGACAAGAATTGGAAACACTTCGGAAACAACTCACCGATCAAAAAGTAGCCTATACATCTGCTTCTGATATGAATGAAGCTCGGGAATCCGAACTAAACGCTTTGCATATTGAGTTGAATACGCTTCGTGAAAACGCTGGAAAAGCAACAGAATCTGAAGCCAGGTTAAGTCAAGAAGTAGAACAACTTCGCAACAACGAACAGGCAAAAAGCGATGCATTGAACGAAGCACAAAAAGAGTTGGAAGTCCTGCGTAATGCATTGAATCAACGTGAAAACGCGATGGAAGAAGCCGCACAGAGCAGTGCCGAACATGAAAACCTGGTTAATGATTTACAGAATGAATTGGTAAATCTTCAGTATAAGGCACGGGAAACCCAAGAGTCTGAAAAACGACTTGAAGAAGAACTTGAATCATTACGAAAAAATGAATCGAAAAAATCTGCCGCGCTGGAAGACGCAAGAAAAGAGTTGGACGAACTCCGGAAGCACTTAAAAGAACAAGAAGTTGCCGCATCACGAGCCGAAGAGGAGAACGAGCAAGACAAAACGCGAATATCTGCGTTGGAAAATGAATTGAATGCCCTGCGTAACAGAACAGCAACTGCTTCTACATCGCAAGAATCGTTGGAAATTGAGTTGGATAAGCTACGGGATGAAGAAGCACGTAAAGCAGCAACTCTGGAACAGGCTCGGAAGGAACTTGAATCATTACAACATTCACTAGATGAAAGAGACCGCACCTTATCGCAAACTGAATACATGCTGCGCAGAGCACGGGAGAAACGCCCTGTCGCTTCGAGAGCTACACTTATGCTGGCTGTCATTTTAGTTCTGACGCTTTCCGGCGGTGGAATATACATCATGACCATGCTTGGCAGAGAAACAACACAGCAGATAACGCCGCGAAAACAATTGCATTTTCCTTCAGAATATTCATTAGGCACGTTATATGCCCGTGATATTTCACTGGGCAATGAAGCGGAGTGGATACCATTCTCTGATGTCGCGCAAAATGTTATGACAGTAAGTGAACGGCTGCAATTTCATCTGCGGATGAACGAAGAAGCTGCTAACGACTTAATTTCACTACGGGCTTTAAAGCCTGATGATCTACATTCAATCTGGTTACCGCAATTTGAAGCCAGTGAACAAAATTTACAGAGTCTCAGGCATCTCATTGGATTGGAGGAACTCATCATAGATGCAGCCACCCCATCCTATGAAATCGCACGTATCCAGGAAGTACTTCCCAACACACGACTGGACACCCGACCACCGGAGGCTATAGCAGAAGCGGAAGCCCGAACACCCCCCGATGCGAGAACACTCCGATTACCGGCCAATCGAAGGGTTGGCAGGATTATGGTACGCCCCTGGTCTATTACCAGTGCTGGTTCCTGGCAGGAATTTGCTGCTGCTCAAGGTAATGTCCACATTACAGCAGGCAGAGAAGCAAAGCTGGAAATAGATGAAACTGCAGGTGGTGACTTATCGTTTTTGGCTGACTTGGAACCTGACAGTCTCCACAGCATTGGCCTGGTGGGTAGCAGGGTTAATGATGCCGGGATGGAATTTGTACGTCGATTAACCGGGCTACAGGGATTAAATCTACTCTATACCTCAATTACAGACACTGGTATGTTGCGGCTTTCACCATTAAGCAATTTGGAAGAAGTGCAGATGTACAATATTAATATGACAGACCAGGGATTTGCCGTATTTGAGAATTTTCCACGAATGCGAAAGCTGTTTATCCAACAAGCACAACTAAGCAACAACAGTATTCCGCTGATTCGAAGCATGAAAAGCATTCGGGAGCTTCATCTTGATCGCGCCGGCATTTCGCGTGAAGGGATGGTTACATTACGGTATGACCTTCCCCAGGCACAAGTAACGCCCATGGACTGACTTCAATTTATGTGTATTTGTACCAGAATCTTATAAACAAAATACACACACGTGGGTTCAACGATGTAATGCTTCACAAATTGCTTCATAATGATGAAAGGGCAATCGTATTTTACCCATGTTGGCATGGTCACGGATGGCACCGTGACAATCACTTCCACCGCAAACCAGCAGTTTGCGTTCGAGAGCAATTTGCAGGAATGCGTCAGTGTGACCAGGAGAATGGCTGATGTGGAAAACTTCCAAACCGTCGAAAGGATATTCCAGTAGCGTATTCAATGATTTACGCACATGCTTCATCAGACCTGGGTGCGCCAGAAATGCCAGCCCACCAGCCGATTGAACCAGAGTGATAGCATCTGTCACAGACATAGCGGCAGCCGGTACATAAGCTGGCCTGCCTGCTTTTAAAAAACGATCGAAACCTTCCTGGGTTCTACGGGTTATACCCAGCTTCTTGAGTTCCAATGCGAGGTGCATACGTCCCAAGCTTACTTTATCATGGTCTTGACTGGTAAGCGATTCATACGGAATTTTGATGCCACATGCTTGATCAAGCCGGAACAACATTTCTTCCATACGCTTTCGGCGTGCCTCTTGCATTGCTGCTAGGCCGTTTTGCAAATCGAGATTAGTCGAATCAAAGCCATACCCAAGCACATCCACGTTTAAATATTCATGACGTGCAGTAATTTCTGTCCCATGTAAATATTGAATGCCTGTATTTGCCGCTGCACTCTCGGCTATAGGATTTGCACTGATTTGATCATGGTCGGTTATGGACAATGCTGCAACACCCAATTCACTCGCTCGTTTTACCACTATCTCAGGAGTGTCCTGGCCATCAGAATGGTTGGTGTGAATATGCAAATCCGCGTAGGGGTGTTCACTCATAACTTCGCATACTACTTGGTCTGGTAAATCTCATGAAATATATCAATGTGTTACGTCGCCATGTGGCGTTTCCACATTTTTTCTGAGTCTGTCAAGCACACCATTGACAAATCGAGGTGAATCATCTGAGCCAAAACGTTTTGTAACTTCAATAGCTTCATTAATCGCAACCGTTGGCGGCACATCTGATAAATATTTCATTTCAGTATAAGCCATACGCAATGCGGCACGTTCAACACAACCCACGCGTTCCGGAGACCAGTTATCCAGTGCAGCTTCGATATCCTTGTCAATATCATGACGATTTACAGTAAACACATGAACAATTTTTTCGGCATAATCACGAACACTTTGTTTGGCAGGCGTTAACTTCCAAAATGCCTCGAGCACACCTTCTGGTTCTCCATCCGCAAATTCCCATGAAAAAAGCAGTTGCAAAACACATTCCCGGGCTTTTCTTCGTATTTGCGGGTAAACCACGATTATAGTTGCTCCATCAAATTGATCATCTCAATGGCCGCCATAGCAGCATCAGCACCTTTGTTGCCTGCTTTTGTCCCGGCACGTTCTATAGCTTGTTCGATGGTATCGGTTGTCAATACGCCAAACAATACGGGAATTGATGTTTGTAATGCAGTCATGCCAATCCCTTTGGCCGCTTCACCTGCCACGTAGTCGAAATGAGGTGTTCCACCACGAATGACACAACCCAATGCAATGACAGCATCATATTTGCCGGACTCTGCCATCTTCTTCGCCACAACCGGTATTTCAAAAGCACCAGGAGTCCAGGCAAGACAAATATCTTCGTCTCGAACACCATGTCGAATCAAAGCATCAACTGCACCACTTACCAGTTTTTCGGTAATGAAAGAATTAAACCGGCTTACCACCAAACCGAACTTTTTATCTTTAATTGTAAAACCACCTTCAATAACAACCGGCATGACGTAAATCTCCAAAAATTATTTGCTTTATCAATTCAGTATCGATCTTGTAGGGAACTACCCCAGCAGATGCCCCATTTTTTCTTTCTTTGTCTTCAGATAATCCCGGTTAACATCATTTGGAGGCACTTCGAGTGATACCCGGTCGACAACAATCAAACCATACCCCTCAATGCCTACTCTTTTAACAGGATTATTGGTAATAAGGCGCATCCGCTTAACACCCAAATCATTGAGGATTTGTGCGCCAATACCATATTCTCTCGGGTCTGGATCAAATCCAAGATGAACATTGGCTTCTACAGTGTCCATACCTTCGTCTTGAAGCTTGTAAGCCTTGATTTTATTTATCAGACCAATACCACGACCTTCCTGTCGCATATATACCAATACCCCACAGCCCGATTCAGCGATGATTTGAACTGCCTTGTGTAGTTGCGCACCACAATCACATCGCAGAGAATGAAAGACATCACCGGTTAAACATTCGGAATGAACCCGCACCAATACATCATCACTGTGCGCGACATCTCCCATGACAAGTGCCAAGTGCTCGAAATCATCTATTGCGTTACGATACACCACCAATCGAAAATCACCATGCTCTGTAGGCAATTTAGTTTCGGCTTCACGCCATACCAATTTCTCAGTTCGCCTACGGTATCGGATGATGTCTTGAATGGTACATATTTTCAAGTCATGTTCTGCAGCAAACCGCTCCAAGTCTGGCATACGCGCCATGGTACCATCTTCATTCATGACTTCACAGAGGACCGCAGTCGGACTCAATCCAGCCAGACGCATCAAATCAATGGAACCTTCAGTCTGTCCTACACGAACCAACACGCCGCCTTCTTTGGCGCACAATGGGAACATATGTCCGGGGCGAACCAAGTCAGTAGGCCCGGAATCTGGATTTGCAGCAACCTGCACAGAACGGGCTCTGTCATGCGCACTTATACCGGTAGTGATCCCGGTAGCAGCTTCGAATGAGATGTGAAATGCCGTGTTAAAAGGCGATGTATTATTGGTCGTCATTGGGGGCAAATCCAGCCGCTTTATATCATCTGATAAAAAAGTCTGGCATATTAATCCACGGCCATGCTTAGCCATGAAGTTAATATCGTCTGCCTTCACCAACTCAGCCGCAATAACCAAGTCACCTTCATTTTCACGGTCTTCATCGTCAACCAGGATGATCATTTTACCCTGGCGAATATCTTCGAGAATTTCGTTTATTTTACTTAACATACTACTATGTGTCCTATGCAAAACCATGTCGCGCCAGAAAGTCCTGAGTCATTCCGGCATTACCTGCGGTATTCATATAATGTAAAATATGTTTGCCGATCACATCAGCTTCCATATTTACCAACGCACCATTGCGTTTATTGACCAATGTTGTTTTAGCCAGTGTAGCGGGTATTACCGCCACATAAAACCGGTCTCCTTCCGGACTCACCACGGTTAAACTGATACCATCTATCGTGACCGACCCTTTTGGAATCAGGTAGCGAGCTACTTCGTCCGGAGCCCGGAAGTGCCAGAGCGCAAATTCGCCCTGTTCTTCAACTTTTTCCACCATCCCTACACCATCAACATGACCTTGTACAAAATGCCCACCAAATCGTCCATTGGCATGCATTGCCCGTTCAAGATTAACGGCATGACCGGGTTTGAGGCGACCCAATGTGGTACGAGCGAAAGTTTCGGGGGATACTTGTACACTGAAACTCGTTTCCGAAAAGTCTGTAACTGTGAGACAGGCCCCATCTATAGCAATGCTGTCACCTAAAGCAACATCTTCCAGTACTTTCTTAGCTAGAATGCTGACTTGTGGACCATTAATTTTGGAAATGGCTCCGACTTCTTCAATAATACCCGTAAACATGTACTGCCTCTTTTATTTAAGAAAAATTGATGCACATCAAATTGCACAGAAAATTACTTTATAATTCATTAAGTGTGCTGGCCAGTTATAAAATTGGTGATTCTTTCACAACATAGCCCTCTACCAGTATGTCTTCGCCTACCCGGTCAACGCGTAAGTCTGTTAACTGGATGGCATCGTCCATTACAGCAACGCCTTCACCTTCGACTGCGGTTACAGCATCTCTACCACCGATGATTTTAGGGGCTATGAAAAAACAAACTTTGTCCACGATTTCTGATTCAAATGCAGAGGCAAGCGTAGTGCCGCCTCCTTCAATCAACAGGGACGATATTTCACGCCGCCCCAATTCCAGCATCAGCGCTTTCATATCAACACCGCCTGGGCCCTCTGGCAAAAAGAGGACATCATCTGCAAAATCATATCCCCGGTCTTCTGTTACAGCAACCCAAGTAGGTGCATTACTCAAGAGATGAAACACGCGTCGATTCCGGTCAAGATACGCTTCTCCATCCAGGACAATCCGGATTGGATCACGTTTGTCCGGGTAATCAAGACGTGTAGTCAAACTGGAGTCATCCAACATGATTGTCCGACTGCCTACCATGATACCGTCAACCATATTACGCATTTCATGCACTTTGTGCCGGGCATCTTCTCCAGTAACCCATCTGGAATGTCCTGTATGAGTGGCAATTTTACCATCAAGTGTCATTGCGCATTTGGCAGTAACAAACGGCATACCGGTAGTAATATACTTTATAAAAACTTCGTTTAAGAGCCGGGCTTCCCGCTCCATCACCCCCACTTCAACTTCAATGCCTGCATCTCGCAGGCGAACGATCCCCTGGCCTTTGATCAATGGATTCGGGTCTTCGATAGCAATAACTATTCTGGAAGGTTTTGATTTGCACAACAAATCAACACAAGGTGGTGTACGCCCTTGGTGGCTGCACGGCTCCAGATTGACATACAGGGTCGCTCCATCTAATGTGGACATCCCCGTTGCTTCCAGTGCCTCAACTTCAGCATGCGGCAAGCCAGCACGCTTATGGTAACCTTCACCAAGAATCACCCCGTCCCGCACAATCACACAGCCAACCATCGGATTCGGTTGGGTGCGCCCTTTGGCTCTGGCTGCCAACGCCAAAGCATGTGACATATAGCGTATATCTTGAGACATAAAAAAAACCTGCTGATCAGAATACAGATCTTCAGGGTTTATGAATGCCAATTTGCACATGCCAACGATCCTGTTGTTGATTAAGCAAACAACAACATTTACATATTCACATGCACAAAACCACAGGAAATCCATAGATACAAGCGCAGAAATGAACTTATAGCATCTCTTGCCCTAATCGTATGGCCTGATTGGCTACCTTCTCCCATCCGGACTTTACCGTCGGCCCCGGAATTACACACGGGTCTGCGTTAGTTAACGCTCGCGGGCTTTCACCGCCGGTCGGGAATCTCACCCTGCCCTGAAGGTCTATGATTATTATTTAGTTAATTGTAGCGCACCAAACCCCACAAATCAAGGGTAAAACCTCCGATAAAGATAAAGCTGAGCTTTTTACACAATACTTACACTAAACATAAACTGCAAACACTTCCTGGCTGTTTAGAAACTTTGGCTTTTTCTTGATACTGTGTTATAGTATGTATCAATAAAACTAGTAATGATTTAGCACGTTCCACCTTCCATGGGAGTTAATAAATGACTACAACCAAAGTCGCCATAGAAATTCCAGCAATAGAAGATTTAGAGCCCACTTTTCCTGCTGTTACTCCGCGTGAACTCGAGTATACAAATAAAAGAACTTTAAGCAAACGTGCTGTAATGTGGTTGGGACAAACCTGTAATCTACGTTGCTACTTTTGTTATTTCCTGAATCGAATTGCAGATGCCAAGCATCCTGAGCATGACTTCATGACGCTGGATAAAGCCAAAAAAATATGCCATTCACTCCGATATTACTATAATTGTACCAGTATTGACATTCAAGGGGGAGAACCAACGATTTTCCCAGGAATCCTTGAGCTGATATCATATTGCCGGGAAATTGGGCTGTATCCAACACTCATAACCAATGGCTTGCACTTATCAAAACCAGGAGTAATGGAGCAGTTCAAAGAAGCAGGCGTCCGTGATTTTCTTGTAAGCTTGCATGGTATCGGTGCAATCCATGATGAAGTGGTATGCAGGAAAGGCGCATACGAAAAAATTATTAAAGCAATTGAACGCATGGTAGAGTGTGATGTACCTTTCCGATTTAACTGCACCATGTCAAAACCTGTAGTCCCAATTCTACCAAAGATAGCTGAAAAAGCAATTCATTATGGTGCCAGTGGTGTGAATTACATCGCCTTCAATCCGTTTGAAGACCAGGAAACCGGCATTCGCACCCATGATAATGTTGCCATGTACAATGAAATCAAACCGTATCTTACCCATGCAATTGATATGCTCGAAGAGCATAATATTGAAACCAATGTCCGGTATATGCCTATCTGCATTGCCGAACCACGCCATCGTAAAAATTTTTATAATTTCCAGCAACTCTCCTATGATCATCATGAGTGGGATTATCAGAGTTGGTTATGGACCGGTATGCAAACGCAGCGCATGAAAGATGGTGATGTATCACCAAACTTCCGTTTGGGCAGAGGTGCACGGCGCATTTACAAAAACAATTCACAGGAATTACGGGACTGGTACAACAATTCTATCAAAGGTAAGCTGTTTTTTGCCTTTCAAAGGTGTGTTGGTGCCGTAGAGCAGCTGTTACGCGGAAATCGGTTCATCTGGCGGCGTGAAGCAATTTTACGTGCCCACATAGATTTAAATTATCAATTTCATGAAGGCTGCCAACAATGCGCAGCAAGAAACATATGTGACGGGTTTCACGGAGACTACGCCAACTTCTTTGGTACTGATGAAGCAGTACCTATCAAAGACCATCCCCCCACCGATGATCTTATGCATTATATTAAAAACCAGAAGAAAGTGGTAGAACCTGAAGACCGTGAGTGGGCTCTGAAGTAATTCAATTTTGAATATATAATAGATACTTGTGTTTGCAAAGATTTTGGCAGGGTAAATCTTCTATACCCTGCCATTTATCTTTAGGCATAGAGCCTATGATTCCCTTCGAATGCAGAATGTGGAACAATCATAAGCTTTTACTGAGACATGCCAAATTATAAGTATCCTGTTGTAAATCACTCCGCCAATTGTCTTTTCAGGTCATTCCATCCAATTTGTCCGGATAAATCAGCATACGCGGGCAATGGCGCAGGGTTGATGGCCCGTACCATGAGATACCCCAATAATAGATTGCCATGGTCGTTCAAGTGCACTCCGTCACTTGTCAAAACACCTTGCTCCAGTTGATCGGCATTTTCGGTTTCCAACCAGGCGAGAAAGTAGTGCCTCAGATCAAGCAGATCAACCTTTTCTTCGCGTGCAACTGCACGGGTGATATCGGCATAAGCATTGAGCATGGCATCGTGAGGGTTTTGATCTTGCGTTTTTTCACCGATAACGGTAGGCGTGCATAGCAATACTCTGGTATTTTTTTCGCGCAATTGCTGAACCAGAGTGTGAAGACCGGTACGGAAGTCATCGGCTGATGTTCCACGACCCGCATCCCAATGCCACACGTCGTTTATACCGATATATACTACAACCAAGGTTGGATTGTGGTCCAATACATCTCTCTGGAGGCGTTCAAGCAGATCAGGCACCCGGTTCCCGCTGATGCCAGCGCCAATCACCTCAATATTCTCACCAAATCTCCCTGAATCAAGCACCTGACGAACTTTGGTTACGTACCCTTGGGGAGTTACGCCTTGCTGGGTTATGGAATCGCCTAGAAAGACAATCCTGTCTCCAGACCCCACCTGGCAGGACGTGAGTGGCATCTCAGGTGCCGTATTGCGTTGTTCAAAGAGCCAGGGAATGAGTTCAGGTTCCCTCGAAGCCGGAGTAAAGGAATCATGGCCCACACCTTTATACTCAGTATAGCGTGGATTCCCACCTGCTTCTTCAATTGCCTGTACCATATCACGGGAACGACTGACGGGAACAAGCGGATCCGCATCTCCATGGAATATCCAGAGAGGCATATCAGTGATACGTGTGGCTGTGGCTGTATCGCCACCACCACAGATGGGCACAGCTGCTGCAAAAAGGTTGGGGTAGCGGGCAATGATGTCCCAGGTGGCATATCCGCCCATGGACAAACCGATGGCATAAATACGCTCACGGTCAATAGAATATTGCCGGTCTAAATCAGCGATGGTTTTCAACACTGCCGCCATGGACTCTGATGGCTCGGATGGTTGAGTATGCGATTGGGCTGACCAGTCGGTTTTCACCCAAAGTTGCTCTTCAGGACACTGGAGAGCCAAAACGAAACACGGGAAATTATCACGTACCGATGGCTGCGTAAAGATTCCTACTACATGTTTAAGTTGTTTTTCATTGTCATCGCCCCGCTCGCCCGCTCCGTGAAAGAAAACGACGAGTGGATAGGATTTACCTGCATCATATTGTTCAGGCACCAGCAGGCGACCTGGAAGAGCTGCGTCCAATTTCTCGAAAAGATCAAGCTGCGGTTCTGCTTCCATTTCTTCTGCCTGGATATTCGTTAAGGAAGAAATAAACATGATGACAGCAATACCAATAAACATAAATATTTGGGACATTTTCTAAGTTTCCTTATCAGAATTACTACAGGAATACAAGCGAAATTCATACGGATTGACAAAGCATTTCTGGTAACACAATTGAAAAATACTGCAAACCCAGAACTACACACAATTCCCCATTAACCATTCACCGCAATGAATTTAAAATTAAATACATATCATCATTAAGCATAACGGTTGCTGTACCAGATTTCAACAACACAAAAAATTTTTTCATAAAGCCAGGCACATGCCTTTCTATCTCATCCATGTATTGCATGTGTTTTTTATAAATAGCATCATCACAGGACAATGATGAAATAAAATGTCGGGCAAAAAAACATTTCTCACAAGCAAATTCTACTCAACCGTAACAGCATTTCAATCGTGCATATTAGGCACAAGTACATTTTTTTTAGAAACATTTACCACATAATAAAATTCGAAAACTTGACACAAAGCATCAATATATATTAAAACGTTTATGGATTTATTTTAAAAGGGAAGCCGGGCAATATTGACGTTGTCAAAAGGTGTTGTAAATAACAAAGCGTTTCAAGCAGTGAAATTGATTGCAGAAACAATCTTATTTACATAGAGCAATGGAACACTGTCAAACAATAATCGGAGGAAGCTGTCATGGAATACCGTACGTTGGGAAGAACTGGAACGAAAGTGAGCCCCCTATGTCTCGGGTGCATGTATTTTGGTGCTAAAACGAGTGCAGAAGACAGTTATCGCATTATCGATGATGCGATAGACCGCGGAATCAATTTTCTGGACACGGCGAACGTGTATAGTCGTGGCAAAAGTGAAGAA
>Ga0334884_1005539_pt1 | contig 11975 bp, 9 predicted proteins | sample GraSluR1_MG_7_FD_207215 | JGI IMG/M metagenome (GOLD analysis project Ga0334884, IMG submission 207215) | Sludge microbial communities from methane-producing bioreactor in Wageningen University, Netherlands - Granular Sludge_12_05 R1 | ecosystem: Engineered > Bioreactor > Anaerobic > Unclassified...
CTTTGGCCGTTTTCCCGGTATCTACAAGATCATCAATAATAAGCCATCCTTCCCCGTCACCGGAAATTTCCTTGAGTATGGAAATCTCACCCTGGGTCCGGATAGTGTAGCTTGAAACACAGACCGTTTCCACCAGCCTGATGCTCAACTCCCGTGCAATGATCGCGGCCGGGATCAGCCCGCCCCTCGCGATCCCCACGATCCTCTTCCATTTGCCTATTCCCACAAGCCGCCATGCGAGGGCTTTGCAGTCCCTGTGGATCTGCTCCCACGAGATCGGGTATGTTTTCTGGTATCTTTCACCGCCCAATTCTCCCATTCCTCCTGTCCCGTAAAGAAATGACGCTTGATATTGTAGCACGACAAAAGGTGTCCTATGTTTATAAATTACCTTCTTCACGCTATAATGTTCGCAGGTTTCAAAACCGATAATTCAGGGAGGGTATACCGTGAAAAAGATAACAGCAATTCTTGCAGCCGCGTTTGTCTTTATGTTCTGCGGTACGGTATTTGCAGGGTTTCCGCCTGTTCCGGCAGAAGAAATCAATCCGGGTTTCGTTTACATAGGCCCTGTAGGCGACGGCGGGTATACTTTCATGCACGACAAGGGGCGCCTTTTCATGGAGGAGGAAGTTCCCGGCGTAAAGTCACGATTCGTGGAATCCGTTCCTGAAGGACCTGACGCTACCCGTGTAATGGAGACGCTCGTACGGAACGGCTCAAAGGTTATTTTCGCAAACTCTTTCGGTCACATGGATTTTGTCCTCGAAACGGCAAAAAAGTTCCCCGAAGTGATTTTTATGCACTGCTCCGGATACAAGGTCGCTGAGAACGTGGGAACCTATTTCGGCAGAATGTACCAGGCACGGTACCTTTCAGGCCTTGTCGCAGGCACAATGACGAAGAAAAATATTATAGGCTACGTGGGAGCCTATCCGATTCCCGAGGTCATACGGGGAATCAACGCTTTTACGCGGGGAGTCAGGAAAGTAAACCCCAATGCGGAAGTACGGGTCATTTGGATTTTCTCATGGCTTGACCCCGGAAAAGAGAAAGAAGCGGCGAAAGCCCTCATTGATGCTGGTGCAGACGTGATCGGCATGCATGCTGACACCGGCGCAGCACCACAGGCAGCGGAAGAGGCTGGTGTGTACGTCGTCGGATACAATAATGACATGAGCAATTACGCCCCGACGAAACACCTTACAGCCCCCATCTGGAACTGGGGCATCGTCTACAGGGACACCTTGAAACATGTGATCGGGGGAACGTGGAAATCAGAGCAGATCTGGCTCGGACTTAAGGAAGGGATGGTTGACCTGGCTCCCTTCGGAAAAGACGTTCCCGATTCCGTGAAAAAGATCGTGGAGGAAGAAAAGGCGAAAATCATCTCGGGCAGCTGGGATGTCTTCACGGGACCTGTCAAGGACCAGCAGGGCGTCGTGAAAGTTCCGGAAGGAACTACCATGACCGACGGGGCAATGCTTTCCATGAATTGGTTTGTTGAAGGCGTAAAGGGAGATATACCCAAATAAAAGATTATTTTGTATTATAAGGATCGGGAATTCAGAAAGGGCGCGAATTCCGCGCCCTTTTTTATGCCTCTGGAATCGGGGGCAAGGGGGAAACTGTATGAATACTGAACAGCCGCTGGTGCGCATGGAAGGGATCACCAAGAGATTTGCAGGCGTCACTGCAAATCTCGGAATCGACTTCGAGGTGCGCCGCGGTGAAGTCCATGCGCTTCTTGGAGAAAACGGAGCCGGCAAATCAACGCTGATGAATGTCCTGTACGGCCTTTACAGGCCGGACAGCGGTAAAATTTACATCAGCGGCAGAGAGATGTGCTTTTCGTCCCCCGCGGATGCGCGCAAGGCCGGGATAGGCATGGTGCACCAGCATTTCATGCTTATCCAGAGTCAGACGGTGTGGGAAAACATGATACTTGGGCTCGACGGACTTCCCCTTGTTCTCCCCCGGCGGGATATCAGGGACCGCATCCTTGCCATTTCTGAAAAATACGGGCTCCAGGTCGATCCCGATGCCTATATCTGGCAGCTCTCCATCGGCGAGCAGCAGCGGGTGGCGATCCTGCAGATGCTTTTCCGGCAGGCAAACATACTCATTCTGGACGAACCTACAGCAGTCCTTACTCCCCAGGAATGCGAACACCTGTTTGAAACAGTCCGGCAGATGACCGCGGAAGGGCACGGCATCGTGTTCATCTCTCACAAGCTGGACGAAGTCATGGGACTTTCATCGAGGGTCACCATCCTCCGGAAAGGAAAACTCTCAGGTACACTGGATACCTCATCGACGACAAAAGAGCGGCTGGCCGAACTGATGGTGGGGAAAAAGATGGTCTTTTCAATTGACAAGAAAGAACTCGCCAGGGGAAGGCCCGTACTTGAATGTTCCTCCCTTCATTCCCTGGGCGACAGGGGGTTTCCCGCCGTTAACGGCGCATCCATAGCGGTCCATGAACATGAGATACTTGGCATCGCCGGAGTCGCCGGCAACGGACAGCAGGAATTGTGCGAAGCGATGGTCGGCCTGAGAAAAGCCGAATCAGGCTCTATCAGGGTGAAGGGTGAAGATATGACAAACAGGGCACCCAAGGATTTCATTGACCGTGGAGTACATTACATCCCCGCTGACAGAAAGGGGACCGGTCTTGTCCCGAACATGAAGGTCAGCGAAAACTCAATTCTGAAGCGCTACTGGAAACGGCCTGTTTCCAAAGGTTTTTTCATAAAATGGAGCGAAGTGGCAGCCTTCGCGATCAAGCTTGTGTCGCAGTTCAGCGTGAGTACTCCATCTGTGGAAACACCCGTGCGAAACCTTTCGGGAGGCAATCTCCAGAAACTCATGCTCGGACGGGAACTGAGCGATGACCCTGCCGTTGTTCTCGCGGTCCACCCCACATGGGGACTGGACGTAGCGGCGACGTGCTTTGTCCGCGAACAGCTGCTTGGTCACCGGGAACGCGGAGGTGCGCTCCTTCTGGTATCCGAGGATCTTGACGAACTTATTTCTATGAGCGACAGGCTGGCAGTCATGTGCAAAGGTGAAATAATGGGGATCCTCGAACGGCCCATGGAAGTTCCTGTTGAATCCATAGGGCTTATGATGGCTGGGACAGCGATCCCGGAAGATGCCTTCAGCAGGGAGGGATCACAGGAATGAAGCTAAAAATAGAACCACGGCTCTCCTCCTCGTGGAGGCTTTCAGTCTTCATTCCCGTGTTTTCACTTGCGGCGGCCCTTTTTTCCGGTGGCGTCTTTCTTTATTTCATGGGTGTTTCCCCCTTTCAGGCATACAGGGTAATCCTCACGGCATCCCTGGGGGACGCATACGGGCTGAGCGAAACCGTAGTAAAGGCAATTCCCCTTACAATGACGGGAATCGCCGTCATGCTGTCGTTCACCATGCTCATCTGGAACATCGGAGCGGAAGGGCAGATATTCGTCGGCGCAATCGCGGCCACCGCCGTTGTCCGTTTTTTTTATACGGACAGCAGGGCTGTCATGCTTATCATGATGTTTCTCGCCGCCGGGGCAGCCGGAGGTATATGGGCGGCAATAGCCGGATTCATGAAGGCCAAATGGAGCGTTAACGAGATCATTACGACGCTCATGCTGAACTATATTGCTATGAACCTGCTGAACTACTTTGTATTCGGTCCGTGGAGGGATCCTTCCAGCCTCGGCTTTCCCATGACTCCCCCGTTTCCTGACGCAGCAAGGCTCCCTGTGTTCTGGGGGACCCGAATCCACGGAGGGCTCATACTTGCAATTATCCTTCCCCTCCTTTTCTGGTTCGTTCTGAAATTTACCCGGTGGGGATACGAGATCAGGGTAATGGGAGAAAACCCCAGGGCAGCAGGATTCGCGGGCATGAACTACCTCTGGAACGTTGTGCTGGTGATGTTTATTTCTGGCGCCATCGCAGGAATAGCAGGAATGTGTGAACTCTCAGGCCTGCAGGGAAGACTGCAGCATGGATTTTCGGGAGGGTACGGATTCACTGCGATCATCGTAGCCTGGCTTGCACGCCTTCATCCTTTCGCTATCGTCCTTGTGTCCTTCCTCATGGGGATCCTGCTGGTGGGGGGAGAAACGCTCCAAATCGTCATGCGGCTTCCGCTCTCGAGCATCATGGTCCTTCAGGGACTGATACTTTTCTTCGTTCTTGGAGGCGAGTTTTTCAGAAAGTACAAAATCCGTGCGGTCGGGGCTGAAGAAGCTGTCCATCTGCACGCGCCCCAGTCCGGGGAGGAGAAATAATATGGAAATCATCATTCCTATCCTTACAGCCGCTGTCAGAAGCGGTACCCCGATACTCTACGCAACTCTAGGTGAAATCATCACTGAAAAGGCGGGGATACTCAATCTGGGGCTCGAGGGCATCATGCTCGTGGGAGCTTACACGGGCTTCTCGGTCGCCTATAGCTCGGGAAGTGCATGGCTCGGCGTCGGAGCAGCGTTCTTCGTAGGAACCCTTATGGGCCTCATCCACGCCTTCATATGTGTGACTCTTAAAGGAAACCAGGTCGTAAGCGGACTGGCCATAACCATGTTCGGGACCGGTGCAAGTTCGCTTCTCGGCAGAGAATTCGTAGGATTTACCATCCCGGGACTCTCCCGTATTCCCGTTCCTGTTCTTTCGAATATTCCGGTTATTGGCCCCGTTTTTTTCAATCATGATGCACTGATCTATTCTTCCTATATCCTGGTTCTCTTTTTTTGCTGGTTTTTCTCTTCAACACGGCCGGGCCTTTATCTCCGCGCAGTGGGAGACAACCCCAGGGCAGCTGACGCCATGGGCATTTCCGTGACCGGCACCAGGTACTTCTACACACTTATTGGCGCCGGGATCGTGGCCGTGGGCGGTGCATACATGTCACTCGCCTATACGAAAATGTGGGGAGAACTCATGACGGCAGGCAGGGGATGGATCGCTGTCGCCCTGGTCATATTTGCGATCTGGAACCCGGCAAGAGCCGCCTTCGGAGCCTATCTCTTCGGGGGTGTCGAGGCATTCCAGCTTCGACTTCAGACAGCCGGGACAACAATACCTACCCCGATCCTCATGATGCTTCCCTATCTTATGACCATAGGGGTTCTCCTTTTTATTTCCATAAAAAAAGGCAAGGGCATACTCTTCGGTGCCCCTGCTTCCCTTGGAACTCCTTTTTTCCGTGAAGAACGGGACTGAGAAAACCCGTTTCCATGAATACTGCACACAATTCTGAGAGGAGCAATACATGGTGGATTTCTTTTTTTCGCACATTCCTGCAGCAGGAAGCATACTGAACGCAACGGCAATAGTCGTCGGCTCACTGGCCGGCCTCATCCTTCACTCGCGTCTGCCCCGACGCTTCACAGCCATAACATTCCAGGGGCTTGGCCTGCTCACTATTTTCCTTGGCATATTCATGGCCCAGAGAACCCAGAGCTTTCTGGTCATGGCGTTCAGTATCGTGGGAGGTGCGATCACAGGCGAATTTTTCGAGCTCGAGGACAGGCTGAACCGCCTCGGGGAATGGACAAAAGCGAGGATCCGGTCAAAGAACGAAAAGTTTACGGAGGCATTCGTCGCATCGTCCCTTCTTTTCTGCGTGGGATCCATGGCGATCCTCGGAGCCATTGAAGAGGGCCTCGGGGGATTCCCCAGGCTCTACGTGACAAAATCCCTCATGGATCTTATGGGATCAGCCGCAATGGCGGCTTCAATGGGTGTCGGTGTTCTGTTTTCCGCTGTTCCTCTCCTCATATACCAGGGCGGGATGACCCTTCTTGCCGGTACAGTTCAGACAGTAATGACGCAGCCTGTCGTTGACGAAGTCAGTGCGGTCGGGGGGCTGATACTCCTTGGAATTGGCATATCCATACTGGAAATAAAAAAAATCAAGGCGATCAATATGCTCCCGGCACTGATTTATGCCGGTATCCTCGCCGCAGTATTTCAGTAACCGCTGAGTTTGGGTTTAACACACAAAGAGCCGCACGAAAAATCGGCGGCTCTTTGTGTCTATTTGTACCCGGAAAGAAGATCGATCAGGAGGATTGCCAGCGGAAAAACGGTTCGCTGACACCATAAAATGCTTCCTTTTCCCCTTTCAGAAGTGCCCAGTTCTGATTCCCGTAGTCGTAATGCCACCATTCATCAGGATAGTTTGTGAAGCCGGCTTTCGTCATTACACCGAAGAGAAGCCTTCTGTTGTACATGGCTTCCATGTCTTCTGCCGACATTTTTTCCTTCGCTTCGGCTTTTTTTTCATAGTACACCGTGCCCGATTTTTCCGTCGTTGTATCGAATTCAGTTCCCATCTCGAGGCAGATCCCCGAATCGTCGACAATTGTCAGGTCCACAGCTCCACCAGTGATATGGGGAGACGGACTGATCGACTGGGCCGAAGGCAGTGCGACGAACTGGGAGGCAAGGGCCGTTATTTCCTGGTCATCGAGAAGGGGCATCCTCTCACGGAGCTCTGAACGGAATTTCTGAAAAAGAGAGGTCTGGAGTGCTTTCGGCCTCCAGGCATCAAGCAGAACGAGCCGAAATCCCTGGGGGAGAAGGTCTGCCGCCTTCAGTAGTCTGGAAAGCACCGTGCGCCGAACGTAGCACTCCGGTATCGCGCCCTCAATGCCATGTATGTAGTACAACGGTCTCACGAGAATTTTCTCGGGTACAAGACTTGCAGGGACAAGCTCCTCTCCGTTTTCCTCCACAGGCATGGCTTTTGACTCTTCCCACGAAAACGCTCTGGCGGAATAAATCGGCATATCTTTATAAGGGTGTTTCATTCTTTTCTCCCTCCTCAGAGATCGAGCATCCGCGGAAGCAATGTTGTAAGCGGAGGAAACGAGATGATCGCCATAAGGACAAGCAGTGCCACTCCGATAAACGGCCATATTCGCATAAATACGTCTGAAAGCTTCACCCTTCCCACTGCGGCCACGATATAGTTGCAGGCGCCCATGGGCGGTGTTATGAGCGCTATGGTCACGTTCAGGGTCATTACCACACCGAAATGGAACGGGTCGATCCCCGCCTTCATTGCGATGGGAGCAAAAATAGGGGTGAGAAGTGCAAGGGTGGATACTTCTTCCATGAACATGCCCACCGGGAAGATTATAGCGCTCAGCACCACCATGAGGAGCCACGGCCTCTCAACCAGGCCGGCCTGAAGGATAACCGAGGCAAAACGCTGGGGCACCTGCTCCCATTTCAGCAGCCACCCTATGACAGTTGCGGCTCCCATAATGAGGAATATGGAACTTGAGAGACGGACTGTCTCATAGAACGACTCGGCAAGCACTCTCACCGTGAGCTGCCGTGTGTAGAATATACCGGCGACAATGCAGTAGCCCACGGCCAGCGCCCCTGATTCTGTCGGAGTTACTATGCCGGTTACTATTCCGCCGATGATGATCACCGGTGCAAACAGGGCGACCATGGAACGAATCAGGATCTCTTTCTTCCGTTTCCTGACTTCAGTAAAATCGGCGACGGGGACCTGGTACCTGTGTGAGTATATATAATTCATCCCCATGAACGCCCCTCCGAGGAGCAATCCGGGTAGTATGCCGGCTGCAAAAAGTCCTCCGATAGAGGTGTTTGTCATTGTCGCATAGATGATCATGAATATGCTTGGTGGAATGATGGGTCCTATGAGGGCACTCCCGGCAGTGAGCCCTGCCGCGTATGAGGGTGAGAATCCGTCCTTTACCATTGGGGGGATCAGGATCGATCCGAGCGCCGAGGCGTCCGCTGCTGCAGAACCGTTTACCCCCGCAAGAATTATTCCGCCCACGACGTTTACGTACCCGAGACCTCCCCTTACAGATCCCACGAGAAGCCTGCTGAAATCAAGAAGCCTGTCGGTCAGTCCCGACCTGTTCATCAGTATTCCCGCCAGGATGAAGAACGGAATGGCCATAAGGGAAAAAACGTCCATTCCCCCGAAGAACTGCTGGCTCATCACTCGGAGGAGCGAAAAATCCCCGAGCATTATAATTCCCAGCAAAGACGTGGAAAGCAGGGAGAGGAAGAGAGGAACACCCAGTATCATCAGTATCAGAAAGGCGAACAGCATTGAAAAACCCATTTCGTCATCTCCCTTCCTTGAAATGCAAAAGTACTGTCCCCGCCAGGAGCAGTGCAAATCCTACGGGAAGAGAAAGGAGCGGAATAGTCTTCGGGATATTCAATGCAAGGGTCTTCATGTGCCAAATCTGAACAGCGTTCACAGTTCCGAGCCAGATCATGAGAGAAAGGATCCCCACCGCGAGAAAAAAGCGCCCCCATTCAACAAGCCGCCGCAGGGCGGCGGAAAACCTGGGGACCACGAAGTCGATAACCATGTGATCCCCTTTTACCGCCGCTCCGAGGGCACCCATCATAACCATCCATACCAGGGAAAACCGTGCCACTTCCTCTGTCCAGACTATCGAGCTCTTGAGCACGTAGCGGCAGAAAATACCAAGCAGAATATCACCTACGTTGACCACCAGGAAAAAGCAAGCAGTCCAGGCACTGAAACACTCCAGCACCGATATCAGTCTTTCGAGACGGCTCCCTTCATTTTCAGGGTGACGGGCTGTATCCATAACAGAAACTACTTCGCCTTTTCGTTGGCGTTTTTGGCACACTCAAGGGCGAGATTGAGCCAGTCCTCTCCTGCCTTTGACTTAAGCCACTCGACATACGCAGGCTGACCTGCTTCCCTGAAAGCGTCCATTTCCGCAGGAGTCGGAGAATAGGCTATCATTCCCTTTTCCACGAGGTAGTCGATATCCTTCTTGTCCTGTTCCGCCATGGCCTGCCGGTTCAGGGCATTGGCCTTCTTTCCTGCCTCGATCACTGCCGTTTTCTGTTCCGGGGTAAGGGAATCAAGGAAATCACCGTTTACCACGAGGAACTGGTCGGAATACTGGATATTGGCCAGGGTAAGGTATTTCTGCACTTCATGAAGGCTTCCCATCTTGATGTACATGGCGGGGTTCATCTGACCGTCCACAACTCCGGTCTTGAGGGCCATGTAGAGCTCCGTCCAGGGAACCGGCGTACCGCTGGCACCGAATGATTTGTACAGGATTATCTGTCCCTCGTCCATTCCCCTGAATTTAAGGCCTTTGAAGTCTTCGGGCGATTTGATCTCATTTTTGTTGTTCGTGAAGGCGAGAAATCCTCCCTCCTCCACAGCCTCGAGGAGATAGGCGCCGGTGCGTTTACGGAACTCTTCCTTCGATTTGTTCCAGAAGCGGCTGTTATCGAAGAAGAAGTGAGCTGCTTCATAGCTGTTGAACATGAAGGGGATTGCCGATGCGTAGATCTCCGGGAACACAGGCGCAACGCCTGCAAAGGACGCGACGTTGATGATAGGCTGGTTCATTCCCTGTTTCGAGAGAAGCTCCATCCGCTCCTCCTCGTTTCCCAGCTGGCTGTCGGGGAAAAGCCTGACTGTGACTTCTCCTTTTGTGCCTTCTTCCACGAGTTTTTTGAAGTTTTCAGCGAAGAGGTGAACCGCATTGTTCTCCGCATCAGCCGGCCCATTATATGACATTTTTACTTCCCTGGCTGCATCCGATACTGCGGGAACCATAAGACAAAACGCTAAAACCGCCGCAATCGCCACAAATTTCGCGTACTTCATCTGTTTCAGCCTCCTTCGATTTTTGAATGCACTTCCTTTTCCCCGAGTCTCTCGGAGAAAAACCATAGGCGCTTTTTTATTCCTGTTTCTGAAAACAATACCACTACGATACACTTTGGTGGTAGTCCTTTTGGACCAATACGGCTCCGCTTAATAATTCTGCACATTCGGCAGGCTCAAAAAAGTCCGGCAGAGCAGGGGGCCCCATCATCTTCCGGCCGTGTTTATCATTTCTTTCCTCCAGATAATTCAGATGAACAGGAAAGCCCGGAAGAGGAACATCCAGGCCGTATGAGAAGAAGCCTGCTCACTTCATCATATAGTTCAGAAAGCACTGGGTCAGGCACATAGCCGGAATTTAAAATCCTGACAAATGAATTCTGCACATCCCACAGGTTCACATCCCAGGCCTTTCTTTCCAGAAAAGAGAGCAGTGCGTGAACTTCTCCGAGGATTTCGTTGTTGCCGGGGTTTCCGTCAAGATCCCGGCAGAACTTTTCAAGACGCATTACCGTTTCGTGACCAAGTGATGCAGTATCCAGCGGAATTCCCCACGCCGCCGCATCGGCAACCCTCCGTTCGAGGGAAATAATATCGAGGGGAGTACTTGTGAGCGCTTTTCTGAGATCATCGTTCAGGGCAACTTCCGCTGCTTTCCGAAAGGCATCCGGGGCCGGCATGGAAAGTGCCGAAAGAAGGGACATGATCTGCGAACAGCCGTGAACTGCCTTCCGCATAGCCCCGGTGAGCACCGAAACTTCCGGAGACAGGATAAGGCTCACAATGCTCCTTTGACCATCCTTGAAGAGATGCCGGAGGGAAAATACATTATGGCCGAAAAAGTCAACAAGGACCTGTTCGTCTTCGCTCCAGAGCGCTTCGCGTATCCGCAGCGCGGTCTCCGCACCACTGTCCTGAAGCGGATGAGAGGAAACACCGCAGAGCACATCTTTTCCCTCCCTGTACAAGGCCGCGACAAACAGCTCAGCCTCCCTGAGGGTCACTTCAGACCGGATGCGGATATTTCCAGTTACGAATCGCTTCACTCCGTTATCCTCTCTTTCCAGGGAACACCGGAGTATCCTGTAGGAGGAAAATCCGACCCGGTCTGCGGAACATATCGCGTCATCCTCCAGAAAAAGGGCGGAAACGGCATAGTGGGCCCCCGCACGCAGAAGGTCAGCCCTGAGAGGAATGATAAAAAAGTCGAAAAGCCTCTCCCCGTCACGAAACTCGGCTATATTGCTCGGCGCCTTTTTCAAGGCGCTCCTGAACTGTTTCCCGAGATCCTCCCCGGGAAACAGCCGTTCTCCAAGCTCCAGCGCGCGTGCTGCATAGGCCATGACCTGGAGTGTCTCGATACCGGAAAGTTCGTCGAAAAACCATCCGCAGCTTGTGTACATGAGCATGAGATTCCGCTCCATTTCAAGCAGGGAAACTGCCGCCGTTTTTTCCTCCGAAGACAGTGTCCTGCCCGCTTCCCGTTCCAGGAACGCAGCCGTATCCCCTGCTGAACGGCGCAGAACGACCGAGATGTACCTGTTTCGCACCGCCCAGGGGTCCGTGAAAAATTCCGCTCCCCTCTTCTCAAAAAGAAGGGCGAGCCTGTCTCTCAACTGGTCGAAAGCGTCCCGGAGGGGTTTTCTCCAGCGCTGGGACCATCCCGCCCTGAAATGGGAACAGCACCCACAGTCATTCCGCCACCGTTCGACCCCATGAGCACAGCTCCAGGAAGAGTTCTCGACTATTCTCACTTCATCCTGCGGAGGATGCTTCGCCAGGTACTCGCTGTAGATCGTCAGTTCCACTTCCCCTGATTTTTCCAATTCATCGAGGCAGTATGCGAGCGCCATGTCCCCGTACTTGTGATGATGGCCGAATGTTTCACCATCAGTGGCTATGGAAAGCAGGGGGCTTGGGAACAAGCCTGCGGCAGGGAATGCCCCCCTGAGCATTGAGGCAAATGTCCCTCCGTTCCTGAGTGCGCCGCCGAAGGCCACTTCTCTTGACAGGGCTCCGTTGTAAAAGAAAAGAACAATGGACCGTCCGGAGGGGAGAACACACGTATAGGGACGGGTTGGATCTATCCTTTCTCCGGAGACGTCTTTCCATCCGGCAGTGCCGGAAATACGAACTGATGCGCCCTGGCGCGGCGCGAGAATGGTAAATGATATCCCGTTTTCAGCAAGCACTTCCAGGGTGGCGGTATCTGCGGCCGTCTCGGCGAGCCACATCCCTTCAGGATCCCTCCGGAACCGGGCGCGAAAGTCTTCAAGCCCCCACAGGACCTGGGTTTCTTTGTCTCTTGCGTTCG
>Ga0334884_1005543_pt1 | contig 11965 bp, 12 predicted proteins | sample GraSluR1_MG_7_FD_207215 | JGI IMG/M metagenome (GOLD analysis project Ga0334884, IMG submission 207215) | Sludge microbial communities from methane-producing bioreactor in Wageningen University, Netherlands - Granular Sludge_12_05 R1 | ecosystem: Engineered > Bioreactor > Anaerobic >...
TTCTGGGGGCCCCGAACGGTTTTGCTCGGCGCTCCAGTACCACCGTCGCGGCAGGTTACCAGGCCAGTACGTTTGGCCGCCGCCCGTTTGACAAAGCCCCCCTCATCCGCTATCATACCAAACAGTATTCGGCCTCCGAAGCTCCCGCGGTTGGAGCGTCCCACGTTTCGGCGGCCAAAAGCAACCTGTGCCAAGGAGTCAACAATGACCAGATTTGTAGCCATCTCCGTCATCGCCGCCATCCTCGCAACCCCCCTCCTCGCCGACGACGGCTGGGTCCACATCTTCAACCACAAAGACCTCTCAGGCTGGAAAGCCAACGAAAACAAGGACTCCTTCACCGTCAAAGACGGCATCCTCGTCGTCCACGGACCAAGAAGCCACCTCTTCTACACAGGCCCCGTCTGCAACGCCAACTTCAAAAACTTCGAATGGAAAGCCGACGTAATGACCTTCCCAAAGGCCAACTCGGGCATGTACTTCCACACCGAATACCAGGACGCCGGCTGGCCCAACAAGGGCTATGAAGTCCAGGTCAACACCTCACACAGCGACCGCAAAAAAACCGGCGGCCTCTACGGCGTCGTCGACGTCATCGACAACGCACCCTCCAAAGACAACCAGTGGTTCACACAGCACATCATCGTCAAGGACAAACGCATCATCATCAAGGTCGACGGCAAGATAACCGTCGACTATACCGAACCGGACAACGTCCGAGGCGCCCGCCGCCTCTCCGCCGGAACCGTCGCCATCCAGGGCCACGACCCCGACAGCATCGTCCACTACAAAAACATTATGATAAAGCCCCTCGATCCCGACTGCCGGTGGATCGACCTCTTCAACGGCAAAGACCTCGAAAACTGGAAAATCAAATTCTCAGGCCACGACCTCGGCGAAAACTACCTCGACACATTCCGCGTCGAAGACGGCCTCCTCAAGGTCTGCTACGACAAATACAAAAACTTCGACAACAAATTCGGCCACATCTTCCACGAACGCAAGTTCTCCCGCTACATCCTCCGCGCCGAATACCGATTCACCGGCGACCAGGTCCCCGGCGGCCCCGGCTGGGCTTTCCGCAACAACGGCCTCATGCTCCACTGCCAGGCCCCCGAAACAATGAGCAAAAACCAGGACTTCCCCGTCTCCATCGAAGTCCAGCTCCTCGGCGGCCCAGGCTCCGGAAACCGACCAACCGCAAACCTCTGCACACCCGGAACCAACGTCGTAATGAACGACAAGCTCATCACCGCCCACTGCACTAACTCAAAATCCCAGACATACCACGGAGACCAGTGGGTAACCGTCGACATCGAAGTCCACGGCGGCGACATCGTAAGACACATGATCGACGGCCGCGTCGTCCTCGAATACGAAAAACCCCAGCTCGACGAAAGAGACGCAGACGCAAAAAAACTGATCCCCCAAAACAACGGCCTCATCGTCCAGGAAGGATACATAGCGCTCCAGGCAGAAAGCCACCCAACCGAATTCCGAAAAATAAAAATACTCCCCCTCGAACGCTGAAAAACACCCCACATTGTCATCGCCAGGACCGCAGCGACGAAGCGAATTACCCTTCCGTCAATACGGTCACTGCCCGTCATTCCCGCGCAGCGCCTGCCCTCGACCTGATCGGGGGCGGCAATCCAGCACATGCCAACGCCCCCCGCCGCCAACAACGCCCCCCATCAACCATCCAACTGTCCATCTCGTCCACCCAGTCCATCCCGTCCATCCCGTCCATTTCGTCCATCCCGTCCATTCTCGTCCCTCCAAGGCACCCACTGTCATCCTGAGCCACCCACTGTCATCCTGAGCCACCCACTGTCATCCTGATATGAAGAGTATAACCTATGAGGACCTGTTTTTTAAGCCATCGCGAAGCGATTCCAATTCCACCCCTTCCATTCCTCCCGTACCTCTCACCCACCCCCGTCCATCCCGTCCATTTCGTCCATGCACGCGCCGCCAACCACCGCATTTTCCCCCACACAATCCCCTTGCTTCCCCTCCGCTTTATGCTACAATCACATCATGCCAAAAAAGCCAAAACAACAGACCTCGCCAACCCCAACCCCCAGACCCTCCGCACTCCTCGACGCCCGCGTCGTCTACTGCCCACACAACCTCGACCAGCTCGCCAAACTCCCCGACCGATCCGTAGACCTCATCTACATCGACCCGCCTTTCAACTCAAACCGAAACTACGAAGTCTTCTGGGCGAAACAAAGAAAATTTCAAACACCGGCAGTGCCTGAAACATGTTTGATCCAAACGCCCGCGCGGACAAACTTATCCTAAAGGATTTGTCAGTCGATCGGATTTGTTGCATCATAGGAGCTGGCTGCTCCTCGGTGGCTGGATTGCCATTGGGAGACAACCTGCTTGATATAGACCGCGCTCATGTTAGGTCTGTTGCCATATTGAAGCGATTCCAAGCGGTGCAAGAAGATTTTCAGAGCTGGCGAAGTAGTAACCCAGATAAGATAGCCGAGCAGTATCTCACTGAACTTTACAATGCCACTTTGACCCGTGTACCATTCGAATGGGTTCTGGAATTGCTTATGGCAATCATAGGCAATCCGCTATACTACGAGAATCGAATGGTCCGACCATCCCGTTGCCAAGCCCACATTCACTTCTGGCGAAAACTCATTGAGGCGTTTTCGGATATTTCCGTGGTTACGCTCAATTACGACATGCTGATTGAAAGATGCTTACGGCATCGTGCTATCCGGGGTTGGGCCGGACCGGGCTTCTACTATGGCGGCATTCCCCGTCCTCAGCTTCTCAAGGGCAAAGCAATGGTAGGGCAACATCGAGAAATAGAAATGGCGGGTTCTATACCTCTCTTCAAATTACATGGCTCAGTGAACTGGGCTTGTCGTTGCGGATGTTTGGAATTCTACCAAGATGTACGACCTCTGTTTTTATTGAAGCATAAGCCTGCTATTGTGCCCCCGATCGAGGAAAAAAGCATACCGAGCTGGCTTCAGCAGATTTGGTGGGCTGCATCTTCGGTGTTATCTAAAGCCCATTTATGGTTGGTATGTGGGTACTCGTTGCCAGCTTATGATTATGCGGTTCGCAAGTTGTTGCGAAAAACTGTGTCCGATGATCTCAAGGCGGTAATTCTGTGCGACCCCAACGCTCATAACTTACAGTCTACATGGCAACATATAGCGCCAGGCCGGCAAATCATATGTTTGCCCGGCTTGCCAGAATGTCTGGAGTTGATCGATTGACCAGTTCGAAGCTTCCTGACGTGCTGCCTACGCCTTCGTCACACGTGCGAAGCCCGAACAAAAGGATTCTTCATAGCCTTCGACTTCTCCTCCCACGCCCTCTCGGAAATCGACGCCTTGTTCCGCCGATCACACAAAGTCATCATCCCCCTCACAATACTCTATTCGCCTTTTATTTCGGCTTTGCTCTTTATATTCTTAATAATTACATCCTCAACCAAACGTTGTTCAAAATCCGCCAACTCAGAACTGCTTGCTGTAGGAATACTGCTCTTTGCAATTTGGAGGACTCTCTTAACTACACTCAAGTAATGTGGTTGCGGTTTATGTCTTTCCAGTATTTGCCTGACTTCATCACATGATAATCCGTCAACCTCAGCTTTCGCCATGGTAGCCGCTTTTGCCCAACTCTTTGGAATCCACAACGAAGACAAACTATCAAGTTGATCATTTACAATGGTGCGCATGGTCTCATTGTCCCCTTTATTCAGCTCGCCCCAATCCGGTGTACCCACGCGAGAGAATAGATTCCCAACCGTCCAGCCCAATTTCGCGCGAAACAGGCCGCACAGCCGTCCCGTTCGGGCTTTTTGGCAAACCTCGTACACTGCTTCATCTAATCGTAGACTGCATGACAGCCTGAGCAACGCGACAGCAGGTTCGCCCAGTTGTACACCCGCGTCAGATTGTAAGTAGAACAGGCCCTCTTTCCATGCATTTTGATTGAGGATCTTCTTCACGAAGTGTGCTGCTTCGTTTTTCTTTTCTTGCGGATAAATCCGGGGCACCTTACAGATCGGCAACTGCTGACAAACAGCCCCAAGAAGTTCGGGGAGTGCCGTAGCCAAAGATATCACTCCGGCAATGTTCACGAAAGCGGTGTCACACTTGCCCTCGCGACAGACCAAATCACAATCCTGAGTCGTAATTATGTACGCCAGCCATCGCTTGTCGTTCAACGGTTCGACTTTGGCAAGCAGCCGCCGCAGGTCCTCAGTAGGTTGAAGTATATCGCCTTGCCTCAAGCCTATTTCTGTTTCCGAGATCTGCTCATAGGTCCAATGTAACCCTTCTCGTGAGGTTCTGAAAGCTTCCGACATTGGCAACTACCAGGCTAGTGAGTTGACGAGTCTGTTTCACTCTTCGGCGGCCGAGGCGCCAGTCTTACCGAAATGGTACCCGTAGACCGCCAGGTTGATACGCAACGAACCTTCTTTGCTTCGCAATCAGTGCTCTTGTTTGTTACTGAGCTTACCTGCACAGCTTCTTGAAAAGCTGACTGCGCAGGACTTATCTGCGTGCATGTCTTATCAAGCATTCGATTCCTCCATCACTTCAGACACCAACATATATTCACATAGCGACAAAGTTACTTCCTTTACTAATTCGCTCGGTATTTCCAGCCAGTCCTTCAGTTCCCCCCAATTTCTCGAATCTCTGTGGAAGTTAAGCTCAATCGTCAGATCAGTTCCTCCCATAGACCCCAGACTAGCACTCATTGTAACCACACCAGCATTCAATTGGTCTTTCCTGGGTCTGATCTGCCTTGACAAACCTCGTGAAATAATACTGTATTCTGTACACAACCTATCATCTAAAAGCGAGTCAAAAAGCTCGACAGTTTGACCCGGTACTTCGTCAAATCTGTACCGAACGTTGAAACCAGCGGCTGTCACCGGGGTGACTGGGAGTTTTTCCAAAGCCTTGGCTGCTACTTTCATTGCCTTGCTCAATCCGCTGAAGCTGTGATCTTCCGCTATTACTTCCAGGACCTCGTTATTCACAGATACAATGACTTGGTCGTGTCTTACCCTTAAGGGTCCAATAGTGTCAATCGCCACTTGAACCTCGATTGGTGTCCCGTCGCCTAGGCAGAAGACCTCCTTAGCGATCCAAGCCGGCGAAAAGATCGCCCGGTTCCACGAACCCCTGACGATAACATTCCAATTGTATGCTTTTGCACTCATTTTACGTCGCCTTTGCACAATCGTTCTGTCTGTGGTTTTTATTGGCGCAAAACAGCATCAAGTTCAGTAATCTATTGTGCGTCTCTCCGCTTTTCAGTTCGTGCTGCTTCAGCCACTTGAAGCTTTACACATTATATCATCGGTTGTCCATACCACAACCTCTTGTCCGACCCGGTAAAAATCAAACTTCATGTCGACCTGACACACTCGGGGCTAATCGGACCCTCTTTCCTTCGGCCTGAAATGGCCTTTCCATGCACCTAGGGACGGAGTCGTTCACCTCACGCTATTTGCCCCTCCTGCGTCATCTCCACCACCGACCTGAACCCACCGTAGGCCATCCGCGTGCAGTCAAACGGCTCCCCCATCTCCTTTTTTTCCGCCACACGAAAGTGCTGCCCGCCCCAAAAGAAAAACACGCGCAGCGTGGCCGCTACATTCAACGCTGCGAACAGCCCCCGCCAACACCCCCACCCCCCACTCATTTACTTATCTATTTGTCTAATTTTATACCCAACTACTCGTCTACCCAGCCCCCGCGACACTACTTCACTACTCCGCTGCTCCACTTCTCTGCTGATTTCGTGGCTCCAAATCGCCCCCAAGCGCAGAAACCCTCACCAACTCAAAAAAAACACCCCCTTAAGAACACTCCCGCGCAAAAAAATGAAAAAACGCGCACTTCTGCGCAAAAAATCTCCCCCCTTTTCAGCAAAAATACGCAAAAACAAGCACTTTCCGCCGCGTTCTGAGCCCCTTCGAGGGGTCAAAACCCCTCAAAAACCCGCCCCTGGCGGCCTCACACCCCGATTTCACCCCGTTTTTCAGCGTGTTTGCGGCACTTGCAGTCCCCCGCATCGACCGCCCCGTCAAGCTTCACCGCCACGATACTCGTATCATCGATCTGCGGTGCAAGACCCACAAAACGCCTCCGAAACCCCAATATCGTCCGAACCATCTCACCCGCCGGGCATAAAACGCACTGACTCGCCGCCGCAAGCATCCGATCCTTCCCCCAAGTCTCATTATCGAAGTTCATAGCGTCAATAAGCCCATCCGTATACATAAGCAGACAGTCCCCGCCCTCGAGTGCCAGAGTCTCCGTCGCATACTCGGCATCCTCCATAATCCCAAGCACCAAACCGCCCTTATTAAGCTCAATAACGCGGTTTTGACGCAGTATAAGACCAGGCTCATGTCCGCAATTGCAGTAAGTAATCGTCTTGTCCCTGACGTTTACGATCGCCAGAAACAGCGTTATAAACTCCCCGTCCCGGCATTCCCGGCAGGCCATACTGTTGATCTTCGTAATGATCTCGATCATCGTATGCCGTCCGTAACCCCCGTCCGAATACGCCCTGAGAGCACCCCGGAACATGCTCATCATCATCGCCGCCGGCACCCCCTTGCCGATCACATCCGCTATCGCAATCGCGATAACCTGATCGTCAAGCCGTACAAAATCATAAAGATCCCCACCGATCTGAAAACAAGGCTCATAAATCGCCGCCACGTCCAGCCCGCTGCAGCAAGGCGCCTCGCGCGGTATCATCCGCCGCTGTATTTCCGCCGCCAATCGCATCTGCTCAGCCATTCGGGCCCCTTCCAGGGCCTGGCTGTACAGCCGCGCATTGGTAATAGCCACGGCACACTGGCTTGCCACAATCCGCGCCACCGAGTGCGCCTCGCTGTCGAAACGCGCCGGCTCCGGGCTGTAAAGGCGGAGGACGCCTATAGGTTTGTCGCGGAACTTCATGGCAACGGTAAGCTGGCTTATCAGATTTTCCTTTTCGGCCGCCTCGGGGTACTTAACGCGGCTGTCGCAGCGCATATCGTCTATAATGACCGCTTCGCCCTCGAAAGCGGCGCTGATGACCGGGTCGTCCTTGCTGACGGGACCTTTGTTGCGATATTCCTCGCTCAGGCCGTAGGTGCTGCGCATCTTGAGGTCGCCGGCCTCATCGTCGAGCAGCCGAATCGAACATGCCCGAGTGTTTGTTACCTTCACAGCGGCCTCTGCGAGCCGATCCAGCACTTCCTGCAATTGCAGGTTGCCCGCCACCATCGTCGATATATCAAAAAGCTGGTCCCGGCGGTCCAGCAGTTCTCCTGGAGTTTTTTCTGTCATTTTCCGATGATTTCACTGAAAACGATAATACCCAGTATTGATTATACCGGCCTTTCTGCAATAGTATACGGGTTTTCGGGCGCCGCGGGCGATTTTATTTGCGCCGGGTCGCGGCGGAGGCGTAAATGGCTGATACTGCAAGACATGTGATTTTTTCCGGACGCGTTCAGGGCGTGGGTTTTCGCTACACGTGCCACCGGATAGCCATACGGTACGACCTGACAGGTTTCGTCAAGAACCTCCCGGACGGCTCGGTCGAGATGTTAGCCCAGGGCCACTTGGACGATGTCGCTGACTGCCTTGCCGACATCCATGACAGTTTCAGCGGTTATATCCGCAACACCGAGACCACCGAAGTGCCGGTAAACCCTCGACATACCGATTTCAGAATTGCGTTTTAAGCCTAATCAGCCAACAAAGAGGGCCCACGGTCGGGTCTTTGCATAAGAGACTTTCCAGCGGCAGCATTTGCGGAGGGGCGACATGCAAGAAGACATAGATGGTCGGACTAATGAGCCTTTCTTTTCTGGGGAGGTGGGACCGGATGACAGCGGCGCAGAGTCGGAGGACTGGTCAGGCCGTCGACTGGGACATTATCGTATCCGGCGGGAGCTCGGACACGGATCGATGGGTGTGGTCTATCTTGCCGAGGACATGCGACTTTGCCGATTGGTGGCGATCAAGTCGCTGACTGTCAGGCTGCGAAAGTATCCCGACGCAATCGAACAGATAAGGCATGAGGCACAACTGCTGGCCCAGCTAAACCATTCCGGCGTCAGCATCATCTACGATATTCTTGAGCACGACGGGGATACGTACCTGATCCTCGAATATGTTCCGGGTCGCACGCTGGCGGAATTGATGTCCGGCGGCAGTCGAACGGTGCTGGAAACAATTGCCACGGGGATTCAGATCGCCAACGCAGTATCGGCGGCGCATGCCATGGGAATTGTGCACAGAGACCTCAAACCGTCCAACATGAAAGTTACCGATGAGGGCGCGGTGAAAGTGTTGGATTTCGGTATTGGCTTGACACCCGCAAAAAACGCCGCAGCCAGCCCCTCGGCCGGCACCCCGGCCTATATGAGCCCCGAACAGGTGCGAGGTGAAGCGGTCGATGCGCAAAGCGACGTATGGTCGCTGGGCTGTATCCTCTACGAGATGGTCACTGCTCGCCATCCCTTCGCCCGCGCTGCGCGACAGGAGACATTCGCAGCGGTCCTTCAGGCCGAACCAGACTGGTCGGCTTTTCCGCCGGACATGCTGCCCGAGCTCCGTGCAATAATCGCAAAGTGCATAGCCAAAGAAAAGCTCGCGCGCTATCGGACCGCCGAGCAGCTTGCCGCGGATCTGCGCCGCTGCCACGAGATGCTGACCAGTTCGGCGGTAAATGCCCGCGTCCTCTGGCGCCGCGTCCGACGGCCCCGTGTCGCCGCCGCAATCTTCTGTCTTTTCGTCATCATTGCCGTATTGGCCTCCTGTGCAATATACCGCGCACAACGTATTCGCTGGGCGCATACACAAGCATTGCCCGAGGTCTCCCAACTGATCGAACAGCAGCATTACTGCAAGGCCTTTCACCTGGCCGGACAGGCTCAGGATTGGATTGCAGGCGATTCGCTGCTTGTCCAGCTATGGCCGAGAATGGCCAAGCCCAACTTCCGCCTCTTGACCTCGCCCAGCCGAGCCAGGGTTGCTTATCGGGAATACGGCGATGTCGACGCGCCGTGGAGAAGCCTCGGGCTTTCACCAGTAGAGCAGACATGGTTTCCGTTCGGCGTCTATCGCCTGCTTATCGAAAAAGATGGTTGTGCCCCGGTTGAGCGGCTTATCTGGAACCTCCATCATCGCCTCGATTACAAACATTTGCCTGAACAAATCGTGCTCCACAGTTATGAAGAAATCCCGCCTGACATGGTGTATGTCCCGCCCCTGCTTGTGCCGGCCGCGGACTGGTGGTTCACGACGCAAAAACAGAGATGGACCGGAGCTTTTTTTATTGATCGATATGAGGTCTCCAACCGCCAATACCATCAATTTGTCACAGCCGGCGGTTATGCAAGCAAGAGTTTCTGGGAGCACTCATTTATCAAGGACGGCCGGGAAATCACATGGCAGCAGGCTCAGGATTTCTTCCGCGATTCGACCGGGCGCCCCGGTCCGGCTAACTGGCAGTACGGCATTTATCCAACGGGACAGGGCGATCTTCCGGTTACCGGCATCAGTTGGTATGAAGCCTGCGCCTATGCCCGATACAGGCAGAAGGTGCTGCCCACCATATACCATTGGATAGCCGCGGCCATGCCCCTGCAAACCAGCACGTACACCATTGCCCGCAGCAATTTCAGCGCCGCTGGTATTCGCCCTGTCGATGGCACCGAGGCCATGAATGTCTTCGGTTCTTATGATATGGCCGGCAACGCCGCCGAATGGTGCTTTAACGCCAGAGATGATTCGCCAGATCAACGCTATGTACTTGGCGGCGCCTGGGATCAGCCCGACTTCATGTTCTATACCCCCGCATGTAATGACGCATTCGAGCGACCCGACAACACGGGATTTCGATGCATTTGCTGTCTCCCTGAAGAAGACCTCGAAAGAACATGGGGCGTTCTGTCGGCGCCCACACTTGTAAATCAGCGCAACCTTCATGCCCCGCATCCGTTGCCTGAACGCGACTTCAGACTCCTTACGCGAGGTCTGTTTGCATATGACCGCCAAGCTCCGTTCAATGCCGAAATTGCGCTCGCCCAGCCCGTGTCACCTCCCTGCCGAATGGAACGCGTTACGATCGACGCCGCTTACGACGGACAACGCATGGATGTCTTGATGTACCTGCCGGATTCCGCGAGCTTCAAGCCGCCGTATCAAGCCGTAGTCATCTTTCCAACCGGAAGCGCATTGATAAGGAGATCAAGCAGCGATATACCTGCCGACTGGCTCCACCTTTACCTGGTCCGAAGCGGACGGGTCGTTGTTATGCCCGTATACAATGGCATGTGGGAACGCGGACCGCTGCCTTACGAGTGGAACTGGACCATCTCAAGCCTGCCGGTCTTCGAATGGGCAAAGGACTGGATGCGAACTGCCGACTATATCAGGACAAGACAGGACATCGATAAAGCCAGAATCGCCTTTTTCGGCTACAGTCTCGGTGGCGTGGCGGGGGTTTTCATGTCGGGCGCCGAGGAACTGCCTTTCCATGCATGTGTGCTCCGGGCAGGCGGCATACCCATCTACGAAGAGCCGCCGCCCGAGCGAGATCCCGTCCATTATCTGCCTCGAATAACAATTCCCATGCTTATGATCAACGGAAAGAATGACTGGCTGTTACCCTTCGATGCATCTATTCGGCCCATGTTCGATCTCATCGGCACACCGCCGGCGGCGAAACGTCTGGCCGCGGTTTATGAAGGCCATCACGGCATACCGGAGGACAGACTTGAAAGGGAAATCATCCGCTTTCTTGACCAGTACTTCGGCGCCCCGCAGAATATCGCCCCGTAGTAACCGCCCGGCTCACTGCGAACCATCGTCGGACTCGGACATTGTCTTTGCCGCACGCGCCAACAGTTGCCGCAGCTTCAAGGGAATCCATGACGACTCGGAGTACTTGAAAAAAAACGCGCCAAGATCATGAGCAGAGTGTTGCGATATTATCTCGCCATGAAAGACAACCGCCGCGGCGATCGCCATGCAGTACACCGCCAGAAAGACCTCTCGGACCCATTCACTCTGAGCCTCACGCCCCTGTTGCCTGGCATATTCCTTGATTGCACGTAAAGTGGCTGATTTTGTTTCCCCATTCAGCAGACACTCCAGAATTGGATCGCCGGCTAATGATTTCAATCGCGTGCCGGGCCCCTGAAAGACCGCCGGAAGCGCCTCCTTCACTTCATGAGGCACCGGCAATGGGCTCTTCAGGATATCGCAGAGCAGATCCAGCCTGTCCTCATCGCATCCTGAAGACATGCTGACGCCTTCTCCAAGTCCCAGTCGCAGTAGATTGATCTTGGCATCTGCGCTGTATCCGCTGTCTTGTGAGTCAGTGCTCAATAGTGTGTCATCTCCCGTGGCGGTGTATAAAGCTGTAGCCGCTTTCAAATAACAGTACCGGCTCAAACTCGCAATCTTGCCGCAGGCTTCGAGAAAACTGCGATGAAAGCGCGAATCTCTTCATCAGGATCTTCTTCGCAGCCTGCCTGGTCGATCAGATGGCGTCTCAAAATCACTCGGAACCGCTTCTTAAGGTTAGACACCATGTTGTACGCAGTCGCTTCGTCTGGGACGCCGTAACGCGCGCACAGATTCGCCATCCTGTCGCGATGCTCTTCGGTCCGACACTCAACGAGCCATTCGCGGAATACCTTCCAGTGCGTGTTCTTGCCGCGCAGTCTGCATTCATCCTCAAGCTCCCTGAGGACACCCTCCAGCACGTCCTCGGCCCAGACCCTGACGAACTCTGCTTCGGCGTCCGTTCCGTGCTCCGCCGTGACGTCATAATCGATAATACAGGTCCAATTGTCCTTCGCGCGGACACTGGCGGCATAGTTTCTTATGGCCACCAGGAGAAAACTGCGAAAGCGGCCACGGCTCCGGTCCGCCTTATCGAGGAATTC
>Ga0334884_1005547_pt1 | contig 11957 bp, 8 predicted proteins | sample GraSluR1_MG_7_FD_207215 | JGI IMG/M metagenome (GOLD analysis project Ga0334884, IMG submission 207215) | Sludge microbial communities from methane-producing bioreactor in Wageningen University, Netherlands - Granular Sludge_12_05 R1 | ecosystem: Engineered > Bioreactor > Anaerobic > Unclassified...
TTAATAAACTTTGACTTAATAGATATATTTATATAATAATAGTGTTCTTAATATAAGAATTGGGTATTTTAAAAGCCATGAAAGAAGCTGCAATATTTACATCTGAAAGGGAGTTCAGAAATTGGTTCGAAAAGAACTTATCACGATTTGGTGTACGTGAGATATATCTATCCCAAGAAGCCTGCCCAGATTACATTGTGATCATGGAAGATGGAAGTTACGCGAAGGTTGAAGCGGAATTGTTCGCGGTTAATTTTAAGTATCATGGCCATGATCCCAGTAAAGTTGACTTCATTGTAGCCTGTTATTCGAAATGTGATTCTTTAGAAGGTGTGCCCGTAAAGGCTGAGCATCGTTTATGGTGTATTGATCAGGAAATTATTGAATCACTTTCTCCTGAAGATTCGTTAAGCGTAGAAGAGGCTAGGCTTCTTGCTGATATTCACCATTCTGGTGGCATTTCATTGTCTGCCCTTTCGGATAGTACATGGGGAGGTGATCACCAAATTTGGATACGAGTGCAACCAGAAGTTATTGATTCAATTCCAAGGTGCAGAATCGAAGACAATATCCAAAACATTCTAACGCAGGAATCCAAAGCATGGGTTAGAAAATACCATCATTTATTGATTGGCTCAGGTTTATCAGAGGATTGCTGCCGACTCTTAGAGTCTTTAACTCGGCGCCAACTTATCGGCCACAGACCAATAATTACCATGGAGGCTATGTATGATGGTGTTATCGTGCAACATCCAGCTTGGTTTCCAGTCGAAGTTTATACCAAACCCGAAGCAAAAAAATATCATTGGGATGATATTATAAAGCATATATTTTCGAAGAATAGGGATTAAAATATGTAATTCCTTGTGATCATATTGATGGTGAGTATGGTATTTTATTATTAATTATATAGATCAATTTACCCGGGGTGGCGGGTATTGGCCTTACCTCGGGCTTCGGTGGCGTGATCCCTTCGTGATAGTAACGTGGATAGGCGGTGGTGTGTCATTTGAATCAGAAGGCGAAGGAGCTTGAGGAGCAGGTAAGGGGGAATTGAGGGAGGGGGCGGGGGTGCAAGCAATAGCAAACTTTTTTATTGTTACGTTATCCGCAGATTACGCTGATGAACGCAGATTTTGAAGATGAATGAGGTGTGGAGATGGTGAAGTGATTTGCTGGCACGCCCTCCGGGGTGCTGGAGTGGGGGCGCTAGATACCCGGGGTGACGGCTGTTGGCCTTACCCCGCACTACGGTGCTTTAATCGCTCCGCGATAGGGATGTGAGCGGGAGTGATGGAAGGGTGAGGTGTAATTTTGCTGGCACGTCCTCTGGGGTGCTAGAGTAGGGGCGCTACATACCCGGGGTGGCGGCCTTTGGCCTTACCCCGCGCTACGGTGCTTTAATTGCTCCGCGATAGGGACAGGGATATGCATACCAAGGCCTTACCCCGGGGTATGGTGATGTAATCGATATGGGATAGGAACGTGAGTGGGTGTGGTGGGGAAGGTGTGAGTATAATGAGGAGGGAGGGGATGAAGACAGGATATTATTGAATATGAACTTCAAAAATGAAGGAAAGTAATATGTATGAGCAGATAACCAAGGATATTGTACAGGATTATTATCAGCAGAATTTTCCAAATGATGGACAAAGGTTTGTTGCCTGGTATTTGCGGAACATACATTTGCGAGATCCAATACAAGCTAAGGATGATATAACAGATGGAGCAGATGATAAACAGATAGACGCTATTTTTGTTGATGATGATAGAGCGATCGTGTATGTCGTACAAGGCAAGTTCATTGGTGAAAGGAATGTTGATGCAGAGCCGTTGCGTGAAGTACTCTCTGCATGGCTACAAATGCGCAATCTTGTTCGACTTCAGGAGGTTGGAAATAACAAATTAAAAAAGAAACTTGCTGAAGTTGCTCGTGCACTTGAGGATGAATATGAAGTATGCTTTGAACTAATCACTACCGCCAAGTTGACAGAGGGCGCTCAGAAGGATTTGTCGTCATTTCAAGAACAATTGGCTGAAATATCTTTAAAAGATGAATTCCCTGCATCCCTGATGCTGATTAATGATGACGAAATTCGACGCCGTTATGATATGGCACTTGATCGTGAGAATCCATCTTTATCTCACACGCTAGACCTCAATGTGTGCCAGACTTTATCGGTCACTGTCGCTGGAACCCAAATCATTATAGCAGTGGTTCCGCTTTCTGAATGCATAAAGTTACCTGGGATAAAAGATGGAACGCTATTTCAAAAGAATGTTCGCCAGAGTCTTGGTCTGAGTAATTCTGTAAATAAAGGTATAAAGAATACGATATACAGTGACCGGCACAGGGATTTTTTCTTCTTTCATAATGGAATTACGGCCATTTGTAACCGGATGGAGCAAATAGATACTAAATTGCATCTGTATGGTGTAAGTGTGGTTAATGGTTGCCAGTCGCTTAATACAATTTTGAGTTGTAGCGAGCGGGTAAAGACGCTTACAGACACCAGCCTGTTATTTCGCTTTTATGAGATTCCTCAACGTGACCGTGCAGACAAAATCAGTATTAATACAAACTCACAAAGTGCAGTAAAGCCACGTGATTTGAGGAGTAACGATCGTCGTGTCTTAAATCTCAAAAAGGCTTACGAGCAGAAATACCTCAAGGGATGCTTCATCAGCAAACGTGGTGAAATTCCGCCTGCTGACAGGGATAAGACTTTAGTGGTTGACTTGTCTGAACTTGGCAAGCATTTAATATCGTGGCATTCTCAACGGCCCAATGTTGCCTACAGTGAAACCAAGATTTTTGATAAATATTTTGAGCAGTTATTCAAGCGTGAGTATAGTGTAGAGAACGTATATGCTTTAAAACAGTGGATGAATCATGTCTTGAAGGCTTGGGGTAAGGAGAATCCTCTAGGGCTTAATGAAACACTCCTCGCCATGCGTGCATATGCTCCCTATCATCACCTTTATGCTATTTCAATGTGTTATGCGATAGCTAACCATCAAGCAGATCGTGTCCCTAATCCATATGCGTGCTTTATCAAAGCACAAGATATCTCGATGGTAGATGATATAGTGAAAATTGGTGGTGTTTGCTTGAACATGGCTCTTGAAGCCGCGACAAATGAAACACAGCCAGCTAACCGGGTCTTTAGTCCGCAGAACTGGACTAAAGCGAAGACTTGTCTTGCTGCAATAAATTTTGCCATTCGGAATTATTTTAATATGCTTCCTATTATGCCTGGTGGTGGCGAGATGAAACCTAAGTTGGATGCTGCACTCATGCTTTCGGCGGAAGACTTTGAGTATAGATGGGCAGCAGACTGAAATTCGATCAATTATTTGAAGTGTTTTGTCAGCAACTGTGAAAATGTGAAAGCAGATTTTGAAGTGAATGGGATGTTGCGATGTTAGATTTCTGGCACGCCCTCCGGGGTGCGTTGTTGGGGTGGTAGATGTCCCGGGGTGGCAGCCGTTGGCCTTACCCGCGCTACGGCGCTGTAATCGCTCCGCGATAGGGAATGGGTAACGGTATGGACACTATGCCATGTTCTTTTGATTGTACACCGCTAAAGTCAATCCCACACATCGTCATGCCCACGCAGGTGGGTATCTAGAGGGGTGATGAAGGAACCGAGGGCACAGCTTTAGCTTGTGTTTTGATGATCCCGCAGGTGGGTTTGGTTTTAAAGATGAACATAATTGTGTGCTAGTAATATGTATATCTGGGTTCCCGCCTTCGCGGGAATGACGGGAAGAGGGCTATGCGCAGATGGCTATTTGGTAAGCGAGTGCGGGTATCTCATGCTGGCACGCCCTTCGAGGTGCGGTGTTGGTTGCGCTACTACCCCGGGGTGGCGGCCGGGGGCCTTACCCCGCGCTACGGGGCTTTAATCGCTCCGCGATAGAGACAGGTGTCGGCTCGTTGGCCTTACCCCGCGCTACGGCGCTTTAATCGCTCCGCGATAGGGACAGGGATAAGCATGTACGTTGGTCTTACCCGCGCTACGGCGCTTTGATCGCTCCGCGATAGGGACAGGGACAGGCATACCAAAGCCTTACCCCGCGCTACGGCGCTGTAATCGCTCCGCGATAGGGAACGGGTAACAGCATGGCCACCACGCCACGTTCTTTTGATTACACACCGTGTACTGCCATTCCCACCCCAACCTGTCATGACCGTACCTTTCTCCAGCAAAGTACGCAGCCATCACGGTAACGATGCGATGACCGCATATGTCTACTCATCTCTTCCATTTATAAAAATCTGCGTTTATCGGCGAAATCTGCGGAAGGTAAACCGCGATAAGGCTTGTCTATGTGGTACCCCGTGGTCGTACCAGCACTCCCCCGGCTCCGCGTCTTGCGTCCCCTTTCTGCTACACGTTTTCACAGGCGTTATATACCTGTCTTAATACCTGTATTCACCTTACCACGCCAGCGGGGCATCTTGTTAATCTAACATGGTGGTCAGTATTTTGAAGAGCTCTTCATAGAAGCTACCGCTGCGGGGGCGGAACAGGCTGAATTCCATGGAGGGTGCTCCGATGAATGGTCGGAGGGTCCAGGCCAATTGGGTGCCGACGAAGGCGTACAGGATCAACCAGAGTCCGAACACAAAACTTTGCGAATCGAGGGAGCGATCTAAAGATACCTTTCGGTAGGCGAAGCTCAAGAAAGAAATGCCGCAGACTCCGGCATAGCCGAAAAACATCACGTGCAGCAATTTCATGAAGGTATAACTTTGTGTGGTAAGGGCAAAGAAGAAGGATACGGTGGCCATACTTGCCAGTACGGTTACGGTAACTGCTGAGGAGGTAAGCAAGATTGCTGCGGTCTGCGCGAAACTGATCCTGCTGCCCAGTAAGGTGCCGGACACGAATATGGGGAACAGGACTATCAGCAGTGTCAGCAAAAACAGTATGGGCACTTTGAGTGCCACGGTAACGATCATGAGCAGGTTGTCGAGCAAGGAGACGTCCGCGCCTTGAAACAGGTTGGTGCCACCCATGACAAGCCCGTACACCAAGCCCATGATGGCGACGATTACGATCATGGTGCGAGATATTACGCCCAGCCCGACGTCCTGGCGAATGGACTCGAGGATACGGTCCCGATATATCAGGAGATAATTGATGCGTGCAAACCAGGATGCAGGCAATTCGGCCAGGGGGATACCTTGGGTCAATGGTGGTGGCGTCATACCAGAAACTTCACGGGGTGTGGTTTCTTCACTGTTTAGCTGGTCATTATTATGTTGATCACTGTTTTGCTCATGCATGATATTGTGCTCCTTACCGAAGTGATGTAGGTTTAATCATTGCGATGTCAGGTGTTGTACCAGCCGTATAAAGGCATCGACAGCAGAATGGTCTTGTGCTCGAAACAATGTAAATGAGGTTCCCGGGCTACCTACCCAGGGTCGAAACAGCCACACGAGTTGTATGTATACTGCGCCGGAAATCAGCAGCAGGAAGAACAGAAAGAGGCGTTGTTTTTTCTGTGCTTGCGCGTCAATCAAGCCATACCATAATGCCCGTCCTGCAACCCCTGCAGCCAGACCAGCCAGGGCGATGAGTCCGATGTGGATACCAACCAGTACCGGGTATCCTTGCGCTGAAGTTGTCAGGGTAATGAAACAGGCAATGGGAGACAGGCTCAGCAGGGTGATGGCATTGGCACTCAGGACATAGAAAATAAAACGCAGGGAAGCGTTTACATATATTTTATCGTTGTGTACACCGTTGTGTACATAAAGTGGCAATACCATGATCATTGCCAGGCACAGTGAAGGGAGCGGTGCTTTTAATGCGGTCACGAATGCTGCGGACCAGCTTGTAAACAGCCCCATACTCAAGCCATATGCTATACTTCCCAAACACGTGAGGATTACGAGGAAGGACAGGAATCCCGATTGTTTGTTCTCGGATAGAATTAATCGGGCGCCTTCATTCGGGTAGAGTAGACCACGCCACCACATCAACATCGTTGTGGTCAGCCACCTGAAATTATAAGTATTTGATAACGTAGCTGCGATTTTCATGTAATGCTGCCCGTACAATCAGGTTCCTGTTTTGTGATAATTATGCGCTACATTTACACGTAATTACAATTAAATAATTCTTGACGATCACGTATTAAAAACACTGGCGTTACGATATATAACTGATATGAGAAACCACACCGAAACGCGTGGTAACTTGCCTTTCTGTAGCGTATTTGATACTTTCGTGGGGTAAGAAGTCGCATCTAGAAATACTACAAATCATAGGGAACAGGATTATGGATAAAATAAAAATCGGTATTGTGGGTTTGGGCTGGGTATCGCAGGGGCATATGCATGCGTTTAATGAGCACCCGGAAGTAGAGGTGACAGCGGTCTGTTCACGGCGTAAATGGGAACGTGAAGCATTGGAAGCGCAGTATGGCGCTGGGGTTCGGCTGTATCAGGATTACGCAGAAATGCTGCATGATCCGGAGGTAGATGTGGTGGATATCTGCTCGGAACACCGGCTGCATGTTGATCAAGCGATTCTGGCCGCAGAACATGGCAAGCATGTGATGATTGAAAAGCCCATCAGTCTGGACTATGCTGATCTGAAACGGTTGCATGCAGTTATGGAAAAGTCGGGGGTGAAATCAACGGTATATTTTGAGCTGCGTTTCATTCCGCATTTCAACTTAATTCAGAGTCTGTTGAAGCAGGGGATGTTGGGAGAGCTGCATTATCTTGAGGTGGACTACTATCACGGTATCGGGCCGTGGTACGGGCAGTTCGCGTGGAATGTGAAGAAGTCTGAGGGGGGCAGCTCGCTGCTGACGGCCGGTATACACGCACTGGATGCCCTGTTGTATTTCAAGGGAAGCGAAGTGGAGGAAGTACAGGCGTATTCAGTCAAGTCGAAAGCGGATGTATTCCAGGAATATGAGTACGACACCACCAGCATCGCGCTGATTCGTTTCAAGGACGGCAGTGTGGGCAAGTGTGCCTCCTGTATCGACGCGCGTCAGCCCTACCTCTTCAACATTCATCTGTTGGGTAGTGAAGGCTCGGTGTGGAACAACAAGGTTTCCAGCACACGGCTGGAAGGGGTGACACCTGGCGCCTGGATTGACATTCCGACGATGCAGGCGGAATCCGGAAATGTGCTGGCCCATCCCTATAGTCCGCAGATCGACCACTTTGTGCAATGTCTCAAGGAAGGCCGTGACTCCAGTATCAACTTCGCGACGGCGTACACGACACACCAGGTGGCTTTTGCCATCGAAAAATCCTTGGCGGAAGGCCGTGCAGTGAAAATGGCTGAGATGTAATAGGTAAAAATATTAAAACTGAGTAGTTGTTTTGGATTTAATGAATAAATATGTAATGCGGAAAGGAATATGACCATGGCACGCAGTATCAGCAAGGTACACGAAGGCTGGTGGGACTACACGACGCTGGACCCGGAAATTTTGAGTGACGCGGCAAAGCTGACGGTGAAAGATATTGAGCAATTGGAACGCCCCGGGTTTACGGTGCGCATGTATGATTCGTTTGATTTGTTCTGGGTGGCGGAAGCCATGGAATACATTCACGCCTGGAAACGTGCGACGCCAGACAACCCGGTCGGAATTTGCGGTCCCATTGGCCCGACCGAACAACTTCCGTTGGTGGCACAGATCGTGAATGATCTGGAAATTGATCTGCGTTCGGCCCATTTCTGGGGCATGGATGAATGGTATGTCGACGGTAAGGAAGTTGCGCCGACGCATCCTCTGAGCTTTGCGAAGGCGGATATGGAATTGTGTTTCAATCGAATGGACAAGAAATTCAGGATGCCGGATGAGCACCTGCATTTTCCGACCGTAGCCGGAATCGAAGCGTTCAGCCGAAGCTTTGATGAGATCACCTGCGCGGTGATGCAAGGCGGTCAGGGTGAAGTGAAGCATTGGGCATTCAATGATCCCCCAGCACGTGCAGGAGACTACGTTGACGCGCCACCCACGCCGGAAGAATACCGCAAGCTGGGTACCCGGGTGGTGACCTTGCACCCGCTTACCTTGATTCAGAATGCGCGCACATCTGCATCAGGACGGCTGGACACGGTATCGAATCAGGCACTGACCGTAGGGCCGCGGGAGACCTGGAAGGCGGAGAAGGTGTCGATATGGCATCCGGGCTGGCATGACAATCCCTTCGGCATGCGGCTTTCTGCGTTCATGATCTCGAAGGGCCTGCCCGACAGCAGTGTGCCCATGTCGCTGTTGGCAGACCATCCAAACGTACAATTTAATTATTACCGCCCCGGCATCGGTTCCACCGATGTAGAAATGCACTAAGGAATACATATATGTCATTGACCGTATTTGCAGTGCACGCGCATCCCGATGATATCGAGTTTGTGATGTCCGGCACGTTGTTTATGCTGGCCGAGCGCGGGTGTAGCATACATTATATGAACATCGCCAATGGGTGCTGTGGTTCCATGGAACATTCCCGAGAGGAAACGGCAGCGCTTCGGGCTGAAGAAGCCCGTGCGGCAGCCGCCTACTTGGGAGCAGCCTTTTACCCGAGTCTGGTGAATGATCTCGAGGTGTTTTACGATAACCCGAGTCTACAGCGGCTGGCCGCTATCATGCGGGAAGTCGCCCCGGATATCGTACTGACGGCTTCCCCGCAGGACTACATGGAAGACCATATGAATGCGTGTCGACTGGCTGTGTCCACCGCGTTTGTCATGGGGATGCCCAACTATATAACCGATCCGCCGCAGAAAGCAGTTGGTAAGGATGTTGCGGTATATCATGCCATGCCGCATGGTCTGCGGGATGGTCTGTGCAATCCGATATACCCGGATTTTTATGTCGATGTAGGTAGTATGCTGGACAAAAAAGAGGCTATGCTCGCGTGTCATGCCAGCCAGAAAGACTGGCTCGATCGTACCCAGGGTTTTGATTCCTATCTGGAAGCCATGAAATCGATGACGGCTGACATGGGCAGTTTGTCTGGTCGGTTCACATATGCTGAGGGATGGCGCAGGCACGTGCATCTGGGGTATTCAAAAAAGCCCTGGGACCCGCTGGGTGAATTGCTGGCTGACAGCACCTATACCGCGGAAATGCAGGGGGTATAGTCTGGGTAATATCCACCAATAAGTCTATCAAAGAGTATTTATCGTTTTACTGATCTTGTCATCTGTTGCGTGAAAACGCATAAGATGGCAAGTTTGTTTTGGCATGCTCTGCATCCAGGTTAACTGAAAAATCACTGGATGTTTATTCCTTTTTCATCTATTGCTAATACTTCCACTTTAAAATATGCCTTTCAGTAATGTGATATTGGAGCTTATATTTTGCGTGCAGCTATACTGCCAAAAAGAGGAGATAGAAGATGAAATGGATTACATATGTAATGTTATGTTGTTGTTGTCTGTTTGTTGTGCCGCAAGCGCATGGATTCACTTTGCTTGCACCGGGTTCTGCTGAGACTGTCACGGTTGACAATGGAGTACAGGTTTGGAATTATCGGTCTGATTATGTTTATTCAGGTTTACCGGAACCTCTACAAGGTATTCCGGGAATTCGTTTTCAGGGTAATACAAGTTCCACTGAATCCATATCTGATTTTGTGCAAATCGAGCTACACGAAACCAATGATGTATATATTTTCTGGTGGAATGATTATGCATATCCCAATTGGCTGCAGGATATGTTTGAAGTAACTGAATGGCAATGTTTGATGGGAGGGTATACATTTAATATTCTACATGCGCGCCTTGACGAAGGCATACATTCATTTGGTGTCACCAATGACACGAATTGGCGTGACTGGTATGGTTTTGCAGCAAACCCTGTGGATGAGGAGGTAGACGAAGTATTTTCTGTTAACCTCATACAATCGCCTTCAATACCACAAGAAGGTAATCAGGTGGCGCTCATCGCGGAAGTCTGGAATCCCACAGGCACAGTGTCTTTTGCCTGGTATTTCAATGATGCATTGATTCATGACGCAACAGAATCTATGTTGACACTGCACTCTGTAACTGGCAGTGACATGGGCGTTTACCGAGTCGAAGTTACCGACGAAAGCACTACTGTTGTAGATGAACTGCATCTGACCATTTATGAAACACTTCCACTGAGCACGACATTCAGCATTAGTATGTTAGTCCTATTAATGATACTGGTCATGAGTATACAATGGAATAAATCCAGATTCAGAAATTAGTTTGCATCCATTACTGGCAATCTTGAACCACGCTATTAATTCTTCATAGCGTGGTATTTTGCATATAGACTCCAGCGCAATTCTCCAGCTGCTTTAGGTAAAAATATCTGTATTTGTGAACACTTGTTTTTGTGTTGGTGTGTAGCAGATTAAATGGTATATACTATTCTTTTATATAGAAATCAAAAGAAAACTATGTTTTTGAAGAAATATCATAAAATTATCATGCGTAATCGCTTAGATAAAAGACTAGTTAATATATAATCAGGTTCTCTTTTCAGTAATAGATAAGACTGGCCATAAATGAACAAAGATTTTAAGACCAAAAGATCAATATATTATCGACTAATCGTATACGCAATACTTGTGTTGATTGTTTTAAACGGAGTAATTCTGTATAGCGTGCGTCAGCAACGCAATTTTATCTTGGAATCTGCCATTAATACTAATGTCAACCTTGGGGAGACGCTGTCACAATTTATTCAATATAGCATGCACAGTGCAGAATTAATCTTGCGGGCAATGACAAGAGAAATCGAAATCAATAATTTATCTGAGAACCTTGATGGTGATGAAGTATTGGGTATATTGCTTGAGTACCTACATGAAACTCCGTTCAGTGATAATCTAGTTATTCTGAATGCTGAAGGTAACTTTGTAAATGATGCTGGGGGACTTCGAAATCCTGAATTAGACTTGTCATATCGTGAATACTATCGTATTCATCGTGAACATATTGATTTCGGAACTTACATTGGAGAACCAGAATACTCACCTGTATTAGAAGAAATGTTTATTGCAATCAGCAGACGCATATCTCATCCTGATGGCAGTTTCGCGGGAGTCGTAGCGATAACCATGTTACCCCGTCACTTAAAAAGTTTCCTGGTTACACTTCAGCAAGGTGATAAGGGTCATATCGGAATTCTGCGTGATGATGGTATTGAAATTGCACATATTCCGACCCATACCGACGCGACTGGTGATCACAATTTTATAAGAAGTTATATAAATGATGCAGGATGGGATGCATTACAGTATCCATTTAGCGGGCGCATCAAATTTGGTAATGAATTACATTTGGTTGCTGTTCAAAAGACAAGCGGATTCCCCGTATTTGTGGTTGTCTCTTCGGAATACCACGAAACACTCGTAAATTGGTACTATACTTCCAGACGCGAAATAATGCTGGCCATTGTTGCTTCTTTGCTGGTTTTATTGATGGTATGGTTGTTTATCCAGTTTTTAAAAAAGCAGCAGGCTGCAAATCAGGCGATTTGGGAGAGTGAAAATCGGTTAAAGATTTTTATCGAACATGCGCCGGTTGCCGTCGCAATGTTTGACAGTAATATTCGGTATCTCCAATGCAGTTTGAGTTGGAAACAGCTTTTCAAATTGGATACGGTCGAGATCATAGGCGTAAGCCAATATGAAGTAATGCCGCGAATTTCGGAAACATGTAAAGCGATTCACGAACGCTGTCTGGCAGGTGCTGTAGAATTCTCCGAAGCAGAGCGCGTATTAAAATCAGACGGAACCCAAATTTGGCTACGTTGGGAAGCGCGACCATGGTACCAGCATGATGATTCTGTTGGCGGGTTATTGATGTTTGCTGAAGATATCACAGAAAGTGTTGAATCTCGGTTGTCTCTGGAAGAAAGCAATCAAAAACTTGAGTTGGCCATAGAAAGTTTTAATGGCGGTGTATGGGACCTAAAATATCATGCCGAAG
>Ga0334884_1005548_pt1 | contig 11957 bp, 9 predicted proteins | sample GraSluR1_MG_7_FD_207215 | JGI IMG/M metagenome (GOLD analysis project Ga0334884, IMG submission 207215) | Sludge microbial communities from methane-producing bioreactor in Wageningen University, Netherlands - Granular Sludge_12_05 R1 | ecosystem: Engineered > Bioreactor > Anaerobic > Unclassified...
CTTGGGAAGACACACTTGATGCAGGCCATTGGCCATGATCTACTGAGCCGCAATCCTGAGTTAAAATGTGAATTTGTTTCTTCTGAAAATTTCACCAATCAATTAATTCAAAGTATTGCGGACAAATCTACTCACAGGTTCAGGGCAAAATACCGTAAAGTAGATGTATTGCTAATTGATGACATACATTTTATTGCAGGTAAAGAAGCAACCCAAGAGGAGTTTTTCCACACCTTTAATGTCCTCTTTGATATGCACAAGCAAATTGTTCTTTCCAGCGATCGCAGTCCAAAAGAACTGAAAGGTATTGAAGAACGCATGGTGTCCCGCTTTGAATGGGGATTGGTTACTGATGTTCAACCTCCCGATTTGGAAACGCGGATAGCCATATTGCAGATGAAAGCCAAGCAGGAAAATCTTACAGTACCACCAGATGTATTACGCTATATTGCAACTTATATTACCACCAACATCAGAGAGCTGGAAGGCGCTATGATAACGGTATTGGCTTACAGTCGGTTACAAGAGCAGAAAATTACGTTAAGTCTGGTAGAAGAAGTCTTGCAGGACATGATTGGAAGAGAAAAAATTAAGCCTGTTACCATTGAGCAGGTTCAACGTGCCGTTGCAGAGCATTTCGATGTGCGCATTGCGGATTTGCGAGGTAGCAGCCGACAACGCCAGGTGGTTCAACCGCGTCAGCTTGCCATGTATTTATGCAAAGACTTGATTCCCAGCCTTTCATTGAACGATGTTGGTGAAGCATTTGGCGGAAAAGACCATACCACGGTTCTTTACTCCTGCGAAAAAATATCCAAGGAAGTGAAAAACAAGGGTACAATGCGTCAAGTAGTCGAGCAGTTAATACGTACCATTCGCACATAATATCAAAATGAATATATAGAGTTTAACCTTGCCAGACCGCCAAAGGTATGAATTTATATATATATTTCATGCCCCTATTAAATTTTATAGTTTGCAAATTTATATACGATCATATTATCAATTTTTCACCAATTGCCAATACCTGTATCAAATTTTTGACCAATCCTTTAAAGCAATTTTAAAGCAAATTAATCTAAATTCAAGGCCAGGCGCTTTTTGTCTGGACATGTCGACTATTTTTTTGAACAACTTCTGGAAAAGCATGGTTCGGTGGTGTTATAAATTGAGGAGATGTGCTATCCTATATAGAGGAGATATTGTTTATTATGGCGATTTTAGACATTGTTTACTATCCAGATGCACCACTTACAAGTAAAGCTGAGCCATTTTCTGAGGTTGAACTCGGCAATGATTTGTATGCACTTGCCACTAACATGGTTGAAACTATGTTTACACATGACGGTGTAGGGTTGGCTGGCCCCCAGGTTGGTTTATCTAAGCGGATATTTGTTTTATGTGAACCGGACGCTGATCCGATGTGCTTTATTAATCCTGAAATTTCGGAATTGGAAGGTCGTGAAGAAGGCGAAGAAGGCTGTTTGAGTATGCCGAAAATTTATGCCATGGTTCCTCGTGCTACAAAATTACGTATTAAAGCACTCAATGAATCTGGGGAATCTGTAGATATGGTAGCAGAAAATTTTCTGGCTCGGATTATCCAACATGAATATGATCACCTGAATGGTGTCATGTTTCCAGACAGACTGGATATCATTACCAGAGAACATTTGCTCAGAGAATGGCTGGAAATGAGAGAACAACTACATGAACCATCACACTTGAATATTGAATCACGGCAATAATACATGTTTTTTGACACACCATCGGTAGAAAGATTGGTAGAAGCATTCCGGCGCTTACCCGGTGTTGGTAAACGCTCCGCAGAACGCTATGTATTACATTTGCTAAGCGCACCAGAATCTGACGCACGCCAATTGAGTGATGCAATACTTGAAGCACGTTCAAATATTACCACCTGCGATGTATGTTGTAACTTAACCGAAGTAAATCCTTGTAGCATTTGCAGCAATTCCCGGCGTGATCATACCGTCATTTGTGTGGTCGAGCGACCTTCCGGAGCCATGGCAATCGAAAAGGCAGGTAGTTATCGTGGGTTGTATCATATATTACATGGAGCTTTAAACCCCATAGAGGGAATTGGTCCAAGTGAATTGCGTCTGGATCGGTTGGTAAAACGAATTGAGGCCAATGATATTCAGGAAATCATTGTTGCCACCAATGCAACCGCAGAAGGTGAAGCCACTGCGCTTTATTTATCCCACTTATTCACCAACAAAAATATTAATGTTACACGCATTGCACATGGCGTACCAATGGGAAGCGGCTTGGAATATTCGGATGATGCCACACTTTCTCATGCCATTTTAGGTCGAAGTCGCCTAGAATAAGTTTTGGAAATCGATATAAAAAATGTATGGCAAACCATTGAGTGCTTATGTATGGGCAAAAAGCTTTATAAATAAAAAATGTGCTAAAATTATTATAAATATAATAATGAACGATTACCACTTCCAAAGGTTACGGTGGATTCATGTTATCTCCTTCAATTCAATCAGCAACACCCAGAGACCTTGTGGTTTCTGAGGATTTGTTGCAAAAATATGATAAACCCGGACCGCGCTACACAAGCTATCCCACAGCCCCGGAATGGCAGGACAATTTTCGTGATATTGAATTTCGAATGGCACTCTCGGAAGCAGCACAACATGGCAACAAGCCTCTTTCTGTATATGTACACATTCCATTTTGTTGGGAACGATGTCTCTTTTGTGGTTGCAATGTTGTCATATCCAAGCGCCAAGATGTTGCCGACAAGTATCTGGACTATGTAGAAAAGGAACTTGCCATGGGCGCTGCTGCGCTCAAGCAAAGGAATAAAGTTAAGCAATTGCACTGGGGAGGTGGCACCCCAACCTACCTGACCGTTCCACAGATCAAATTCTTATTCAATGCAATTTCCCGCCATTTCGATATATCATCTGATGCTGAAATTGCATTAGAGGTAGACCCGCGTGTAACCACAAAAGAACAATTGGAAACATTGCGGAATCTTGGGTTCAATCGAATCAGTATGGGCGTACAAGATTTAGAGCCTACAGTACAGGAAATTATTCATCGAAACCAAACCGAATCCGAAACCCGAAAAATGTATTCGCTATGTAGAGAATTGGGATATACGGGTATCAATATGGATTTAATCTATGGATTACCTGGTCAAAACGCCACTGGATGGGAACGCACTATAGATGCCACCATTGATATGCGACCAGACAGGCTTGCAGTCTATAGTTATGCCCATCTTCCAAATGCGATAAAGCACCAGCGCCGCCTCGAGTCTGAACCCAGGCCCAATGCCCTCGAGAAACTGATGTTGTTCAGTCTGGCACGCCGTAAATTTTTGGAAGCGGGATACAGGGCAATCGGCATGGACCACTTTGCTCTACCTACAGATGAATTGGCAATGGCTATGGATGAACGTCGATTGCACCGTAATTTTATGGGATATACGGTTGTACCAGCAGCTGACATGGCAGGTTTCGGCGTATCTTCAATTAGCGAAATTGGAGGTGCATATGCACAAAACGAAAAACGCCCGGCAATGTATTATAAGATGCTGGATAACGAACAGTTTCCCACACATTGCGGGGTAAAACTTTCTGAAGACGATATAATTCGTAGATGGCTTATTCGTCAACTCATGTGTAATTTTCACCTTGACATTAATGAAATAAACAATCGATTTAATATCAATTATGATGAATATTTTTCATTAGAAGAAAGCGAATTAACTAATTATTACGAAGAAGGTTTCTTGGCGCATAATAATGATTGTTTGACAGTTCTGCCACTGGGTCAAGTCTTTATACGAAATATTTGTATGACATTCGACAAATACCTGCGGCAAAAGGAACATTTTAACAAGTTTTCACGTACCGTATAAGCAATTTTCTATTTTTGCCATATGTGAAAAGGCATCATTCTATTGTATGATCAACGATTTGCTGTTTAATTGGGGGAGAACACTTATATATGGCAGATATGGAGCATCTATCAAATATCCCGGTATTGTGGCCAGAGATGATGCCAGTTAAAATATCTGTATCACCACACGCTATTTTATGTAAACAGGCCCAATGGATTACGGACTATACAAAAGGTCGCGTTATTGGTAAGGTATTCTCCAAAAATATGGGGCGTAGTTTTTCACACACATTCAGTCTTACTTGCCCTTGCTTGATTAATTATGCCTATTTTCTGATTCGCATACGTCATGCTATAGATCAATTCTATCCAGCACAAGTCTTTCTGAGTGATAATGAAGGTGCTATTGTGGAATGTGATAACGAAGAGAATTTTATGCTTACATTAAAAGATATTTTGAATGACCAACAACTTCACCAAGTGATTGAAACACTTATGTCTCATGATGTCAGCCAAAATGAATCGACTTCGCAACCGGATGTAAGCGTATAGCACACAATGTGTAGTTCTAATAAAAATTTAGATGTTCTGGTAGTTGGTGGCGGGATAACTGGATTGTGTACGGGTACTTTGTTGAAACAAAAATATCCGAACAGCCGGTTTCAGGTCTTAGAATCTGCTGACTCTCCGGGAGGTACAGCCCGAACCGATCGTACGGATGGGTATGTTTGTGATTGGGGACCCAATGGGTTTCTGGATAAAGAACCAAGAACTTTGGAATGGGTAAAGAGCCTCGGACTTGAAGGTTCCATTCAAAGAGCAAATGAAAATGCGGCTAAACGTTTTATCTACCGCAATAAAAAGCTTTATGAATTAAAACCCCCTCCCGCTTTTTTATTGTCTTCTGTACTCAGTCGCCGAGGCCGTTTAAGATTATTATGTGAACCATTAATCCGTGCTCGTAAAGAAGTTTCACCGGAAACGGTTTGGGATTTTGCAGCGCGGCGTATCGGAAAAGAAGCAGCAGATGTACTGGTCTCTTCCATGGTATCGGGTGTATTTGGTGGAAACGCACATGATTTGGAAGTGGGCGCGTGTTTTCCAAGACTGGCTGAAATGGAACAGAATTACGGCAGTCTGTTAAAAGCATTGCGTGTAATAAAGAAAAATGACCCAAAGACAACCCCCATGGGTCCCAAGGGTGTATTGACAACCTTTAACGGTGGTCTTGGCACCTTGGTAGAAACGGCAGCTACAAAACTTGGTAACCGGTTACAATGTGGTGTTACCGTCACAGGCATTTGCCATGATAACAACATTTACAGTGTAACGACTGATACTGGGGAGACTTACACTGCCCATAACATTGTGATTGCGTTACCTGCATATGCCGCTTCAAAAATCCTGAAAGGTATCGTGCCAAACACGTCCAAGGCTTTGTCAGAAATTCCTTATGCAGGGCTGACTGTGATATGCACCGGATACCCCGAATCCAGTATCAAGCGCGATTTGAACGGATTTGGTTTCCTGGTGCCGCGTATAGAAGAAAAACGTATTCTGGGCTGCATCTGGACTCACAGTTTATTTCCTGGAACAGCCCCTGAAGGGTATGCATTATTACGCACTATGATAGGCGGCGCGACTGAACCCGATGCCATGCTTTTAAGTAATGAGATGTTGTTAAAAATACTTCGTGAGGAATTGCACCCAATTCTGGGGATAGAAGCTGAACCATCATTTGTCCGTGTATTTCGGCATCAACATGGAATCCCACAGTATACCCTGGGACATAGCGAACGTTTGCAGCATGTTACTGATGCTGAGAAGAACAATCCTGGATTGTTTTTTGCTGGTAACGCATATCGGGGAATTTCCTTGAATGAATGTATCGTTTCGGCATATGAAGTACTACATAAGCTGAAGATAGCATAAGTGCGGTCAACTCGATTGAATCAGCAACCTGTATCGTGTCATCATTCTACTATACCGCCAGCAACTTGCAGTGAACTCAAATTGAGGCAAATCGCCTGAATACACACTGTGTTCAATGCCAAAACAAGTGTGTAACAATAATCACACTTTGCAGATACGGCCCGCAAAGGCAGTAAACTCAACGTAATTAATAATAATAATTTGATATAACTTTTTTTTTGGAGGTGTTGCATGTCAGCAAAAAATGAAATTCAACCTGTGTTCGCCAAAGACACAGAAAACAGGATATCAAGAGTTCCGTTCCCTGCTTCAAGAAAAATCTATGTGGAAGGATCAGACTCATCGATTCAAGTTCCCATGCGTGAAATTTCTCTGAACGTTACCCAGGCCGGTAAAAACAATTTGAACTCAGAGATAAATCCACCAATAGCGGTATATGATACTTCGGGGCCATTTACGGACCCGGATATTGCGATAGATGTGCGCAAAGGTATAGCACAACTACGGAGAAACTGGATTCTTCAACGGGGTGATGTCGAAGAACTCCCCGATATCAGTTCGGATTATGGTCGTCAACGTGCAATAGACCCAGCCTTGGATGGTATTCGTTTTAACCGTCGTTTCCAGCCACTGCGTGCAAAGCAAGGACATTGTGTTACACAGATGCACTATGCCAGAAAAGGCATCATCACTCCAGAAATGGAATATATAGCGATTCGCGAAAACCAGCGACGCGATAATCTTTCCGAGCTTGTTCAATTTCAACACCCAGGTGAATCCTTTGGAGCGGCAATCCCCCCTGTTATCACACCTGAGTTCGTACGCGATGAAGTGGCCCGTGGTCGTGCGATAATTCCGGCAAATATTAACCACCCGGAAATAGAACCCATGATCATTGGACGGAATTTCCTGGTAAAGATAAACGCCAACATCGGCAATTCTGCGGTAACATCATCGATCGAAGAAGAAGTCGAGAAGATGGTATGGTCTATACGCTGGGGTACCGACACCGTGATGGATTTGAGCACTGGCAAAAACATCCACGAAACCCGTGAATGGATTTTGAGAAACTCCCCTGTTCCCATTGGAACCGTACCAATATATCAAGCACTGGAAAAAGTGGATGGTGTACCAGAAGACCTGACCTGGGAAATATTCCGGGACACGCTGATAGAACAAGCCGAACAGGGCGTGGACTATTTCACGATACACGCAGGAGTACTTTTACGCTTCATCCCGGAAACAGCAGGACGTCTCACCGGAATTGTAAGTAGAGGAGGTTCCATTATGGCCAAGTGGTGCCTGTCGCATCACAAGGAAAATTTCCTGTACACACATTGGGATGATATATGCGATATCATGGCCGCTTATGATGTTTCCTTTTCTATAGGTGATGGATTACGTCCCGGGAGCATTTACGATGCCAATGACAAAGCCCAGTTCGGCGAGTTGCAGGTACAAGGTGAATTGACCCGCCGTGCGTGGGATAAAGATGTACAGGTAATGAACGAAGGCCCAGGCCATGTCCCGATGCACATGATCAAAGAGAACATGGACAAACAGCTCGAATGGTGTGGCGAAGCGCCCTTTTATACCCTTGGGCCACTGACTACAGATATCGCACCAGGGTATGATCACATTACTTCAGGCATCGGCGCTGCCATGATCGGTTGGTATGGTACGGCCATGCTCTGTTATGTCACACCGAAAGAACATCTTGGATTGCCAGACAAAAATGATGTGCGTGAAGGTGTGGTCACCTATAAAATTGCCGCACATGCCGCAGACCTGGCAAAGGGTCACCCAGGCGCTCAAATTCGTGACAATGCACTCAGCAAGGCACGTTTTGAATTTCGCTGGGAAGACCAGTTCAACCTGGCCCTGGACCCGGAAAGAGCGCGTCAATTTCATGATGAAACTTTACCGGCCGAAGGGGCAAAGCTGGCCCATTTCTGCTCCATGTGTGGGCCCAAATTCTGTTCGATGGAGATCACGCAGCAAGTAAGAGACTATGCCAACAAACTTGGAATTGATGCGGAAACCGCCTTGTCTGAAGGAATGGAGAATAAATCAAAGGAATTCATTGAACAAGGTGGAAAAATATATCAGCAACAATAAACATGGCAAATAACTATGATATAAATTGTACCGCTGGAGAGCTTGCAGAAAAACTGGAGAATAACCATAAATTTCTACTTTTAGATGTGCGTACAATAAATGAGTTGCAATTGGCTGTCATTCAACCATGTATCCATATACCTGTTCATGAATTACAAGAACGTTTACATATTTTGGAGGAGTGGCGGAATGAGGAGATAATTTGCTTATGCCATCATGGTATACGCAGCGCAGCTGCCCGTAACTACCTTGAGTCAGAAGGTTTTATGCATGTCCGTAATCTGGTTGGTGGTATAGACGCCTATTCAATTGAAGTAGATTCCTCTATACCAAGATACAATTGACAGCATCGCAAACTGTGTCATGGAAACAGTTCTTAATTGATATATTGCAAACTTAGCTTTTGTTTGCAATATAAATCAACGCTGTTAGAAGCAATAAAAGAAATATCCACACTGAGCCTGCAATTCGCACCATTAGTTTGGCACGCTTTTCTTCCCACCAGTAACGGACTCGAATCCCTTGTAGTAAAAATGTGCCTACGCCAGCGAGATTGATAGAAATAATATTGGTTGCGACCAGTAGAAATGCCCAACCAGCCAGGACATATTCACCTGCGCCAAGTAATAGGCCTGCTGCTACGAGTGGTGGCATAAGTGCCACGGCGACCATGACACCCACGAGAGCCGCAGACACGCCTGTCGTTACCGCAAGTGCCCCTGCCATACCAGCGGCCAGCGCCAGTACTACGTCACTGAATGATGTATTGGTACGACTGATAATTTCAGGTCCCTCAATATCAAATGGAACGAAAAAACCGATTATGAAGGCGACCAATAATGACAAGCTGAGCCCAACAATATTAACTTGTATTGCACGACGGGCCAATGTTATGTCGCCGAGGGTTGTCGCCAGCGCTAGTGCCATATTCGGCCCAAGTAAAGGAGCAATCACCATTGCGCCAATGATCACCGCGACATTGTCATTTATCAGACCTATCGCAGCAACTATGGCAGACAAGACAACAGTCAGGATGAAAGTGCGGTTTGCCAATGCTTGCGTCGACAGACTTTCTACCAGTTCGGCACAAGCAACCCGCTGGGGGTCCTTCTTCTCCTTTTTTTCTTCAGACCGCTCATTTTCTTTGTCTTGATCTTCTTGGCGATCTTCTTCTTGCAATATCGGCAATGTGGCGGTTACTTCAAAAAGCATGAGTCGAAACGCTTCGCAATGATTGAATCGGGATTCCAGGTTGTCCAGTACGGACTCAACACGTTCACTTTGAACGAGGATGCGCACCAGTGTCAACTCATTTTCAAGTCGTTCTTCCCAAATACCTATCAATTTGAGCTCTTCTGTCAACTCAGACATGTCGGCAAGAAACTTGTTCTGAACAACCATCTCAATCATTCTTAATGCCATATATTCTTATGTTTTCTCCAATCAGTAGGCAAGTGGCGGTACTTATCAAGCGTTATATTGATTTTCAATCCATCAAAGCAGGAATCAGATGGTGACGTATGGCATCGCCGGTATTGACAGTGACTTCCAGGCGACCCAGTGACGCTGGTCGAACAGTAAGCTCCTCAAGCTTTTCGTGCGTGCCACGTCGATATACAGCAAGGAAAATGGCCTGGTTGGTGTCAACATCAATCATACGAGTAGCGTAAGCATCAGAATCTGGACGGTCATCCCGGGGATATAAGCATCGCGTGATGGTTGTTTCTGCTGACGAGGGATGTACATCCAGTGTGAAGTGGTCGCTTTCATGCTGAAAAACTTCATGATACTGTCCAGCCAATGGCGCACTTTCTGGTTCTCTTAACCAACGTTTCGGTCCTTCAGCCCAAGGCGTCAGCGCCATCCAGGCTTCTCCAGAATTATCAACTGATTTTCCGTCAACGTGTAACAACCAAGTCAAGTTGCGTGTGGTTTCGGCTTTCACCTGAAACACATCCAGGATGTACGCATCTGAAATCAGAAACGTACGCATCTGCTGTACCCCGGGATATAGTCGCCCATCCCTATCGGCCATGGTTACCCGTTGCACCTCAGGTAGTATTTGATACTCTACCAGTTCCAGGCGTTTACCAGGGTGACGTTGTGACTGACCGTCGACCATCACCGTATTGTGGCTGAGTGTATGTCTGTTTAATTCACTTTGTACTGCAGCAGAGAATGCATGGTATACCGTAGGTCGAACTTCAGCATCGACCAGCCAGTGATGTCCATCGGCAAACAACATGAACGACAACTTGTCGCGGTTGTCATGCACTGGGGCACCTGACCAGGTTGTGAACAAAGTCCAGCCATCTCCTGACCAATAATTTTCAGAATAAGCACTTCGCAACATGGTATACCCCTGTTCCGGCCAGTTACGACTGCTGAGCAAAGGAGCGTTTCCTGCGGGTAACTCAGGGATGCCACTGAAAATGGCATTCGGATGCCTGCGGCCATAATGCTGGATTGCCCAGGCGTAGGTCGGGTCATTAAAGCGTCGATATAATATTTCATAGTCAGGCGAACTGCCGGGATGCGTTCGGCGACCATAACAATCACCAATATTGGGCATGGTACCATCGGGAAACATCGTTTCGATCAATGCATTGTAAGATTGTCGCAAGGAATGTCCATCATCAGTAACAAAATTCCAGAGACTTTCTGAATGGCCAACATTTTCCAGTAATTCTGCCATAATAACCAACGGCACCGTAGCCGCAAACTGATAATTTATAGAAGCTTCAAGCCACAATCCATCGTCTCGAAATCCATACAATAAACTGTCTATAGGACCTTTCGCGCCATGTATTGCGTTTTGAACCAAATCATCATCACCATAAAAGAGCCCATACATCATCATGCCCAGGTAATGCCAGGCATAATGATTGTTCATGGGGCCACCTGGTTCATGCTCAATCCAGTAATCATTGTTTTTTCGTACTGCTGCCAGCATCCGATCGAAAAACGCATCCATTCGGGCACGTTCTGATTGCGAGAATCCGGCATACAAGATGTCATAGGCCTCAAGGGCAACCATGCCCCAGGTCGTGTAATTCATACCGACATCGAAGTGCTCATACTCAAAGTGGTAATCGCTTAAACTGAGAAGCATTTCACGCGCTTTCACATCCAACCCTTCATCGGGATACAACAATGAGGCACGCGCACAGCGCTGGATTGCAGCGGTCCAGGTTCGCGGAACCTGGCCGGTCAGATGGTTGATTTCAGGATACGTTTCACGCCAGGGGCGCTCCCTGTTGTCAGCCCACCAGGTATCTTCAAACTCAGGTAATGTGTCTGGGTCTAGATCGCGCGCTGAATTGAGTAATGATTCTGCTTCATTTGCAAAAAAATCCAGAGCCAGACTGCCTGCCCGGGCTCGCTGCACATCGTCCAGGGTAATAAACAATCCTGGGTGTTCTCTTGCTTCACTCATATCCAGCACTTCATCTTGTGCCATGGGCAAAAAATACATGAACAATACGAACGACATGACATTCCCCTCCTTGTCTTGTATCTGCAATAACCAATTTTCATTACAAGCACATTAAGTTGATCACACGATTCGATTTGAATATTAGTGAATGCTCTCATCCGAAACATACAAATAATTAAAGCGGCGGTTTGGTGCCGTATCACCACTAATATTGAATTCGCGTATATCATCATCTTTTTGTATGTTATCGGCCCATTTAAACTCGAATGTATGTCCCAATTCTGGCATCATATCTCGCGGTATCGCTACAGACAGTTTATTGCCTTCGACGTGATAGGTCACTTCGCCAACCGATTCCCAATTCCAACCATCTTCTGTCTGCTGTAAAACAGTTGTCTCTCCATCAACTACTTCTCGATTTACAACATAGTTATATCCATACCAACCTGATTTGTGATCACGATCGACGTTAATAAAGAGCAACATCCAGTTGGGTTCTGTGTAGGGTGTAATATCCTCAGCACATTCAGCATGAAAATAGACGTAATCTGTATCCACGGCTGCCTTTAATTCAACAAAATCG
>Ga0334884_1005555_pt1 | contig 11947 bp, 15 predicted proteins | sample GraSluR1_MG_7_FD_207215 | JGI IMG/M metagenome (GOLD analysis project Ga0334884, IMG submission 207215) | Sludge microbial communities from methane-producing bioreactor in Wageningen University, Netherlands - Granular Sludge_12_05 R1 | ecosystem: Engineered > Bioreactor > Anaerobic >...
AAGTTTTCTGCTAGAAAAGCTAGTAATGTTTCTGTTAGTTTATCTATTTCTAAAGCTCTTGCATTATATCTTGACCACGATAATGTCATTGTTGGAATATATGTTTTTTTATTTCTCCTGTATTAAAAATTATTTCTAATTTTTCTTTCAAATCAAATTGTGCTTGTTGCCCTGGAGCAGTCTCAAATCTCATAGTAAAGTTGTTAGATTCATTCCTTTTAAATAAATGGTCTATATCATCAGTCTTTCCTAATATATCGATTAAATGTAGATCTAGAACAAGTTATCGCTTTCTCTCGTTTTAAATATCTAAATAAATGGTCAATATAATCAAAACTTTGGTACTTATCACTTAAAACCTCTACTATATAATCTCTGTGTTCATCTAGATATTTTATTCTAGCTCTCGTTTTTTTAGGTACATTGCCTTCTAGATATCTTCGTATTGTTTTTCTATCTTTCTTTAAATGTCTTGATAGTTTAGAAATATTCAACTCAATCATTCCTTTCTTGTATGCGTTACTAAACATTAATAAATCCTCTACATTTTGAATTTCTTCAATTATTATTTTCGTCATTTTAATAATCACCTCTTATTGTGATTATTATAACAAAATAGAGCACTCTTAGTAATAAGAAGTGGAGATTCTTATTTGCACACTATTGAGTACTCTTATTTAACCATTTATACTATATAACATATATTGCATTTTATACTTTTTTTTGCATATAAGGAAATTAATATTTAAAGGCCATTTCGACCAAACAATAATTAAAAAGTATAAATAGTAAAATAGGAAAAAGCTCTAATAACAGTTGAATTGCTGTTTTTTAGAGCTTTTTCTCTTATTTTAAAATACACCATTTTAATGCAAAAGCTTTGATATCTTTCACACTGGTATAATAGAAGTAACTAGTATTAATAGATTGACACAATCTACTTTTTCTTGACAAGTGCAATATTGTATCAAACCTATGCTTCTTATATGGGTTTGTAGAACTATTTTAATACAATTGCGCACCCCAAGCCTGTTTTTACGCACCCTTATCAAAATCTACGCACCCCTAACCTGTTTTTACGCACCCCTAAAATATGGCTTAATTTCGCCCTTTTATTCTGGATTTGTTTGAAAGTAGTGATTTCTTTGTATCAAAATAGGTTCTTCAACTATCTACTTATTGTGGGGTGTTGAGCCAATAAAATATTTTTTTCAATCATTTGATACCCATTTACCATGAAGTGTAATATCTTCTGCGGGCATAGACCCAAATATATATGGTGTTTTTAAATTGATATCACTGTACCAACCACTAAATGTATATCCATCTCGTAATGGTACGTATTCCATAATACTTTGATTGTATATGACTGTATCAGAATGTAATAATTCATAGTGTGCTTGTGTGATTTCTGTTGGGGTAGATTTACTTACAGTTGAAAAGCGAGTTGCAAAAGCAATTTTAGATTTCAAATTAAAACAAATTGTTTTACCAATCTCTAAAAGAGAGTGGGCAAATGAGCTTGGTATGAGTAGTGAGGCTTTAAGTAGAACCTTAAAAATATTCAAAGATCAAGGGGATATCGAACTTAAGGGACAAAGAATTATTATCTTATTAGATAGAGAAAACTTAGAAGAAATCTTAAAAAATTAAAATTGTTTAAAACTATTGACAACTATAATTTTTAGAGTATAATACATGAGTAAACAATCATATGAAGGAGTGTTCATGTATGCAAATCAAATTATTAAACGAAATAGAAAAACAGAAAGTCAGTAATTTATTTAAAGTAATTGCTGATCCCACAAGAATTGATATCTTATATACACTTAAAGATTCTAGACTTTCTGTTTCAGAAATTAAAGACAAACTAAATATGAGTCAAAGTGCGATAAGTCATCAACTTAGAGTATTAAAAGATGTTAATTTAGTTAAGGATGAAAGAGTAGGTAAAAACATATTTTATTCACTTTCAGATAATCACGTATATGACATATTCAATCAAGCGATTGACCACGTAAGGGAAGAGGAGTGTAATCATGAATAAAGAGAAAAAACACAATCATAATCATAATCATAATCACGGGGAAGTAGTAGAATTAATCTTATATTTTACAGGATTATTATTATTTATAGTGGCAATATTTTTGCCCAAAAGTATTGCATTTACAGTAGGTAATTTTGAAGTAGTTATTAAAAACTTGTTTTACTTAATAGCAACTGTAATTTCAGGATACCATGTAATATATGAAGGTTTTGCTGATACAATCAAATCGAGTATTAAACATAAAAGATTTAAACCCAATATTCACGTCCTTATGGCACTTGCTGCTGTAGGTGCAATTATTATTGCAGAATACTTTGAGGGAGCACTGTTAATACTAATATTTGCAGGAGCACATATTTTAGAAGAATATGCCGAAGCTAAAAGTCAAAAAGAAATTAAAAACTTACTTGACTTAAACCCAACTCAAGGTAGAAGAATTAATGCAGATGGCAGTATCACAATTGTTGATGTAGCCGATTTAGTTATAGGTGATATATTACAAGTGTTAAATGGTGATCAAGTAGCAACTGATGGAATTATCTTAACGGGTATTTCAAATATTGATGAATCAAGTATTACTGGTGAAAGTATTCCAAAAGAAAAAACAGTAGGTGATATTGTCTTTGGAAGTACAATTAACGGTAATGGTACATTTACAATGAAAGTTACTAAAGATAGTAAAGACACTGTTTTTGCTAAGATATTACAACTTGTTAGTGAAACTCAAACAAACGTTTCAAAAACAGCAGTATTGATTAAAAGAATTGAACCAATCTATGTAACTATAGTGTTAATAATTGCACCATTATTTTATGCGTTAGGTAGATTTGGATTTGGCTGGGATCATTATCAAAGTTTTTATCGTACTATGGTATTGCTAATTGCAGCATCACCTTGTGCACTTGCAGCAACAGATATTCCAGCAACACTATCAGCCATTTCAAACTTAGCTAAAAATGGAATATTATTTAAAGGTGGTTCATACCTTTCAAACTTTGCAGATGTTAAAGCAATAGCATTTGACAAAACAGGAACACTTACTGAAGGTAAACCCGTAGTAACTGATAATTACTTTATCGACACATTATCAGAAGATAAAAAGAATGATTACCTTGCTATTATAGTTGCGATGGAAAAACATTCAAACCATCCCCTTGCAAATGCTATTATTAATAAATTTACAGATGTAAAAGAAATTAAGTTAGATGCAGAAAATATCATTGGTACCGGATTAATTACAAGTTATGGAAGCAATAAATATAAAATAGGTAAACCTAGTTCATATAAAAATGTATCAAAAGAAATATTTGAAGTAACTGAGAAGTTTGAAGATGAAGGTAAGACTGTTGTATACTTTAGTGAGAATGATTTAATAGTTGGATTGATTGCTATTCAAGACATCCCAAAAGAAACATCAATTAACGCAATTAAATATTTCAACGAACAAGGAATCCATACTGTAATGATTACGGGAGATGCAATAAAAACAGGAGAAGCAATAGGTAGACAACTTGACATAACTCAAGTAATAGGTAATGTATTACCAGAAGATAAGTCAAATATCATTGCTGATTTAAAAGCTACTTACGGCGCAGTAGCAATGGTTGGAGATGGTGTAAATGATGCACCAGCACTAGCTCAAGCAGACATTGGAGTTGCAATGGGAAGTGGAACTGATATTGCAATTGATGCAGCAGATGCTGTATTAATGCAAAGTGATTTAGAAAAACTTAATTATACTCATAAAGTATCAACCAAGTTAAGAAGAGTAGTCATTACAAACATTATTTTTGCTATGACTATCGTAGTGTTTTTACTAACTATGAACTTTATTGGTAAAATGGATATGCCAATTGCTGTAGTATTTCATGAAGTAAGTACAATAGTAGTAATATTAAGTGGGTTAAGATTACTTAGAACAATTAAGCCTAAAAATAAAAAGTAAATATTGAATATATACAGGAGATATCATAAAATGATTTCTCCTGTTTTAATAAAAAAATGTCTTAAATTATTAAATATAAAACTTTAATAATTTAAGACATTAATCTTTTTAGTTATTTTGGCTTTGATTACCTATTTTGATACAATTACGCACCCCTAGCAAAATTTACGCACCCTTGACCTATTTTTACGCACCCCTGCTTGATTTTACGCACCCCTATAAAATGGCTATATTAAGCGATTTTTATTGTAATAACTAGCAAAGGTGAAGACTCTCTTAATGAGAGTCTGTTTTTTTGAGATGTTCCAAAATCAAATCTAATACAACTCCAATATCGATGTTATGGATTAATTCTTTCTCATAGACATCAAAAGTCATTCTACTTCCTTCAATCACAGCTTTTCCAACTTCAATCCAATAGAAACAAAACATAAATTGTGATGGCAAGTTATGATTTTCAGGCAAGTCAATATGAACACTAATTGGAGAAATGTGCTTCCATCCCTCAATAAGTTCATTATCGCAATCCGCTACATGACGTAAAGAAAAAACTCCATTTCTAAAGAAATACTCTCTTGGTTTCATCTGGTTCTTCTTCAGATATGAGATTAGTTCTTTGTCGTTGGTTATGGTGATAAAATCACCTTCTTCACGATAAAACACATCTGTGTACATGCCATTGATTAAATCAACAACATAGTCCCCGTCCCCATAAGGTTCAGGGTGTCGATAAAACTTCTTAATCAAATTCCTTGGTACTTTAATTTCAATACTTTTCATAAGTATCTCCTTTTGGCGTTTGCCATTTTATTTACAGGATTAACCTGTATTACCCTTTGTACCAAGGATTTGCTAAGTCACATTAGATTACTCAGTTATCTCTTCTGTATTTTCAATAAAACTACTTAATCCAAGAAATTCAAACTTATTTACTTCTGATTTAAATTTGAAATCCCACCTTTTCTCCATGAACTCCAGTAATTTCATACCTCTTTCGATTATAGATTCTTTAGTCCATTCAGAATATCTCGCAACTTCGATCTCTGAATGAGATCCATCAGCATAACCTCTACGCTTATCATTTGTTGGTTTAACTTTATCATCAAAGCCATCATTTTGCAATGAAGAGTTAATGCTTTGGGATAAGGGTAAAAGATTTCCAAGAGTGCCATTAAGATAATTTATTTGATTTTTATCGAATTTCCCAAATCTTGCTTCCCAATAATCATTTGTTGGTGTTTGTGGAAAGATATGCTCAATTGAAATTTTGTCCTGTTCACCTTTTACAAACATCTTCCAATCGATTTTGGGATTTCCTTTTTCTGCTACAATTTTACTTTCATATTCATAGAGGAAATAATGAATTCCATTCCATCTGTAGAATCCTTCCTGATTCTTGAATTTTCTTTGAATATAAGCAACAAAAGACTGAATATCAATTCCAGTGCTTGGTGTTAACCAGTTTTCAATTCTATCATCTAGTTGATTAATTACATCTTGAATAGAAACTTCACCAGATCGCAATTGTTTTGTGAGTCTATAAACAGCTGCATTTCTATAGTTAGCTGTAGCTCGCCCAATTCTAAAAGCAATGAATATAAATCTTTCAATACTTTTAAACAACTTAACTCTTTGTTCAGATTTGATATCACTTCTCATAAAACTTGCACAAACTAATGGTCTAAAGTACGCAATTCCAATTCGATTAAGCCTATCAATCCATATTTGTTCTTCCTCTAAAAGATCATTATTGTTGAGTGGATTAAATGAATTATACCAATGAACTGATGCTGTTTTTATACTGTTTATATAGTCTGTTATTTCTGAGCTAGATAGAGTAGAGATAAATTTGACTTTTGGGATGTCGCCATTTTCATATATTTCATCTTCAATTGAATCATCATCTCTGATTTCTTCTATTTCATCTATTGTTTCCATCTTCGCTTCTATCTTTGTGAAAATATTTTGAGGTGTGAACTTTGAATTTAATAGAAATCTTATGTAGTCATCACCTTTTTCTCTTGAATACTGAAAATACATAATCCAATGTGCTACTAAAAAATCATCATCAGGAAGAGGATTTTTCTTGTTTCTACCAAGATTGTAGTAAATGTCCTTCCATGCTTCATTGATTTGATTTCTAATAACTTCTTGACCATCAGCACTTAGCTCTTTTTCATCATAGAGTGTTGTTAAATAAATCAATCTGTTTTTAAGTAACTCTAGATTTGAAAGTTTTTTACCTCGATTATTCATGGTTTCAAAAGCAACAAATACATCAAAATCATCTTCAATTTCATGTAAATTAAACATAAGGTTTTGAGTTACTTTTTTAAATAGATTTTCAACTTCTTCTAATCCATATTCATTATAATAATTTTCTAAATTTTCTTTAAAGAACTTTCTTGAGTTTTCTAAATTTAATGTGTAAAAAGTTTCGGTGATAACTCCTCCATCTGGTTCACCAAGTATTTTATGTTTCAAAAATTTGAAGCTTGGATTGTCAACTTCATAACCAAATTTATATGTGCTTAAATTGTAATTTGGCGGCATTTTCATATATATATATTCTTCTGTGATTCTTTTTAAACTTAATGTCCCTATATAAATTTCATCAAGAGATTTACCTTTGTTTAAATCTATGTTTTTTATTAAATTAATCACCTCACTTATGAAAATAACAAATGTTGTCAATCTTTGTTGTCCATCCACAACATGAAAAGGCTTGAAACCGTAATCGTTTATTAACCATCTTTCACTAGTCCAGTTTCCACTATTATATTCTAAACTTGGTACTTCTTTCAATGACAGCAAGCCTGTATAGTGATAACGGTCTTTAGGTAAATTAGTGATATCTTCCCAGAAGTCTTTAAGTTGCTCCTTTTGCCAAGCATACCCCCTTTGATAATCAGGGATCTTAAATAGTCTTTCTTTAAATATGCTTTTCAATGATTCCAAGCTTTTCATTTCAGCCCTCCTAATGTAGTCAAATCTCTATCGATTAAAATATCTATCCTATTTTTTACTTCTTGATAAATCATTTTTGGAATAACAGTCTTCACTTTAAATAGCTTTTTCATCTGATAATGAGCAAAAGCTAATCCAAATTCTGTTTTAGTAAGACACATTTTAAGTCTTAACAATTTAATTGCTTCAGAATATTTCATAGAGTTAACCTCCACCATAAATATATATAGCAATTATAACATTTTTTTATCAATTCGTCCATAAATGAAGAGACTGATATCATATTTGTTAATGACAAAGTTAATACAACTTTTAGGAAACCCATTACGATACAATTACACGCCCTTAATAAGGCCTCTTTTTATTGTTAGGAAAGAGGCTTAAACCTGTTTAATTGCCTTAAACTTGCGTACAGCTATCTATTACGGCCCATAGGTACTTGAATGCCGAGCACACGAATACTTAGTGCTGATTCGGAGCATATGCATCTGCTCATATATATATTACGGTGAGAATTTGCTTTTTCCTTTTTTTATTTTTAAATTTTTCTTATTAAAAAAGAACCTTGAATAAAGGTCCTAATATTATAACGTTACTTCAGTCCCACTTGTAAACTTGAATGTTATTGTTTTGTCTCTGTTTGCAGTTGCTTTTTCAACCATCAGCATCCATACATCATTTGACCATTCAGGCAGGTAGTTATCTGCTTTTTTTATTTCTTCTAGATAAGCCTTCATTTTGATTTCTTGTGCTTGTTTGTAGGATCTTTTTTCTAGGGTTTTATCTAAGGCATTTTTTTCTGATTCATACTGAGTGGATAACTCTTCATACCTTCTATTGAACTCAACTTGATCCTGAGCAGTTCTAGTATTTTCTTTTATCATCTTATCTACCAAACCGCTTATAACTTCCATCTTGTTCTGAAGTTCTATTACCTTATTATCCAGTTCAGAAGTATCTGCTAATAGCTTAATAACCTCATGAACATCTTCTATTATTCTTTGCTTTTCCCTCATCACTTGGTTATATGCGATTATGAACTTCTCTTTAATTTTATCTTCAGTTAATGCAGGTGTTTGGCACTTGTCGTGTTCTTTGTTGTACTTGCCATTACATCTATAAACAAATCTTGAATACTTACTTGTTGAATGCCATTTCTTTTTGCCATAGAACCCACCACAATCACCACAGATTAGTTTTGAACTGAATATGCTGTTTCCAGAATAAGCAGCACCGATCTGTTCTCTTCTCATTAACTCAGCTTGAACTATTTCCCATTCTTCTTTATCGATAATTGCAGGGTGACTGTTCTCTACATAATACTGAGGTAAGTGACCACGATTCCTTTCTACTTTGTGTTCTAAGTAATCTGATGTATAGGTTTTTTGAAGTAAGGCATCACCTTTATACTTTTCATTTCGTAGAATTGAATTGATGGTGTTTTTGGTCCATTTGCAGGAATTTCCACTTGGTGTTGGTATTCCTTTTTCTTTTAAGTATTCAGCAATTCCAGAGCAGGTTTTTCCTTCCCTTAAGAATAGTTGGTATATCTTTCTCACTAGGATTGCTTCATTCTCAACAACTACAATTTTGCCATTTTCTTTTGTGTAACCAAGCATATTACTATATGCCCAGCTCACTCGGCCTTCTTTCATTCCCCAGCGTTTACCCATTGTCACGTTTTGTGAAATGCTTCTGCTTTCTTCTTGTGCCATACTAGCCATAATTGTAAGCAGAAATTCAGTCTTTTCATCAAGCGACCATAGGTTTTCCTTTTCAAAATAAACCTCGATTCCTTTGGCTTTTAGCTTCCGAGTATAAGAAATGGTGTCTAGCGTGTTTCTGGCAAAACGAGATATTGATTTGGTTATGATAAGGTCAATCTTTCTATCAAGTGCATCCTTAATCATCTCGTTGAAACCGTCTCTTCTTTTAGTGCTTGTTCCAGAAATACCATCATCGGCATAGACTTTAACATACTCCCATTCTGGTTTCTTTTGGATGAATTCAGTGTAATGTTTTACTTGAGTTTCATAGCTAGTTGCTTGTTCTTCATCGTCTGTTGATACACGAGCATAAGCTGCAACTTTTCTTCTGCTTATTTGACCTAGTGGTGAAAGTGTAACAGGATTAATGGTCGATGGAATAACTCTAACTTTTGCCATTAATTATCCTCCTTTCGATGTTGCTTCAATGCTCTTTGTCGAGCCATTTCCTTCATTTCTGGTGTCCATGATTCTCTTCTAGATCTATCTTTCCAAAAGGCCTCATGAATCCTTTCATCTTTGAAATAGTAAACTATCTTATTTTCATTAAAAGCTTTTATGTAATCAATGCTATTTTGAACTAACTCATCTGTTAACTCATCAACACCAAGAACCTGAGATGTTACTTCATTTAGTATTTCTTCTGGTATGGCTTTAGATGCACATGCGTGTTTACCTATTGAGTCGTAAGTTCTGCATAACCATCTTTTACCTTTACTGCGGTTACATCTTTCAAATTTTGCACCACAAACACCACATCTAATTAGGCTGGTATATCTATTTCTTGTAGGCCTGTGTCCTGTATTATTAGACAACTCACTTCGTTGCTTTCTTAATTCTTGAGCCATTTGGAAATCTTCAAGTGAAATAATAGGATCATGATCATCATCAATAACATACATATCCTTTTCACCTTTATTCCTTTTGGTTTTTTTGGAAAGGTAGTCCTCTCTATAAGTTTTTTGAAGAACCAATGCTCCAGTATAGTTGTAATTCGTTATCATGTTCAAAATGGTTGATTTGTTCCATCTACCACCTTTTAATGCACGCTCTCCTTCATTGTTTAAGATATTTGCTATCATCTGAACTCCGCATCCTTCAAGGTACAATTTAAATACTCTTTTCACGAGTTCTGCTTGCTCAGGTATGAGTACAAGCTTTCTATTAACTATCTTATAACCATACATGTCTTTGCCACCCCAGAGGATTCCTTTTTCATAATCCTTTTTAATTTTCCATTTGATGTTTTCAGAGTTTGAACGTGCTTCTTCTTGTGCGAAGGAAGCTAAGAATGTTAATACCATCTCACCTTCAGCACTCAATGTATGCAGGTTCTGTTCCTCAAAGAATACATCAACTCCTAGTGCTTTTAATTCCCTAACTGTCTTTAGCATCGTGAATGTGTTTCTTGCAAACCTTGATATGGACTTAACTACAACCATGTCGATTTTCCCCGCCTTACAATCGCTTATAAGCCTTTGGAATTCTTCTCTTGAGTCCTTTGTTCCAGTTAATGCTTCATCCGCATAAACGCCAGCAAATTCCCATCCTTCGTGCTCTGATATCATTTTGTTGTAATAACTAACTTGAGCAGCTAGGGAATGAAGCATGGCATCTTTACCAGTTGAAACTCTAGCGTATGCTGCTACTCTAGTTTTCTTTTGTAACTTTGGTAATGCATCTATCTTTGTTATCCGTTTCTGATCCATTTTGGTCCTCCTTCTTTGGTAGTATATATATCACTCTAAATCGATTATTTATCAAGTCATTAGCCCGATAAAGACTATCTTTTTTGATACAATATTTACTTGCCAAAACAGACTCAGCTTTTAAGTAATCAGCATCGTTTAGTATACCTTTATTCTTCATTACGACAAGGTGTACAAGTGATGCATAGTACTGTTCTATATTTTTTATGTTCATTGTTCTTCGCCTCTTTTCGTTTTGTATTTTGTAAAGCAAGAAATACTACAATAGATTCTTTTGTTGTTTCCATAAGCTACAAATTCAGAGTTGCAACATGGACATTTGAAGGTATAAAATGCATTTCTTTTTACGTCATCCTTATGAGAATTCCACCATGCCATTCTGCATTTATCAGAGCAAAACTGACGCTTCTTTTTCCCAGGCGTTTGCTTTACTCTTATGCCACAGTTTTTGCAGGTTCCATATAAATCAGGATCGTTGTATTTCGCTGTACATACACTTCTAACCGCACTAGGAGTAAGAGATAGTTCTTTTGCTATCGTCTTATATCCCATACCAGAGTTTCTTAATTCAAATATTTTATTTCTTAGTTCTTTTTGCATACTATCTGCCTCCTCATAAGTCAAATGGGAAGTCGAGACACTTTTGCCAAAAGAAAATAAAAAAAGCCTACCAGAAAGAACTCCGATAGGCTGTTATGTCATATTATTCTATTTTTTAAGTTGTTTAATAACCTGATTAGTACCCGTTGCCGCTAGACCAGATGCACCACCAAGAACGATGGCTAAAACAACATTTGGAGCTGCAATAATATCTGGGATAAAGTAATAGCAAATTACACCAGAAATTACTCCCAATACTAGTCCAATCAAAGGATAGAAATGACTAACCTTTTCGTTATTGTTTGTTGCTTTTTTTATGACTTCGATAATGGCATATACTGCAGCAACAATTGCAGGTACGCTAATAATTGATAAGTATTCCATAATAATCCTCCTTATTTATGTGCTTGTTTATTTAGATGTTCTTCAATGTCATTAATAGCAGTTATTACAGGACCATCGCAGCCTTGTTCTTCTAATCCTTTAAGACATGCAAGTACACCCTTTGTTAAAATTGTCTGTTCTTCTTTAATTGCTTTAATATCATCATCTTGCTTAGTGTTTTTAAGATAAAACTTGTAAACACCTAAAACGACTCCGAGAATTACTCCCAGAGCCGTTATCACAGATGCGATAGTTATGATTTGTTCAGCCATAGCTATTTCTCCTCTTTTTCTTTATCCTCTTCTTCCTTCTTAGGTTCTTCTGGTTTTTTTACCTGACCTAAAATAGATGAAAGATCAATAATGATCTCACCTTCAAGTTCTAAGTATTTAGGCATAAGTGCCCTAGTATAATAAATACAAAGTGTTTATTAATAAATTAATTCATACTTTTGTATTTAAAATACACTCCTTTCCTTATATTAATATTTCAATTTATATATTTGAGCCTCTATATTTATCATTTATTG
>Ga0334884_1005574_pt1 | contig 11912 bp, 8 predicted proteins | sample GraSluR1_MG_7_FD_207215 | JGI IMG/M metagenome (GOLD analysis project Ga0334884, IMG submission 207215) | Sludge microbial communities from methane-producing bioreactor in Wageningen University, Netherlands - Granular Sludge_12_05 R1 | ecosystem: Engineered > Bioreactor > Anaerobic > Unclassified...
AAATTTATATTATTTACAAATAATCTGCAAGCACTTGGCTGCAAATATTTTCCGACAACAAACCTCTGCATATGTACCTCTGCATTGCAGGTCTCACCTTTTTTCACATCTCTCACAAATTTAGGCATTTAAGCACTGGACCTCTGCACTAAATTCACTAGGGTAGAGTTTAAAGTGCAAACTTCTCGTGCTTTACTCCCACATTATCAAACACATGTGAAAAAAGATGAGAGGTGCTTATGGTTTTAACTTCCATTACTTATACTAAATGTTGTGAGTAGATTTCTTTATTAATTCGTCAAAATTTGAACTTCGTACAAAAATTTGTTTTTTCTTATTTGCTTTTAAAATCTCAATAAATCCCAATTCGCAAAGTTGAAAAAGGTCAGTACGAGCAGTTTGATTTGAAACGTAAAGCCTAGTTTCTACCTCCTTAACTGTTAATACCAGGTTTGATTCATCATAGTACCATTGCAGTATTTCTGCCTGTCTTTCTGTAATTGAAGGAATTCTCTGAAAATTTGTAAGATATTTTTTCTCTTCAATTTTTCTTTGAAGATATTGTCTTAAGGCATCATATGCCAAAGACATTGTTTTAAGGTTGTAACTTAGAAAATATGTTAAATCATTTCCATCATTTTCTGTGTATTGATATGCTTTTTCATATTGGTTTTTGCTTTTAATTATCAATCTGGAAATCGACATATATTCAGTCAGCCAGTAACCTTTTGAAAGTAGATACCAATAAAATAATGCTCTTGCTGTTCTTCCATTTCCATCAACAAAAGGATGTATAAAGCCAATCAGAAAATGCAGGATTATTCCTTTAATCACGGGGTGAATAAAAAATTTGTCATCGTCTTTGTTAAAAAACTCACAGATTTGATTTATAAGTTCAGGAATTTCAACAAAGTCAGGTGGTGTATGGACAACTTCGCTCTCTATATGATTAACAACATAAATATCATTTGACTTTCTAAAAGCTCCTTCATCATCTTTGTTATCTAGTGTGTTTCTAGAAATTAACTGATGTATGTAAAGCAGGGAATCTGGACTCAATTTGTTGGATTTGTTCTCAACTATATGTTTTATTGTGTAATAGTTGTTTAAAATCATTTGGTCAGATTTGCTTCTTGGTTTATTATTTTTTCGAAGCATCTCTTTTGCTTTTTTACGGGTAGTAACAGCTCCTTCCATTTGAGAAGAGGCTATTGCTTCTTCCATAATTGAACTAATCAGATATTTCTCTTTCCCGTCTTTGGGTAAAAGTTTATCTGCACCTAATGTACCTCCAATATTTAAATCAATTTCATGAAGAATTTTTTGGATATAGTCTGTTTGAGAGAATGAAAAGTTGTAATTCCCAAAGCTTATTTTTTTGAAATCAAATGTTCTTGTCAGTTTAACAGCGGCCCATAAATCTTCACCAGAATATTTGCTTGACTTGTTTTTATATTTGACTTTATCCCAGTATAAATATCTATTGTTTATGTCCTTAATTAACTCTAAATATTCATGGTTTTTTAGAATATCAAAAGCTTTTTTGAGATGAGTATTTTTAATTTGTGGTGGTTTTTCAATCATTCTTAAAATCTCCTAATCTTTAAAATATTTGGAAATATTTCAAATGTATGGATTTTTCTTAAAATCTCCTAATTTTACAATGTTTGGGAAAACTGCATTGCAGGTCTCATCTTTTTTCACATCTTCCAAAATTTGAGTCATTTAAGCACTGGACCTCTGCACTAAATTCACTGAGGTAGAGTTTAAAGTGCAAACATCTCGTCCTTTACTCCCATATTATCAAGCACATGTGAAAATAGATGAGAGGTGCCACCCGTGTCTGCACCAATTACGTGCCGTTTTTGTGATTGCACACACATTTTAGGCACATAAAATATGAACAAAATGAATATTCAAAGGGATATATTGGATCATTTGCAACTGTGGAAAGATGATCAAAACCGGGAATCCCTACAAGTGCCTACCAAGATTTATCTGCATTTAAGTTATATGCTTGTGACTGTGGTTTGTTAAGGCGCTTAGCCCGCCTCTCCCCAGAGTCAGCTCTTTCGGGCAGTTCAGGTCATACAGAATTCAAAGGAGCTCTGACAGAAAATGCCATCCTACAATCTATTGTTGCTTAACATTATGCAACACCATATTACTGGAGCTCCGGAAATAAGGCAGAGGTTGATTTTGTTTTACAACTTAAAGATGATGTTATCCCGATTGAAGTAAAATCGGAATCGAGGGTCAGTGGCAAAAGTCTTTCAGTCTACTCAAGCAAGTACAATCCGCCATGCAGAGTCCGCTTTTCTACAAACGACCTCAAACTCAACGACGGCCTTCTAAGCTGCCCCATCCCACTGACCGACTGGCTGCATAAATTATTGCAGGTCTCACCCGGGTGTCAGGTCTCACCCGGGTAGCAGGTCTCACCTTTTTTCACATCTTCCACAAATAAAAGCATTTAAGCACTGGACCTCTGCACTAAATTCACAGGAGAAGTGCTTAAAGTGCAAACACCTCACGCTTTACTCCCACATTATCAAACACATGTGAAAAAAGGTGAGAGGTGCTGCCCGGGCCTGCTGCCCGTCCGGTCAGAGGTGCTTCCGGGTCAATTGCTCCCATTTGTAATTCTTGTTAACACAATTTTATCATTCCCCTTTTTAACAATTTCATTAAAGTAATATTTGATTAATGAATAATCAGTTGCAGAATAAACAGACTGTTTAAAGAAGTAATTCAAGGAAATCAAAATTTGGTTGTCTTCTGATCTTGCTGAATACAACAATTCAAACAGGTTATTATCCATATTTTTATCTGAGGGCAAATATTCTACTGTATAGCCCTCCGGAATTAATATCTTAGAATTAAAAATTCTTTGTTTCGGATATATCATATCAATAGGATAGGTACGATCTTTTTGTTTTAATGGATTATCCGATATGGTTTCGTTAAGAAAAGGAGATAAATATATTTTATCATTAACAAACTCTGGTTTACTTATATGATTGTATGACAAAATATATGGCAACTCTTTATTCATCTGATTTTGAACTACTATTGTAGTATCAACTATTAAAAAACCAGTTGCATCAAGGTTGTTTTTTACTTTTTTCAAGTCGTCTGTGTAGTTGGTTCTAAAGTATAATGCATCATATTCAGTTGCATGTTTGGTAATACTGGCATTGATTGCAGAGTTATCGGATATTTCAATTTCAATATCCGTTGTTAATTGAGATGGAAAAAGGCATTCCAAATCGATCCAATCTACTTTATCTTTCTGAATAATTAACCCTTTATCGTTGATGCACCTCAAGGGGATTCTGTCATTCAGCCCTAATACCTCGGTAGCGTCAGTTAATATGTTGTTGCCATCTACATTTGCCATGATAATAACATAATTAAAAGAATGCATATATGGATAGTTAGATTTTATCTTTCCATTGTTCCTGGTGCTGATTAGTATTGGTTTTGAATCTATACCCGAGGCATTAAGCAATCCTATTGTAAACAAATTGATATCAGCACAATTGCCAAACTTGTCTTCTACAAACTTATCTGGGGTTTTTGATGCATATTTACTGTAGATTTTGTTCCAGTTAAAATTATTTTTCACATACTCAATTATGATGTCAAACTTCTCTCGCTCGCTTTTTCCGTTAAGGCTTTCACTGTCTAATAGTTTCTTTGCAATTTTTTCGGATTTTTGGATATATTTGCCAAAATCTCTGTGTTTTAAAAATTCATTATTCATCTCTTCCCAAGTATTCATTACTTTCACAGTTGCTCCGTCGGGGTAAATAATTTTGGCAAGCTGGAAATCGAGTTTAATAATGTAATCATTTATAGAAGATATAAATTCTTCACTATTGAATGCTGGAACATCTTTCATTATGTATTTATGCACCATGTCCTGATAAGAATATGGTCCTAGAAACTTGGATAATCCTTTATCTACATAAGAAATTTTTGAGTCAAAATTATTTGCTCCTTGCAGAGACCATGAATATTCGTAAAATGGGACCATTTTTACTTCATATTCACTGTAAGCTACAGGAATTCTCCACTGAAACCTCCAATCCCATAAGTTGAACATGTATTGAGACTTAATCTTATACCTATACTCAATTATTGTTCCTTCTTTAACATTTGGCACAACAAATTTTTTAATATTCCAATGATTATTAACTCTTTCGTCAAACGCGTTATTCACATCAAAAGGTGTTTTACTAATTACACCATTTTCAAAATTATACGAACATGCTTCAATATCATATACTATTTCAAAAATTCCTCCTTCTTGGTAAAAGGGTATTTCAACTTCTGACCACCTTATACCAGATTCAGAAAAAACCTTTATCCTTGTTGTCCTTTCAAAGACTATCTCAAACGAGCCATCAATTTGGACGAAATATGATTTTGCGACATCCCACAATACCAGCGCTTCTGCATCCTTATCCCGATCATACTCCTTTAGTTCAATTTCTGCTTTTGAAATACTTCCAAAATCCTTAAAATTATTCTGGCCTTGGGCACTAAATTGGATAAACAAACATACCATGATTACTATTTGAGTTTTGGTATTCATATGCGTTTATTTTATAAGTGATAAATGTGTTTTATTCTCAATATCTACAATTTGCATGTAGAAATTGTAAAAATTTTCATATTCTGGGATGTGGTAAAAACCGGAGAATATCAACATGCTTTTAATTACAAAAATATTTCTTTTATTTTCAACAATTTCTAATTTATACTCTCCATACTTACATGTAATTGAATAATTATCCTTACTGAAATGAGGTGTATAACCAATAGGGATTTCATAAATCAATGTGTCAATTGCATAAATTGGGTAATCGATTTGAACCGGTAATGTCCTGTCTTTTGGTCTCTCGAAATTTGGCATTGGAAATGCAACGTTTCTTACAAGAATATCAGTGCCATATTGTTTATAAATGTTTTGAGAGGTTACTTCATAATACAACCCAATCTTGGTGGAATCTCTGTTAGAGTTTAATATATTGTATTTTAGCAATTTAAACCCATCATACTCTAAATAACCCCTTAAAGTCCTGTCCCTTTCTTGTTCATTGAAGTTATTTTTTATATTTATAATACTTTCGTATGAATCACCTCTATATGTATTATTGAATTTCACAAAAGAATGTCCGGAATCATATTTGACTTCAATTTTACGGGTAACAAGGACATCATCTGGTTTTAATTTCGGGGTTTGTTTAAAGATGCTCTTGTTATTATCAATTATAAAAGCAGCTCTGTTCTGCGTGAATGTCCCTAAATAATTAAATGCTGCATCACTCGTACAATCTAGCCAGATATCTTCTTCTTTATACGGTATATACAATATGACATGATTAAATTGTTGAGAAGGAAAATCTTTATCAATTTTTCTTACAGGGTTACCTGCAAAAACCTTAGTGTAATATGATGGGATATCAATAAAATCCAATAGAGATTTAAAATAATTAGTCAGGGCTTTACAATCACCGTATTTATTGTGAGCTACATAAGAAGCTTGGTATGGTTTTAACCCTCCTGTTTCTATAGTTACATTGACATATCTGGTTTCATCTTGCAAATAATGATAAAGAATTTTGATTTTTTCTTTATCGTCTGAAACATCTTTTAGCAGTGAATGAATTTTCCTCTTTTCATTATCTGGTAATTCATTTAAACCCTGTAATAATTGAAATTGCCAATTACCATACGAAATCCAATCTGCAAATGAACCTTCTTTCTCATAACTGAATTTATGTGGGACAATAGCTACCGAAGGTAATAAATTTAAATACGGAGGAGAATACAGCTCAGGTTTGATTAATTGGGTGTAGCTTGTTGACCATTTATAATTAATCCTGTTTTCAAGAGTGTCAATACTAAAGTCTTCAATATATTGACTAGAATACGAAATGCCATAATCTAATGGTACTGAAACTATCAAGTCAGATGCAAGTGTCGGGACTGTTTGGTCTATAACGGGAATCCAGTTATCTATATATAAAAACTCTTTTTTTTGAATTTGATAAGAATAAACAATGGTATATGGATATGAATTGTGCTTAAGCGTAAATGCTTTTTCTAACCTATCCTCAAAAAAAGAAAAATCAGAAAACGAACTTCTGGTAATTATTTCGCTATTTTTTAGCCTTTTAACTACCCTGCCGTCTGAATCTTTGATAAATGCCTCGATATTACTTAATTTATTAAGATTTGAATAGGGTATGGTTACTTTTGTATGTTTTTCACCTAACCTACTATTAATTTTGATCTCATTATATGAATTTTTAGTAAGTTTCCCCTTGTTAATAATAATGGTAGTTTTTTGAGAAACAAGTTCAGCATCATAATTTTGGCTAAAAGATGTAATAACCAAAGAGAGAAAACATATTATCAAAGTAATTTTTCCCATCCTTAGTCTTTAGATATTTGACTACTTAAAGGTCTCGTCTTCTTACACATCTTACTGGTTATATGGTAGTTTAATGAATCTAATCTGCCGAAATTTTTGCTTGTATGATTTATGAATATCAGTCAACATATTTATTTGGCTCTTTAAACTCCTTGTAAATTTATATTATTTACAAATAACATCCAAACACCTAGCTGCAAATAATTTCCGGTAATAAACATCTGCATATGAACAAAAATTCAAATTTCCCTTTGCTGGCAAAGCTTTCAGCCTCTGCATTGCACCTCTCACCTTTTTTCACATCTTCCACAAATAAAAGCATTTAAGCACAGGACCTCTGCACTAAATTCACAGGAGAAGTGCTTAAAGTGCAAACACCTCATGCTTTATTCCCACATAATCAAACACATGTGAAAAAAGGTGAGAGGTGCTTCTGGTTTTAACTGCATTGCAGGTCTCATCTTTTTTCACTGCATTGCACCTCTCACCTTTTTTCACATCTTTCACAAATTGAGTCATTTAAGCACTAGACCTCTGCACTAAATTAACAGAGAAAATGCTTCAAGTGCAAACATCTCGCACTTTACTTCCACATAATCAAGCACATGTGAAAAATGATGAGAGGTGTCACCCGCCAGGTGAGGTGTCACCCGCCAGGTGAGGTGTCACCCGCCAGGTGAGGTGTCACCCGCCAGGTGAGGTGCCGCCCGTGCAACCGGTGTGTTCAAATATCCCAATCCTGGATACGCCAAAGTCCTTTTTTGTCGGGAACATTAATCACAATGTTTGGATTGAGCGATTTCAATTCCTGGATAAACTCCTGTTCCCTTACTGGAGATATCAATATATACGAAAAGACGGATCCTCCAATAAGGTAAATTCGTAATCTCTTTAGTGAAGCGGCAGGAGATGAGAGCGGATTGTAAGAACGTTTTACGGAAGAAATATTTGAAATCTCTATACTCCCGCAAGAAAACATCCACACTTTTATGTAAATCTTATTGTCAGAAATGATGTAGCGTATTCCGCTTAATAAAAACATGATAAACACAAACACCCCGCCTATGGTCACCAGCCCGGGAGTTATGGAGTGTTTGACCATGGGGATAACTGCTGGAATCAATACTCCCAAAATGAAACCAACGAGCAATACACTGATGCGTGACCTGTATACTTTTTTCATTCCTTCTTTTAATTTCATCTCTCGGATAAATTAACAATTCATTGATTTAACGCCCCTTGCGGCCTCTCATTCATTTCCATGCATTTACGCATTCCTTCTGCCTGCCGTTCATAATTTAAGTAGCTTTCGATTTTCAACTTCTTTAAGAACAAGCATTTGTTGTATAGCAATTTTATTAAGTTTTTTTAATCTTTCACCCTGAGGCATGCTTTCTTGAATAAATACAGCATTCAAATTCTCCAAATTTGACAGGCATATCAATTCATTTATAGAGGCGTAATCACGAATATTTCCTTTCAAATCTGGATTATTTTCTCTCCAATCTTTTGCTGTCATACCAAATAATGCCATATTTAATACATCTCCTTCATTTGCATAGATTATTGATATCTGTTGTAGTGTTAATACCTGAGGAATAAGATTCTGTTTAACAGCATCAGTATGGATATGATAGTTTATTTTAGCCAATTCCCTTTTAGCGGACCATCCTAATTTTTTCTGTTCAATATCCTTTAAGCGTTGGAACTCTTTTACTATATATAACTCAAACTCAACAGATATCCAACTGGCAAATTTGAATGCAATATCTTTATGAGCAAATGTACCTCCATTGCGACCTGACTTTACAATAAAACCGACTGCATTTGTAACTGTGACCCATTTAAGTGGCGACAATGTAAATGTGTTTAATCCGGCCTCCTTTTTAAACCCCTCGAATTCGAGGGGTTTAAAATCGGGATTGTATAATGTTTCCCAGACACCTAAGAATTCAATAGTATTCCTGTTTCGCAGCCAGTTTGCAATAACGGCACTTGCATCATCTGTTTTGTACTTCGCAATATCTGTAATCGAGATATAATCTGCCTCATCAAATTTTAGTATAGAGATATTGGTGTCTTTTACATTTATTTTTGCCATATCAATTGTAGTCGTTTATTTTTTATATTTTGCGTAACTTATAGATACTTGTATAAAAGATGCTCTAATCATTCCAAATTTCTGGGGCTAACCCCACTTTTATGTGAGTTTATTTAGCCCGGCAAACTCATCGTAAATTTATATTATTTACAAATAACGTCCAAACACTTGGCTGCAAATATTTTCCGGCAATAAACCTCTACATATGAATAAAAAACCAAATTTCCCTTTACTGGCAAAGGATTCAGCCTCTGCAAAAGATCTCTGTTTACTCCCGTTTATTTATTCATGGTAGAGCTTTTTTCAATGACCTCCTTAAGTATCTTGTTATCTATTGAAAGTTCTGCATACATATGCTTAAGCCGACGATTCTCCTCCTCTAATTCTTGTCTTTTTCATCTTGTAGTTTCTCCTTACAAATTTATTGCAAATTGTCTCAAGAGTCACTGTCCTATTCACAAGGGGTCCGACAAAAGTTCCTTTTGCCCAGATCGGGTAAAATCGGGAAACACTAGCTCTTCCGAGAAAGAAAAATCTTTAGGAATAGGAATCCGGCAAAAGAAACTTGTCCAAGTTACGCCTTTGACGGAGTGGCTACCTGTTTTGGTTTATGAAATATAAAACCGAAAAACTAAATCCGTTCACACTATTGCAGGTCTCACCTTTTTTCACATCTCTCACAAATTGTGGTACTTAGACACTAGACCTCTGCACTAAATTAACAGGAGAAATGCTTAAAGTGCAAACACCTCATGCTTTATTTACACATTATCAAACACATGTGAAAAAAGGTGAGAGGTGCCACCCGCTCGTGCCTGAGAGGTGCCACCGTTTAATCAAAAAGCTTGGAAGGTGATGATGTCCTGATAAAAATCAAATAGTCAAAATTATCGGATACATTTAAATCCGAGAACTCATTTGGCATACCTCCCATTGCACCGACGCCTCTAAACTCCAATTGACTTTTCAGCCATTCGCAACCCTTAGGATTATCGGTTTTTATTTTCTTAAGGTCAAGAATAAATATGGGCTCGTTTAACTGCTCGAGCAGATACTCTAATGTTCCCGGGTAAGCTTGAATTGCATTGTAAGCTGTTAGTCCTTTGTTGCCTGCTGCCGTATAGCTGCCGTTAAAGAATGCAAAACCAAAGGTTTTGTAGTCTTCCCCCAATTTTTGGGAAAGGTGATAGCCCATCATTTCATTTGTTTTCTGTATATGTGCATTATGAGCCCAAATGATAAACTTTGATTCCGGGTTATTATTTTTTATCCATAACAAATTATCGGCCATACACTTATCTCTCCATAAAAAACTATTTTTCCCTAGATATTGTTCGATAATAGTTATGTTTTGTAACAACCATTCTTTATCTTGCGTTTGAAATGATGTTTCTACAGAACGTTTTAAAAATGAAAGCAGAGATTTGACCTCTTCCATTTCTTCCTTCCCGACAGCTATTAAACCTCTATTATTTCGCGAACTAGCCCTAATTTTGCCAAGCATCTCATTCAAGGCAGAGATTTTATCTTGGGCCTCTGCATTCCCTTTGAATGCATCAATCAGTTCATCTACCGCCCCTTCATAGAATTGCATATCAAAGCCCGTGAACTCGATGCGTTTTTGTGGTTGATTGAATTTTCTCATCCATTTAACCATGTCCAGCACCTCTTCCGTTCTCCATGTCCAAAAATACATGCCCGCAATAAGTTTATCCGGGTCGCCTTCTCCTCTGACTGAATAGTCGTTAACCTTATATGATTCGGGCATATTCGCTTCTATGGAAAATACATCAAACCCTTTATTTGCAGCCAAGTACTGTATAATACGGTTCTTCATCTTGAATATTTCACTCGAGCCATGCGAAACCTCTCCTAAAGCGACAACTTTGCAACTACCAATCAGCCTGTCCAGCACATTCAGGTCTCTGGTATCTCCCCCGTCGGCTTCATATGTTCTTAGCGGATAAATGTACTTCTGAATCGCTTGTATTTCGTCATGGGAAAGTGACACCTTTGGTGCAGGCTCAATAACGTCAATATATTTTTCATTGTCTATGTACAACTCAAGGTTGTCGAACCACACAGTACCGTCTCCCGGGAACAACCCTCCAAAATTAATATTTTTGACATCCTTACTTACATCGATTTTAATTGCGACTTGTGTCCAGTCATTGTCGCCTTTTAACCCTCGGTCATTCATGTTGTCGAAGCCTAATATGACATTGTCATCTCCATCAACCCTAAACCAAAGTCCTGCGTATCCGTTTTTAATCTCTTTGGTTTTAACCCACCCTTTATATTCGATGCACTTTCCAGCAACAAGATCGATTGGAAGCGTTCCCGTAAATACTCCAAAATTTCCTCTTGGATCACCCTGCATCTCCATTTTAAGACTAATCTTACCAGAATGTTTCTCAACACTATCTATTGATATGTTGTACCCTGCACCGTTGACATACCAGTTTTTAGGCAACTGGGTAGTGTATTGTATGAGTTCAAAATCAAGATTCAAACTCCTTTGTGCAATACTATCGAAACTGCACAAACAAAATGATAAACACAATGTAACTAAAACTCTCACCCCTCGGATAAATTTACAAAGTATTGATTTTATGCTGCTTGTGGTTTACAGATCATTCCTATGTATTTACCTACTCCTTCTGCAAATATTTAATTTTTATTTTCTAATCTACTTCTTTGAATTACTGCCCGGGCAGATTCCATAAATCGGGTCCCCGTTGGCGCCATATTTGACAGGAAGGTATATCCTCATTGAGTCAATCATAGTATTCTGATCATCGTAGGTTGCAAACAAATATAAATTGAAATTATTCCGGGAAAGGGACCTGATAAATGCTCCTTCTATTACCCCTAAGTTTTTAAATCCGTTAATTGCATTATCGTATCCCTCAAAATACTCGAAAATTTTAATATCTCTTGCAGTGGCATTGTCAATAAAGCCTGTGATTCTAATTAAATTGTCGTTTGAGTCAAAGAAAAAATTTCTTTCGATTACACTATAACCTCCATTTTGGATCACACTCTTGGTTAGGAGTCCGTTCTGTGAATAATAAAAGTCTGTAGTATCGCCTCTGGCAATCCTTTTAACTATCCGTCCCTTATCGTCAAAAAACAACTCTCTCTTCTGGGGACTGTATGGAATATCATAATTGTCAATTTTTATCATTAATGTGACTTTGTTTCCACTGTAAACAAATTCATAATACCAGTCCAAAAGGGTAGGCAGAGTGCCATCGGGGTTAATGGGTTGAGGTACCGAATTTTTATGAACAACTCTTGATACTCTTCCATTAGCATACTCAATTATACAACAATCGTCTGGGACTAGAGATGGCACAGTATAGG
>Ga0334884_1005578_pt1 | contig 11906 bp, 7 predicted proteins | sample GraSluR1_MG_7_FD_207215 | JGI IMG/M metagenome (GOLD analysis project Ga0334884, IMG submission 207215) | Sludge microbial communities from methane-producing bioreactor in Wageningen University, Netherlands - Granular Sludge_12_05 R1 | ecosystem: Engineered > Bioreactor > Anaerobic > Unclassified...
CAAAGCAGTTGTCGCAAATGATGGGGGGCGATATTGGTGTTGATAGTGAAACTGGTAAGGGGGCAACATTTTGGTTTACAGTTCAATTCTCAAAACCGGTATCACCAGCTGCTGCCATACAAAAACCCTCTACGTGTCTCGTTGATGCCAAGACTTTGCTTGTTACCGATCATCCTGTCATTCAAAAGCATCTTGTCGGAGTTTTAAAAAAATGGAAGTGCGATGTCATCTCAGTTCCAAGCAGCGCTGATATAAAATCCAAGCCATCCTGGAAAACTGCTTCAGGAAATATTCTTGACATTCCGCCCGATGTAATACTCCTGGATATCCCACAGAAAAAAGAACAACCTGAATCGGTACTTGCCAAATTGCAACACCACTGGAAAGATAGCAACATACCGGTAATTTTGCTGTCTCACGCTGGATACATACACAACAAAGATGAGCTTACCAGACTTGGATTCTTTGATTCATTATCTATCCCGACCAAACGAAATTCATTGCACTACGCCCTGGCAGTTGCCCTGGGAGACCCGGCAGCCATTGAATTTGATTCTGGAAAAGCACCCAAATATTTTCACAGCATTTCGGTTGCTGACCGTCAAAAATTTAAATTACTGGTTGCAGAGGACAATATTACAAACCAAAAAGTACTTCTCGGAATATTGCACAAACTGGGCTACCATGCTGATGCTGTTGCAGACGGGAATGAAGTACTGGAGGCGATTAACCACATAGCGTATGACCTGATACTGATGGATGTCCAGATGCCAGAAATGGATGGCTTAGAGGCCACAAGAAGAATTCGCTTGTCAGAACAACGAAATGGTCGGCATGTCATTATCATAGCCATGACTGCCTGGGCTATGCCGGAAGACCGTGACCGCTGCCTTACAGCCGGTATGGACGATTACTTGTCAAAACCTGTGCAACCCCAAAAGCTTATTCACGTTATCGAACGGCATATTGGTGGGCAAATCACCGAAAATATCGAAACCACACCAAACATCATCAATAATCCACTTTCCGAGAACAAGGCTGTCTTCAACCGGGAAGAACTGCTGCAACGACTGGACGGTGATGAAGAATTATTGCGTCATTTAGCACACATATTTTCGGTTGACCTGATATCCATGATGGACAAATTGATGGAAGCCATCCGTAATCAGGATTTTGAAAGCGCAGAAAGATACTCCCATTCTGTCAAAGGTGCTGCCGCAAATATCAACGGTGATTGCCTTCGAGATGCTGCCTTGCTTGTAGAAAAAGCGATCGCACAAGACAACCTGAAACAAGCCGAGCATCTTATGAAGCCACTTCAGTTTGAAGCAAAGCGTATCATTGAGGTACTCAAATATATCAAAGAATGAAGTTCAGCATCTCTGGTGTACTCTGTTGCCTTGAATGGGTAGATACATGGAATATTGTATTTAATCATGAATATAAAAATGGCTTATTGTGATGCATATATCCAAATATACAGCACAATAGCACACACTACGCCTTGCTAGTCACAACTTTTCAGGAGTTTGTATTCGATACTGTCAAGCAATGCAATGTAAGATGCCGTAATAATGTTTTCCGACACTCCAACAGTATTCCAGGAGTTCTGCTTGTCACTGGACTCAATCAATACACGGGTCGTTGCCCTGGTCGCTTTTTTCCCATCCAGGATGCGAACTTTGTAATCTTCCAGATGCACATCACACATATCGGGATAGGTACCTTCCAATGCTTTGCGCAAAGACTGGTTCAAGGCATCTACAGGACCAAACCCTTCAGCCACAGTATGCATGACGCGACCGTCTGGCAACGCCAACTTCATGGTTGCCTCTGACAGGATTGGCTCCACTCCAACATGACTGATCCGAACATTGTACCCGATAGGGGTAAAAAAGGTATGGAGTCCTCCAATGGCACGTCGCATAATGAGCTCCAGGGAAGCATCCGCCCCCTCGAACTCATACCCTTCGTTTTCCATAGTTTTTACACTATTAAGTATCTGGCGTACTTCCTCACCATCACGATCCAGCTCAATTCCGAATTCCCGGGCCTTCTGGATCAAGCTCGAACGCCCAGAAACCTCACTGACCGCGATGTGGGTTGTATTGCCAATAAGCTCCGGGTTGATATGCTCATAACTGGCCTTGAGCTTGCGAACCGCGTCTGCATGCATCCCACCTTTGTGGGTGAATGCGTCTCGTCCGACATATGGGGTATGGTCTCGCGGTGTCATATTGGCCAATTCGGCCACCAGATGTGAAACATGGGTAATCCGTGTCAATTGTAGGGGGGTTAATACGTCATATCCCATCTTAATCTGAAGATTGGGGATCACCGAGCAGAGATCGACATTACCGGTACGTTCTCCGTAGCCATTAATGGTTCCCTGTACATGCACCGCACCTTCTAATACCGCGGCAAGTGAATTGGCAACCGCGCATCCCGAGTCATTGTGGGTATGAATGCCGATGCGGGCTTCAGGGAGATGCGTACGAACACGTTGAGTTGCTGAGGCTACTTCATGGGGCAACCGACCACCGTTGGTCTCACACAAAACCAGGCATTCTGCGCCAGCTTTCCAGCCACACTCCAGAACAGCCAGGGCATAGTCCGCATCTTCAAAGTACGCGTCAAAAAAATGCTCCGCATCCAGAATTACCCGTCGTTTTTGTGATATCAGATAACGAACGGATTCATCGACCAGCTCAAGATTCTTGTCAAGCTCTACTTTCAGAATCTCCCTCGCATGTAAACCGGAAGATTTGGCAAAAATTGTAACCACCTCCGTACCCGCGCTGAGCAATGCTTTAATATTGGCATCCTCTTCGACAGCGGCCTTGGGATGCCGGGTACTGCCGAAGGCTGCCATCTTTGCATGGTTGAGCTGCATGTCAGCGGCACGCTCAAAGAGTTCCACGGCCTTGGGATTGGAGCCGGGTTGTCCGCCCTCAATATAGGCCACCCCCAGCTCATCCAAAGCACGAACCACATTCAACTGGTCTGCTGCTGAAAATTTTACACCAGGTCCCTGGGCACCATCGCGCAGGGTGGTATCATATATTTCAATTCGTTGACTCAACAGTAAAACTCCTTCAGGGACTAAAATCAATGCTTAAAACTGGGTGTTTTACCCGATTTGTTCTATTACACCCCATTTATCCGGTCATGTTAGCGGAACAGCTACAGAAAAATCGAGGTGCTCTTCAGTAATCATACGCTGAACCAGGGTATACCCATCTTCCAGAAGCACGGTAGTCTCGGCGGCTTCACGCTCTGAATATCCCTGGTGGTGGTTGGCAACCACACCAGCACCACACAACGCAAACGGTACCGGGCCTCCTGCATGTGTCTTTGTGCTGATCAAGGTGAAGTGGTCAGGTGCAACCAAAATGCGCGCATCCGGATGGGTATCCAGCCATTTCAGGCAGGGTGCGACTATCTTCTGATCAAAATCTTCAATGGCCTGTATTTTCAGGTCAGCACGCCCCTGGTGGGCGGTTTCATCGGGTGCTTCTAAATGAATAAAGACAAAATCATGCTTTTTAAGCGCATTCAGCCCGGCTTCCACCTTGCCCTGGTAGTTGGTGTCAATCCAGCCAGTAGCGCCTGGAACCTGCAGCACTTCAAGTCCCGCGCAAACTCCCATACCACGCACAAGATCAACCGCAGACACCACAGCGCCACTGATACCGAATTTTTCTGCAAAAGTACGCATTTTAGGGGCAATACCCTGTCCCCAGAGCCAGATATCGGTCGCTGGTGGATTGCCTGTGCCCTGTCGCGCTTTATTAACCGGGTGATCGGCCAGTATATCTCGGGCACATGCCATCATTTCATGTAACATACTGGCGGAAGTGCCTTGCGGGAGGTATCCATGCACTTTTTGATCAGTAATGTTGTGTGGTGGCTCACATTCCAGGTTGTTCAAGGCTTCAACAGGGGCCTGATCGGTACCTTTTATGATACAAAGATGCCGATAACTCACACCTGGATAGAATTTTACAGGGAATTTGTCCGCCAGTGCTTCATTCAGGCTTTTTATAATGGGAACCGCTTCTTCTGTACTGATATGATTGGCCGTGAAACTGTCCATCGTACCGTTATCCAGCGTGACCAGATTGCAGCGGAATGCGACTTCATCGGATGCAAGGTCAATTCCCTGGCTTGCTGCTTCAATCGGCGCTCTCCCACGGAAAGCATTTCGGGGATTGTACCCGAACATGGACAGATTGCCAATGTCACTCCCAGGCGGCATACCCTCGGGAATTGGACAAAACTGACCCAACACGCCCCGCCGGACCACTTCATCCATCGCAGGCGTGTGGGCAATCTCCAACGGCGTACGATGGCCATAATTTTCCAGGGGATAATCTGCCATACCATCCCCCAGCAGAATCAAGTACTTCAACAATAATCCTCCAGACAAGGTAAAAAATCAGGTGAAGTTGAAAAAATAGCATACAACGCACCTGAAGTCAACAAAAGGTTCGTAATTAAAGGCATTTTAATCGAATTGGCATAAGTGGAAAACATGTGGATAACTTTGGGATTTGATACCATTGTTCCACGTGGAACAATTTGTTACGGGCAAATACCCTGTTTTATAGCTGTTAAAAATCCACCATATACCCGCAGAGTTTATCAATCCCGGTCATTGACCCGCTAAATCTTTAAAACCTGACCTTGACCTTGACTTAATCACTGACTTGTGGATTCATTTCTTAACCACAAACAATTTCCCACGTCTATAGGCGTTTTTTGAAAAATCATCTTCCCATTGTTCCACGTGGAACATTTTTTCCGCAAATACTGCCGAGGGTACGGTCTGGCTGACAAAAGTTGCACCTTTTTCTATCAAGGGAAACATTTTCTTATGCAACAGACGGGGCCGCTCCACTGCTCTGGCGGTAATAACAGCCGGTGTATCAAGGGAATAGTTCTCCGGAAATACGCCATGTATCAAGGTAATGTTGGCACATTTAAACGCTGAAATCACCTTGCGTAAAAAACCTGCCTTTTTACTTGATCGCTCAATAAGGCAAAAAGGCTTTTCAGTAAAGAGTAAAGCCAGGGGAATGGCAGGAAAGCCTCCGCCACTACCAATATCAAGATGTATGCCCGATCCCGGCTGTAATGTACGTATTGGATGCGCCAGGCTCAAACTGTCCAGCAGATGTCGTGACACAAGGTGGTTGACTTCATTCTGTGAAACCAGGCCTGCGACTGGGTTCAATGCCTGAATAAGATCAATATAGGCTATCAATTTTTGTTGTAGTTCATCAGAAATAGCCAGGTTATGTGCTTGCATGCACTGTAAAAAGGAGTCATCTAACAAAAATTCTTGAAGTGGGCCAGGTTCTGTAGGCATTGTTGTGATTCTACACCTCTTGGCTGTCCGATTTCAGAGGACACAAGTCTTGGACTTTAGTGTGTCTTTTAAAATTGTTCCACGTGGAACAATCTTTTTCTGGTTTGCCTAAAATTTACGCCCGAATCAGACGAATACACGCTTGGTAGGCCTGCTCCGGTGTAATATTGGCAAGATAGGTCTTAGCATCCTCAAGAGAAACCGCTCGTTCTGGAAATGGCTCTGGTCCATCATAAAGCACTTCATAGGGCGGTCGGAGCGGAGAATGCTTAATCGGTGAGGTGCCGCCATATACCGCGGCAACCGGCACATTCAAAGCAGATGCAATATGCATTGGCCCGGTATCGCCACCAAAAAACAAGTCGGCGTGCTGCATCAAACCCATATAATGTTTTAAATCCGGTGACAGTGGAGCAATCTCCGGCTTTCTGCGACATTGATCATGTACTTTTGTTGCAATCTCTTGTTGGCCAGGGCCATATGTCAAAAGTACATCAAATCGACCATCGGCCAGCAAAAAGTCACTTAATGCTGCAAAATTCGATAAAGGCCACTGCTTTTCCGGGCGATCTACTGGTGCATGCAGTACAGCAAGCAATTTCGCACTGTGAAATGTCTCTGCAAGGTATTGCTCAACATTTTCCTGGACTTCATCCGGAACGACCAGCGATACATCCAGCGTGTGCCGCTTTGCGCCAAGCGGCTTGACCAGTTCCAGATTCTCCTCGATGCGGTTCATGTTTCGAGACAGGAGAGAAACCTTTTCGGTAGCAAAGAGATGACTCATCTCGCGACTTCTCGGAGGAGCGAATGCCAGGCGACGGGGGGCACGGCTTGCTTTAAGAATCCAGCCACTTTTAATAATGCCATGAAAATCAATCGCAATATCGTAGCGTTGCTCACGAATTTGTTTGCAAAATGCCCGAAATACGCGGGTATTGTCCAGAATCCCGTCTTTACTGCGCTGAAAGACCAGGACATTGTCCAGACAGAGATGTTCCAGCACGATATCACTTGATTTGGACTCTACGGCCCAATCGATTTGTGCATGAGGATAGGCATCGCGCAATGCGTGCAGTGCGGGCAAAACGCGAACCACATCGCCAATGGCGCTCAGGCGAATGAGTAGGATACGGGGAACGCCATTTTGCATGGATAAAATCCGAATTAAATCTTGTTTTATGCGGTAATAGTTAAGTGGCGGAGAGGGAGGGATTCGAACCCTCGGTACGCTTCCACGCACACACGCTTTCCAAGCGTGCACCTTAAACCGCTCGGTCACCTCTCCAAGGAGGCGACATTATATGCTAATACGCAGGTTAAGTCAAACAAAACACGGTTTTCCTACTTGAAATCCAGCGTTATCGGTCTGTTAGACCTTTATTATTAGAAACTTGATCATCGGAATTCGGTCTATTTTTTTTTGTTGACAGCAAGATGCATATCCTGTAATCACTTTGCTAACATGGTAAAAATGTTTGGAATGGTAATCATAATAGAAATGGCACATTATACGAGGGGGTATCATGGAAGCTAACCCGGCATTTGGTGTTTTATTACATGCGATAGGTGGCTTGGCTGCTGCCAGTTTTTATTTGCCATACAAGCGAATAAAAGGTTGGGCCTGGGAGTCTTACTGGATAACCGGTGGATTTTTCAGTTGGATTATTGCGCCAATGGTTGGTGCGATGATTATATGCCCCGACCTGTGGGGTATTATAAGCAGCACATCCGGCAAAACCCTGTTTTGGACCTACCTGTTCGGGTTGTTGTGGGGAATCGGTGGTCTCACCTTTGGTTTATCAATGCGTTACCTCGGACTGTCACTTGGATACGCAATTGCGCTTGGCTTTTCGGCTGCATTCGGTACGATAATTCCCCCAATCTTTTTTGGTGAGTTCATTAACATGCTGCGGAATATAGCTGGCATTGTTACCTTTGGTGGTGTTGCTGTGTGCCTTGGCGGTATTGCGGTTTGTGGTCTCGCTGGTATGCGAAAGGAAGGTGAACTGAGTGCGGAAGAAAAAACCGCCACCATTAAAGAGTTCAGTCTGGTAAAAGGAATTTGGGTAGCCGTTTTTGCCGGTGTGATGAGCGCGTGTATGGCTTTCGTGTTTGCAGCCGGCAAACCGATTCAGGAAAACGCCCTGGCAATGGGTACACCAGAAATTTTTACAAACCTCCCGGTACTGGTGATAGGATTGCTCGGCGGCTTCACCACAAACGCTGTTTGGTGCTTCTATCTGAATTTCAAAAATGCTACCTTTAAAGATTATACCAACGCTTCTACACCATTACTATTCAATTATTTATTTGCGGCTGCAGCAGGCTTTACCTGGTATTTACAATTTTTCTTTTATAGTATGGGTACAACACAGATGGGCCGATATGAATTCTCAAGCTGGACCATTCATATGGCGTTCATTATCGCTTTCAGTAATGTGTGGGGACTGATGTTGCATGAATGGAAAGGTACCAGCACAATGACCACACGGCTGGTTGCGTCCGGGATTGCCATACTATTGCTCTCCATTGTCACCGTTGGTTTTGGAAATTATCTTGCTGACTAGCTTCAACGGAAACTTAATGTTAATTGCATATAAAACTTTTGGAGTAACACCCATGAACTGTCCAACGAAATTGTTTGTTAATCTGGTAATAGGTTTGATGTTGGCATTTACCATGTGCATTACATCCCCCAAAAATGCGGAGAGCCAGGAAATTATGCAGAAAGAAAATGGCATTACAAAATCATCTTTTGGAACAACACGAGAAGGCCAAAGCGTGGACCTGTACACGCTGGTAAACGCCCATGGGGTTGTTGTTTGCATAACCACTTTTGGTGGTATCGTGACCGAATTACATGTACCGGACAGGGATGGGGAATTTGCCGACGTAGTTCTGGGCTTTGATTCCCTGGATGGTTATCAGGATGAACACCCCTATTTTGGTGCGCTTGTCGGGCGTTATGGTAACCGCATTGCGAATGGTCGCTTCACACTCGATAGCAAATCTTACACACTCGCACAGAATAACGACGACAACCATCTGCATGGCGGTCTCCTGGGGTTTGACAAGAAAGTCTGGAACGCGGAAACGAAAGAACGTGCCAATGCCGTCGGACTGCAATTAACATATGTCAGCCCTGATGGTGAAGAAGGGTATCCCGGAACGTTGCGCTCGCAAGTTACATATTGGTTAACAGATGACAACGCATTGGTAATCCAATATCTCGCGGAAACAGACGCCGCGACGCCCATCAACCTGACCAACCACAGTTATTTCAATCTCAAAGGACAGGGCAACGGGGACATCCTCGAACATGAAGTCATGATAAGCGCGGACCGCTTTACACCAGTCGATGCCACCTTGATACCGACTGGGGAACTGGCTCCCGTTGCTGGCACACCTTTTGATTTCCAAGAACCCACAGCCATCGGCGCACGTATCAATGCAGAGGACACACAAATCGAATATGGTCTGGGCTATGATCATAATTATGTGCTTAACAATGACACAGGAAAACTCGCACTTGCTGCCCGGGTCATGGAAACGACCACCGGTCGTATCATGGAAGTCTACACCACGGAGCCGGGTATGCAATTTTATACCGGTAATTTTCTGGATGGTACTCTGACGGGCAAAGACGGAAAAGTCTATGAGTACCGTAATGGGTTCTGCATGGAAACACAGCACTTCCCCGATTCCCCAAACCAGACCAATTTCCCATCGACCATTTTGCGTCCCTGGGAGCTGTATACCCAGACAACCGTTTACAAATTCAGTACAGAATAAATCAGGCAGGCACATTGGCTATTATTTTTCAGCTCACGGTGATTACGGGAGGGAGTTAACGTCATGGCACTGACACCACTGGATGCCTTTGTATTTGTCGCGTTTCTTGGAATGGTACTTGCAGTATCGCTTTACGCCAGTCGCAAAGAACAAACTTCAGAAGATTATTTCCTGGCAGGTCGGATGCTAACCTGGCCTCTGATTGGCTTCTCCCTAATCGCTTCCAACATATCCACCGAGCATTTTGTTGGCATGGCAGGTTCTGCTTTTGGGCGTGTGGGTTTGGCTATTGCCAGTTATGAGTGGATGTCGGCAATTACACTGGTGTTTGTTGCCTGGTGGTTATTGCCCCGTTTTCTGAAGGCAGGTATTTATACCATGCCCCAGTATCTGGAATTCCGGTATGATTCGACCACGCGAAGTATCATGGCAGGCTATATGATGGCAGCCTATATCATCGTGTTTCTGGCAACGGTATTATATAGTGGCTCCATCGCTCTGAATGCCATTTTTGATGTAGGTTCGATGCTGGAAACACGTCTGGGGTTGAGTCCGGAACGTGCTGACTCCTGGGCAACGATTGTGGCTATCTGGGGCATTGGCATCTTTGCCGGCTCCTATACCATCTATGGTGGATTAAAGGCCGTTATCTGGTCAGACCTGATTCAAGGTTCCGCGTTGCTGCTTGGAGGCGCACTCGTTGCCATACTTGGATTGCGGTTGCTGGGTGATGGCAATCTGATTGCCGGGTGGAGCAACTTCACGGAAAACAACGCAGACAAACTGCACGTAGTGCTTCCCTGGAACGATCCCGATGTCCCGTGGCTGGCAGTGTTTATCGGCGGCCTGTGGATTCCCAATATCTTTTATTGGGGCTTGAACCAGTTCATTACGCAACGAACGCTTGGCGCGAAAAGTCTGGCAGAAGGCCAGAAAGGTATTTTCCTGGCAGCCTGGTTCAAATTGCTCATCCCGTTTATCATTGTCATGCCAGGTATCATGGCGTTTCAACTGTATGGGGATGTGATACTAGACGGGGACCGTGCCTATCCCCATATGATCAACGAACTGCTGCCTTCCTCTTTACGCGGTATCATGTTTGCTGCGCTTTGCGGTGCAGTAATGAGCTCTTTCAATTCCGGTCTTAACTCCGCATCCACCATCTTCACCATTGATTTGTATCGCAAATACATCGTAGCTGAGTCCACACCAAAACACGAAGTTTTCGTGGGCCGGATTGCCACCGCAGTCATCGTGGTAATTGCCTGCCTGTGGGCCCCGGTCATTTCCCGCTTTGAAGGGGTGTTTCATTACATCCAGGAAATATGGGGATTCATCAGCCCGGGTATCGTTGCGGTCTTTATCGCGGGTATGGTTTTCAAACACGCACCCGCCATAGCTGCCAAAGTCGCCCTCGTGCTGGGTGTTGTAATTTACGCGATGTTCCGCATGCCAAAATGGTTTTACGATGGCTGGTACAACCGCAGTTTTCCCGAAGCAGAAGCCATTGTTGCTCCGGAAGGAATCTTCGGCATGATATACAATTTCAGTGGTGTGGCGTTTCTACATCATATGGGCATCATTTTCCTGATACTGATGGCAATCATGTATCTCATTACCTACTATAAACCATTGGCTGAACCCGTGGTCATGCCGGTTTCAGTAATTGATGTAAAGCCATACAAACACCAATACCTGATGGGCGGAATACTTATTCTGGCGACGGTTGCCCTTTACATCATTTTCTGGTAGTACCACGGTTTTCGTTTCTTGGAGACTTGCATTAATCAAGCACAGGCTTGGTTTCTATGTGTATGCATCCGGACGCTATTTGAATGGCGCCCAGTACTGTTTCCGTGGATGCAGCCTGGCTCAAAATATAGCCAATCCGGTCTCGTTGTTCTGTATCTTCTATGTGGCTAACAGTATCTCCAGGTTCCAGGGACAATCCCACTTCACGAATCCCCTTAACGCTCTGAGCGGCATCAATGCCCTGAACTGATTGCACAATGCCACTGCTGGGTTGGAGCCATTGTGCCGCCGAGGCCATCTCCCAGCAAGGGGTGCTTTCCGGCGGATGACCGGCAAATATCCGTAGTAAGTCATGGTCTATTTCCAGTCCATAGCCCCGATTGAGCAGTTTTTTTAATACCGGTTCAAAATCATAGGCACTACGGATACTCATGACTCGTGGGCCATTGTCAGTATATATCAATTCCATCGTGATCGCTGCGACACCATGAGGTAAGTGCAGACCGACTTTTCTGACAACATCGACCACATTGGTGTAATCGGCACCGTTTAATTCTGCCGGTACCAGGTAGCGTATCGGCACACGATACATATTGTTTGATAACGTGACCGAAATGATTTCTATGGGTTTGAATTCACGTCCAATTTTGAAGCCGGGTGCCCAATAAACCTCACTTTTAGGCAACTTGGCCACCGATACACTGGAACTGTCGTTGCTGCCTTTCACCTTGTTGAATGCGAGCGATACATCAGACACATTGTCCACTTCCATGCGTTTGGGGTAGTTTCCGCTTTGCATGGATTGAATGTACACAGGTATGCCCAGGGTATTTACAGCCTTTTCAGCTTCTTCCACACTGGACACAAAATGCTCCGGATGTATCAAGTCGGCTACGGCAGGATTCTCCTTCAACGTTTTTAAGAACGACTGATATGGCGGAATAGCCCAATGCGGGAAGAGCATTTTTTCCGCGATTTCCCGAACAAC
>Ga0334884_1005581_pt1 | contig 11899 bp, 8 predicted proteins | sample GraSluR1_MG_7_FD_207215 | JGI IMG/M metagenome (GOLD analysis project Ga0334884, IMG submission 207215) | Sludge microbial communities from methane-producing bioreactor in Wageningen University, Netherlands - Granular Sludge_12_05 R1 | ecosystem: Engineered > Bioreactor > Anaerobic > Unclassified...
AGGCATACCGCGTGCGCGTGTTGCTGAAATACGAGATAGATCCCGCGCAACCGCAGTGGGACATCACGCTGAAGGAATGGGACGCGTGGATTCTCGGCGAGAGCGGTCTTGAGACATTGCAGTTGGACATTCCCGAATACGGCATCATGACCGGTTCGAACCTGTACTGGGTGATCTACACTTATCCGTGGGACGCTGACGAGCCGTGGGCGGGGCATGCAGGATTCTACACATCGCAGAACGATGGGTCCGGCATGTATACCACTATCGGCGGAATGGGGTTGCAGATTCTCGGTGGCACCGATAAGGCGTATGCCGGCCGGCTGTGGGATCTCTGGATCGCATACAACACACTGGGGCAGCCGATGACGCTCACCTTCGGTCTGAAGGAAAAAGGCGACCTGTTGAACACCGACAATTTCGACGACGGTAATTACGACGGCTGGTCTGTTCAGCCGGTGCCCAACTACCGGTGGTCGGTCACCAACGGAGCGGTGCGATACACTTCCCCGGCCGGCTCTTCGCAGACGCACTCGTGGCTCATGCGCGACGGACTCGACGTGACGGACAAGAATGTCACGATCGAGTACAACGTGAAGTATGAAGGCGGCGCGGAAGGCGGCGGACTGATCTATCGCGGGCACGTGCTCAACCTGCATCCCTGGGGCGTTTACTGGTCCACGAACAATCCGCTGGATATGTCCTCCGGCACAGCCTCGAACTTCTCGGGCATCGTGACCAACGCTGACGGGAGCGTGTCATACATCGTGACCGGCACCGTGACGGTCTTCATCGGGCCGCCGTACTTCACGACGGGCGCCTGGCATCACGTGGTGGTGAATATCCGCGACGGCGATCCGTACCCGGTGAGTGACGTGTTCATCAACGGCAAGGCCGTTCTGTTCATGGAACCGTTGAAGCACACGAACTGGACCAGCACGGGCGTTGGCTTCCTGAGTCCGGGCCGCTATGGGCATGTCGAGTGGGATAATTTCCGCGTTTCGGATGAACACTACTCCTGGGTGACGCAGGAAGTGAGCGGCGTGTACGTGCCGACGAGTGCGGTCACCCCGTTCTACGCGTTTGTTCCGGACTATGACCCCGATTATTGGGAATACGAAGGAACGACCCTGGGCGGCAAGTATGAATGGTTCGCCTACCTGCGCGGGAAGAATGAGCACGACGGGCGGGGCGTGAATGTCTACTTTTCGCCGCGGCTGATTACCGAGGACGCGGCGTTCCCGACTGCAATGAACGCCGGTGAGACCGTGTATGTACCGGTGGAATGGGAGCTTTTGCCGGAAGTGCCGGCGATGCTGCGGCTGGAACTGGCCGATCCATATTCCGGCTCGATCGCGTTGACCCAGGACTACACGATCAATACCAAGTCGGGCTCGGCTTACTTCCCGGCGACGGTGGCCCCTGCGGCGCAAACGAGTCCGAATTATCTGTGGGCGGCGTACATTTACACGCCTGGAGAGCCGGATCCGTTCGCGGGCCGGCTTGGCCTGGATGACACGTTCCGTTTTGACCGGGCCGGAGCGCCGGTTGCCTCCGAAGTAAAAGTCACGGTGGCGGGAGTGCAGACAGATTCGGATGAAATAACACTCTACAGCGATGCGGGATTGCTCGCCGGGTTCGAAGTCTTTGTGTGGAAAGGCGGCACGGCCGTTTTTGACGGAAACAATACAAGTGTGCCGGCGCCGGAAGGGACCAAGTCCTTCCGCACGTCGGGTAGCTCATGGCAGGGCTGGGGTCTGTTCTCACACGATCCCGCGCTCAACCTTCCGGAGCCGCGCGACATGCGGGACTACACCAACGGATTCCTGAGGTTCTGGTATCGCAGTCCGGTGACCTTGAAGGTGGAGATCAAGGATGCCGCGAATCGTGTCCGCACGAAATACGTTCCGACCACCACGAACACGTGGCGCGAAATGTCCATCCCGATCAGCGAGTTTGGCGGCGTGGATCTGTCGCAGATGTACGGGTTCTTCATGGTTTCCTCCGAGACCGCATCGGAGTTTTACATTGATCATGTGCGCTGGGTGAAGGGCGTCTATCGCGTGTATCGCGATGCGGGAATTCCCGAGGGCATGACGGTCAATGTATGGGCTGACGGGCCGGCGTCGTTTGACGGCGATTTTATAGATCCCATGGCCCCGGAGGGCGCAAAAGTGTTCCGCACCGAATCCGGGTCATGGGCGGGATGGGGCGTTTCCACGGTCAGCGGGACAGTGGACCTGCGTCACTACAGCAATGGGTTCCTTGTTTTCTGGGCGCGGAGCACCACCCCATTGAAGATAGAAGTTGAAGGGTCGGCGAGCACGAAGGCCACAAAATATATCAGCTCCACCGCCGGAGCGTGGCAGGAGTTTGCCATTCCGATAAGCGAATTTGCCGGAGTGAACCTTGCGCAAGTGGTGTCGCCGTTTCTGGTGACGGCGGAGCAGGGGACGACCTTCTATATTGATTCGGTCCGTTGGGCGCGTGGCACGAACATCGTCCTGAGCTCTCCGAAAGCGGTGATCTTTTCGGATGCAGGCATTCCGCCGGGGGCCGATGTCTTCGTATGGGCCGCCGAGCAGTATTGGAATCACATTTCGCCTTTGAAGGCGGATGGTGGGTTCGAACAAAGCGCGCCGGGCGCGTTCCCCAATGCCGGTTATTGGTGGATGTCGGCCGGCGGCAATGCGACCGCCGTATGCACCACAGCCGCCGCGAACAGCGGGATCCGGGGGTTGCGCAGCACAACCGCTTCGCAATCGGCCAACTCCGAGCACGTGGTGTACCAGGAGATGACGGCCTACGCGGGAGATATTTACAAGGCCTCCGCATATGTGCGGCAGCCGGCGGGCACAACATGGATTGCGGGTTCGGAAGCCTTTATCCGCCTGCATTTCATGGATGCGTGGTACCAGGACCTGGGCGCGACGACCTCCGCTCAGCGGGTCACGTCGGCGGGGCAGAATTGGACGCTTTGCTCGGTTACAAATATTATCGCGCCTTTCGGCACGCGCTTTGTCCGTTTCGATCTGGTGGTGAAAAAGCCGGCGGGCTACAGCGGCACGAGCGTTGCAGACTTCGATGATTGCGTGCTTGCGCAAGGCAATAGTTTCTATGGCGAGTTCGCGGAAGATCCCGAGCCGCCCGAAGGAGCAAAGACCTTCCGTTCCTACTGCGTGAATTGGTCCGGCTGGGGCATTTTCTACACGAACAGCACGGTGGACATGTCCTCGTATTCCAACGGCTATCTTAAGTTCTGGTTGAAGTCGTCGGGCTTTACAAAAGTGGAACTGCAGAGCGACAACGCCGGGAGCGTGGTGACCAAGATCGGCGCGTCGTATGGGCCTACGACAAACGCGGCGGGTGACGTTGTCTGGCAGCACATGACAATTCCGATCGCAAACTTCGCCGGCGTCGCGCTGACGCATATCAAGAGTCCGTTCATGGTCACCGATCCGACGGAAGACCGGGCGTACTCGATTGATTATGTCCGGTGGGAGATGAATCCTTAACGCGCGGGGCGAGGATGTAAGATCATGAAAAACATTCAGCCAAAGACCGCCATCCTGTTGGCCCTTGTTCTTGTGCCCGCGCTGGCGCAGGCCGACCTGGGCATCGCGATGACCGACAATCCTGATCCGGCCCGTGTAGGTGGCAGTCTTGCCTATAGCATGGCGATCACCAACAGCGGGGCGGGGGTTGCGCTGAACGTGGTGGTTACGGATGTCCTTCCGGATGGATTGCAGTTTGCCTCATGCAGTGTAAGCCAGGGCTCGTATTTGAACGAGGCAGGAACGATTTACTGCAACCTGGGCAACATCGCGGCTGGCGGAACGGCGGCGGTGACGATTGTCAGCACACCGACGGCCCTCGGCGTGATCGCGAACCAGGCGAGCGTTTCGGCGGATAACGCGGGTGGCGGGCGCGTGACTGTTGAAACGACGATTCTCGCGGCCAATCGCGCACCGGAGGTTCACTTGCCGGGCCCGCATGTCGTTGTGCTGGGAGCGTCCACGAGTTTTGTTGTCAGCGCGACGGATCCGGATCACGATCCGTCCGTGACGCTGGGCATTACGATCAAGCCGGCGGGCGCGGCGTTTGACGGCACGCATTTCACGTGGACGGCGAGCCGGGCATATTGGAACACGACAAACTGGATTGAGTTTGTCGTCAACGACAATCAGGGCGAGGCGAACAGCGTGGTGACGAACCGGACGGCGTTGATCGTTCCGAGCGATGGAGACGATGACGGGATGAGCGACGCATGGGAGTGGGATCATTTTTTGACGCTGACAAATGCTCCGGGCGGTGATGTGGATGCGGATGGGCTGAGCAATGGGGAGGAGTATGTTGCCGGCACACAGCCGACGAACTCCCATTCGGCGTTTGTGATCATGAGCGTGGTCGCGAGCGCGGGCGGCAACCAGCGTTCTATTCGCGTCGCGACCGAACAGGGCCGCAGGTACACGATTTATTGGCAGGACTCCAATCCTCCGCGAGCGCAGGATTGGATCCCTTTTGCAAATCCCGCCAACGGAACCTGGGTTGAAGGCCGTGCGACCAGCACGAACCACGTATTCGTGGATGACGAAAGTTCCTCTACAACCAGCGGTTCGCCCGCCGCCGGCCGCCGATTCTACAGGGTTAAGGTTGAGAGAGAATAGGTCTTTGGAAATCAGCGGGCCGTGATTGCACATCGCGATTCTTGATGTATGCTATCCGCCTGAATATTCAAAAGGAGTGGCAATATGTCCGAAGATATCAAGGCGTTCTACGACAAATATAAAAAAGATATGGGCAAGTTGCAGGGAGCGATTCCGGACACGATCAAAGGATTTGGCGGAACCTTTTCAGCCATCATGAAGGATGGCGCGCTCTCGCTGAAGCACAAGGAGTTGATTGCGCTGGCGATAGGCTGTGCCGTTCGCTGCGAGCCGTGCATCTATCTGCACGTGAAGAAGTGTCTCGATGTCGGCGCGTCGAAGGAAGAAATACTGGATGCGGCGTCGGTGGCCGTGATGATGCAGGGCGGTCCGTCGTTTACTTACCTGCCGAAGGTGATGGATGCCTTGGAGGCGTGCGGGAAGTAGATGTTTCGTCTTCATCAGCGTTCGTGAAAAGGGAATGAGACCTTGTGGTCGAATCCGTGGCGCCAGCGCCAGAGGATGGAATAGGCCCATTTGTTCGGCGTGTTGACGAGTTGATCGGCCAGGAGATGTTGGGTCCATCCTATGGCGGCGCCGACGATCCATGGATTGCCGCTGGAAAGCCATGCCAGTAAAAGCACCAGCGGCATCCATTCCCAAGCGTGAAATATGAGGAACGTCCTTTTGAACGTCCGTTCGTAGGATGCGTGAAACAGTTCGCGCAGGTTGAGGCGCAATCCGTACTCGCGCAGGTAATCCAGCACGTGATCGCCGTCGAGAAATATTCCGACGAACAGCGACGAAAGCGTGGCGGGCATGGAACGCGAAGCGGCGTAGACGACGCCGGACACGACAGCGGAAAGCAGGACATGATGCTCGAGACGCATGGGCGAAATCGTACACATAAACGTTTGTGATTTCAAACGAACCCCCATGACCACACTTTGCAAAGTGTGGTCATGGGGGTTCAGTCTTTCAGCAGGCGAAGGCCGTTGAAGATCACCAGCAGCGATGCGCCCATATCCGCCGCAATGGCCATCCAGAGTGTGGCCAGTCCGGCCATGGCAAGCATCATGAACAGGGCTTTCAAGCCCAGGGCGAAAACGATGTTCTGCCGGATCACGCGCAGCGTGCGCCGCGAGTGATTCATCAGCCAGGGCAGGCGCGTGAGATCGTCCGCCATCAGCGTGATGTCCGCCGTCTCGATCGCGGCATCCGTTCCTTCTGCGCCCATGGCGATTCCCACCGTGGCCGCGGCCATCGCGGGGGCGTCGTTCACGCCGTCTCCCACCATCCCGACATGCCCGTAGGTTGTCACCAGGGAATGTACTTCGTTGATCTTGTCTTCGGGAAGCAGCTCCGCGCGGTATTCGCCCACGCCTGTTTCTGCGGCCACGGCGGAGGCCGTACCTTCATTGTCGCCGGTCAGCATGATCACCCGTTTCACGCCGGCCGCCATGAGTTCCTGCACTGCTGCGCGCGCTTCGGCGCGAACGCCATCCGCCACGCTGATCAGGCCACAAACATGCCGGTCATTGCCAATGGCGAGCACCGAATGTCCCGCGTCCTCCAGCTCCAGCGCTTTCCGGTGAACGGCGTCTTGTTCGACGCCCTTTTCGTGAAGGAAGCGGTGACTTCCCAGCCAGTAGCGACGTCCGTCAATCACGGCTTCCGCGCCCTTGCCGCGAAAGGCCTGAAAGTCGGACGCCACCCTCGGTTTAATCCCGGCTTGGTCCGCATACCGCAAGACGGCTCGCGCAAGCGGATGGTCGCTGTGCGACTCGAGCCCAGCCGCCGTGGCGATCAGTTCTTCGCGGGTATGACCACTCAGCGGAATAACCGCCTGCACTTCCGGCCGGCCACGGGTGAGCGTTCCGGTCTTGTCCATAGCCATGGCACGCAGCCTGGCCGGCAGTTCGAGATAGACGCCTCCCTTGATCAGAACCCCGCGGCGCGCCGCGGAAGTCAGGCCGGCAACAATGCTGACGGGCGTGGAAATCACCAGCGCACAGGGACAGGCAATCACAAGCATGACGAGACCCTGGTAAAACCAGCGCATCCAATCTCCGTCCGCGAGCAACGGCGGAATTGCGGCTATCAGCAAGGCGATGACAATCATGGCAGGCGTGTAAAAACGCGCGAAGCGGTTGACCCATTGCTCCACGGGAGCCCGTCGCGATCGCGCTTCTTCCACCATGCGGATGATCCGGGCCAGCGTGGTGTCACCGGACGCATGGCTCACCCGGAAACGGAACGCGCCATCGTTGTTGATGGTGCCCGCGTAAACCTCCTCTCCGGGTCCTTTCACCACCGGGACCGATTCGCCGGTGATGGGCGCCTGGTCCACGCTGGTATTTCCTTCCGTGATGAATCCGTCCAGCGGAATACGTTCACCCGGACGAACCAGTACCACCTCGCCGACCTCAACACGGTCCACCGTTTTTTCGTGCACATCGCCGTCGCTCGGACATACGACACGCGCCGTTGCCGGGGACAAATTGAGCAGTGCTTCTATGGCGCGCCGCGCCCGCCCGATACTCCATGATTCCAGCAGCAACGCCAGGGAGAAAAGGAATGTAACCGTTGCGGCTTCGAACCATTGCCCTGTGACGATCGCTCCAACCACTGCGATGGTCATGAGCAGGTGCATGTCCGCCTGCCGGCGCCGCAGGGAGGCCCATGCGCGCGGGAGGATGTGCCAGCCGCCGGTGAGCACAGCCGCCAGATAGAGCGTTACGGCAACAAGCGGGAATTGATGATCGCCAGCCTCGCCCGCAACAAATGCATGGCGCAGTCCGCCGTGCGTTGTCGCGTGGGCGACAAAGCCGCCCGCTGTCAGCGCACCGCTCGCTGCGCATAAAAGCAACCGCATAAAACGGGATGGGTCTGCCTCGCCGTTGTCATGACCAGCCTCCGTGCCCTGCCGGCTGCCGTCCAGGCCGGCTGCGCGGATAGCCAGAAGAATCTTCTCCTCTTCCGGTTCGTCGCTGCTCGACTCGATGACCATCACGCCTTTCAGCAAGTCGAAGTCCAGCGACGAAACGCCGGGAAGCTGGCCAACGGTTCGGCGCAGCGCCTCGATTTCCTCGGCGCAGTCCATCCCGCGGACAATGAAGGTGCGTTTCATGTGAGACATAAAGCAACATAACCCAGCATGGGCAAGGGGCAAGCCTGACAACGCCAATGCAAGGAAATAGTATCGCATCGGAGCGGAAAAACCGGTATTATAGGTTGCAGAAAATGACAACGAGAACCGATCTTCACAAGCGATCAGACGAGCGGCGTAAAAGGATCGTAACCCACAAGTCTCACGGTCATGAGGAGGCCGAGCGATGGAATCTGGCCTTCTGGCAAAAACAGGGGCCGGAAGCGAGATTGTCGGCGCTGATTGCTATACGGGAGGACCTGCGCAAGGTGGAAGAGTCGAGGAGAAGCTGATAATTGATCTTCGCCGACGCCTACCGATACGACAGATCATTCCGGTTGGTTCCGAGCATGCGCAGGACGTTCGCGGCGATCTCTTCCACCGTCAGATTGGTGATGTCGAGAATTGGATAGCCGCGTTTGCGATACCCGGCCTCGGCGTACATAATCTCACGGATGATCGAGCGAAGGTTGAGGTAGGGCAGGTCGTCTATTTTTTGAACAGGACTGCTCTTGCGATATCCACTGAGCCGCTTGTGCCGGATCTGGTGCAGCAGGCGTGGCTGCACGGTGAACGCAATGGTCTTGCGGCGGACCTTGTCGAGTTCGGGCGGGAAGCCGGTTTCGCGCGTGATGGAAACGTTGGCGACCTTGAACCCCATCGCTCCGAGATAAATGGAGGAAGGGCTTTTGCTCACCCGGCTGAGCCCGACAATCACGATGTCCGCATTGCCGAGGGTGTGCAGGCCGCGACTGTCGTCATGCTGGGCGGTGAACTCCATCGCGGCAATGCGCTGAAAATACCCGGCGTCCGTCAGGTGCAATCGCGCGAGTTCATTGACAGGTTTTGTGCGCGTGTGGTCGGAAATAAACTGCACGAGCGAGCCGGTAAGGTCGTAATGAGAAATGTGTCGTTCCACGCAGGCTTCGTGGATGCGCTGTTTCGCAACCGGATCAAGAAGGGCGAAGAAAACGAGATGATTCCGCCGCTTGAACGATTGGATGGTTTTCTCAATCTCATCCGGCTGGTTTTGAAATACGTGGTATACTTGTTTCACGCGCAGGTTTGGAAATTGGGTCAGCACCGCGTTGATCATGTGGTTGGCCAGCGTTCCGGTGGCATCGGAAACGAGGTGCAGCGTATAAGCCGGATTGCCGGCAGATTTCCTCTTTGGGCTCACAATCCGAAAGCTTGCATCAGGCGGGCGGACCCGGTCAAATTGAAATCATGATCAAGGCCGAAACCATTTATCGTTATGCCGAGGAACTGGGTTTCGATATGGCCGGGATCACTCGAGCCAATCCGCCGCGGCATTCGAGTGCGTTTCTGGAGTGGCTGAAAGCGGGGTTTGCGTCCGACATGGAATGGATCGGTCGCGACACAACGGGCCGCGTGGATCCTTCGGCCCTGCTTTCCGGCGCGCGTTCCATAGTTGCCGTGGGCTTGTCGTATTTCGTGCAGGAGCCGCCGCCCTCGCTGTGGAACGATCCGCTGCGCGGCCGCATCGCGCGCTACGCGTGGGGGCCGGATTATCATGAAGTGATGCTCCCCCTGTTGCGCGAGATGGGAAAGCGATTGGCGGCGGAGAGCGGCGCGCCCGTGGTATGGCGCGCGTACGTGGACACGGGTCCGGTGCTGGAACGTGGCGCAGCGGAAATGGCCGGACTCGGTTTCGTCGGACGCAACACGATGCTCATTAATTACGAATTCGGTTCGCTGGTTTTCCTTGGAGAGCTGATTACAAGCATCGAGCTTGAACCTGAGGCGTTTGAGCATCGGCCACCGGCAACCGGAGAATCCCTGTGCGGCCGCTGTCGGCGGTGTCTGGAGGCTTGTCCGACCGGAGCCTTCGCAGGGGAGTACGTACTCGACGCGGGCAAATGCATCTCCTTTCTGACCATTGAAAACAGACGCTCAATTCCAGAAACGCTCCGATCCTCCATGGGAAACTGGATCTTCGGGTGCGATGAGTGTCAGTCGGTTTGTCCCTGGGTTAAAAAATTTTCCAAGCCCGGCCGGCGTTCGTTCCTGGCATTCAATCCGGATACATGCTGCCCTTCGCTGCCGGAGTTGATGAAGATGGGCGATGCGGAGTTTCGAGAGCGCTTTGCCGGGACGCCGGTTCTTCGAGCGAAACGGCGCGGATTGCTGCGGAATGTGGCTGTTGCCCTGGGAAACGCGGGCGACCCGGCGGTACTGTCCGTGCTCGAACAGGCGACGCGTGACGAAGAACCACTTGTTCGCGAACACGCGGAGTGGGCTATAGCCCGAATTAATGCACGGCGCTGACGCCCGGCTCAATGCACCGGGAACATCTGGCGCATGGATCGCGCTTTTGGTAATATTTTGCTCCCGTTTGCATGAAAAATGACGCAACAACCGGAAACCCGAACGTTGTTTTGCTCTATTGCAGGCAATGTGTCGCAGCCAATGCAAATCTCACGGCCATTCCAAATCGCACTGAAATGCTCCCATGCAGCAGCAAGGTCCGCGTGTCGCATCTGATGAAGATTCTGGATGCCGGGGCCGACGCGGTGGAGATCGTGGCGTGTCCGGAAGAAACATGCCGTCAAATGGTGGGTAGCCGAAGAGCGGAAAAGAGAGTGGAATATGTGCGCGGACTGCTTGTGGCGGCCGGACTTCACGGTGAACGGATCGGCATCAGCCGGGGTAGTAATCTGTCGTCGCAAGACCTTCTCGATATTGTAGGGAAACGCGCCGAAGCGCTTCACAGGCCCGGAGTCAAACAAGAGGTGTCGTCGTGATATTTGCGGAACGCAAATCAATCGAAGAAATTCTGGCGATGATCCGCGGACACAAGCGTGTTCTTCTTGTGGGCTGCGCCACTTGCGTGGCGGAATGCGCCGCCGGGGGAGAGGAAGAGGTCGAGACGCTTGCTCCTTTGTTGCGCATGGCGTTGGCGCAGGAAGGCGGAAAGATCGAGATTCGCACCAAGACGCTTGAGCGGCAATGCGAGTGGGAATTTGTCGAAGAGTTGAAGAAACTGCTTCCGGATGTGGATGCCGTGTTGAGTCTCGGGTGCGGGATTGGCGTACAAGCCCTCGCGGAACGATTTCCGGAGACGCGGATTTATCCCGGCGTCAACACGTCCGCCCTGGCACTGCGCGCCGAACAGGGCGTTTGGGTATCGCGTTGTGCCGCTTGCGGCGATTGCGTGCTGGATGAAACGTTCGGGATTTGTCCCGTCGCGCGTTGCGCGAAGGGGTTGATGAACGGACCGTGCGGCGGCACGAGGCCGAACGGCAAGTGCGAATTGAGCGAGGAAACCGATTGTGCGTGGAAGCTGATAGTCGAGCGCGCAGATGCGGCGGGCGCCCTGGATGAGCTCAGGAAAGTGCGCAAACCGAAAGATTGGTCCAGCGCGCGGCATGGCGGCCCCAAACGGGTTGTCCGGGAGGATTTGCGAACGTGAATATGCGCTCCGGAAGCCGCTTGGAAAGAATTCTTGCCGCGGGTCATTTCGCGGTCACGGTTGAGGTGGGTCCCCCGCGCGGGCCGGACCCGGAAGTGATTCGCAAGAAAGCCAATCTGCTGCGCGGCGTGGCAGATGCCTATAATGTGACGGACAACCAGACCGCGGTTGTTCGCATGTCGAGCCTTGTCGGGGCGAAGCTGCTGCTGGATGAAGGGCTTGAACCCGTGATGCAGATGACCTGCAGGGATCGCAACAGGATTGCCATGCAGTCGGACTTGCTGGGGGCTTCAGCGCTGGGCATTCGCAACTGCTTGTGTCTTTCCGGCGATCACCAGAAGGCGAGTGCGGCCGGCAAACTCAAGGGGCATCCGTGCGCGAAGAATGTTTACGATGTGGACTCGATCCAGCTCATCGCCATTCTAAAAAGATTGCGCGATGAGGCGCTGCAGGAAGGCGGCGACGCGATCAAGCCGGCGACGCCGTTCTTTATTGGTGCTGCATGGACGCCGCTGAGTCCGCCGGAAAAATTCAGGATTGTGCGCCTGGCAAAGAAGATTGAGGCAGGCGCGGACTTTATCCAGACGCAAGTCGTTTATGATGTGCCGCGTTTTGCCGAGGCCGTGGCCGCTGCAAGAGATGAGGGTTTGACGGAGCGCGCCGCCATCCTCG